>Ga0302320_10013024_pt1 | contig 17412 bp, 14 predicted proteins | sample Bog_T0_3_FD_202130 | JGI IMG/M metagenome (GOLD analysis project Ga0302320, IMG submission 202130) | Peat permafrost microbial communities from Stordalen Mire near Abisko, Sweden - Bog_T0_3 | ecosystem: Environmental > Terrestrial > Soil > Wetlands > Peat | place: Sweden: Abisko, Stordalen Mire...
AGTTGCGCACAGCGGCCACCGAACACATGACGGCAATCGAAAAGAATCCCGAAAGGATCAAATCGTTTTTCGAAGACCCGAAAATCGCCTATGCTGCATGACAGTATTTTGTTGCCGGATCAATAAGGGAACTCTGAACAAGTCACGGTGGCAATTCTGCATTGCCGCAGGGGATAAACAGGCTGCGGAAAATGGCCAAGTATCGAGCGAGATTCGTCGAATCTTTCTTCCGGGGCTAAAGTCCGCGTTCGTACTGTCGGCTTAGTGCGGGGGTTAAAACCCCGCCTCCCTCCGTTTCGAGTTTTCCCGCAAGCTGTAAATTCGTGCCTTTTCAAAACATCGATGTAATGAGAGGTTCCTTAAGGGTTCACGGTGACGGGAACCTCCGTGCGCGCCAGGTTGCTGCCGGCAAGAATCAGCCGCCCATGCAGGGGCGCGGCAAGCTTGTCAGCGAATTTGACTTCAAGCGAAATCGGTTTCGTCTCGCCCGGCAGCAGGTCAAAGTAGTTGTCGCTGTAAATGGACGAATACGGCTGAGGGCCGTCCCACTCCACACCGAGCCGAACGAGCCGCGCATAGTTCTTGCCGTCCTTCAGGTTCAGCGCCAGCGTGGCCGTGTTGCCGTCTGCCTTGGCCTCGACGGAAGCGGCGGTTTCGACGGTTGTGGCCGGCTGCTCCTTGAGGATCTGAAACAGCGGCTTCTCGCGGCTGGCGAGAACCTGCTTCCAGTCCATGGCGGGCTGGCTGCCTGTGGCTGCGGCCAGCATCTCGGCAAGCACTCCAAAGTACGCACGTGTCACCGGCAAATCGTCGAACTTTTCATCGAGGTAATCCGTGCCCGGCGCGGTCCACGACGGCGTGAACCCGGCAAAAGCCACGGTTCTTCCCTGCCCATAACGGCCGGTCGCCAGCAGGGGATGGCCCTCGATGGTGAGCGCAACCGTGCCCTCCGGTTTGGCGTCCACCTGGTTGTAGCCCTCGACGCCATACTCGTTGAGCCCGGCATCGTTCCACGCCGGATCGACCGCCGCGATCTCGTGGATGCGCGACGCGCTCAGCGGCAGTGCCTGGCCGGGCGTATACGCCGGATAGACCACGTCTTCATTCCCGGTGCGCAACTGAACGGGCAGCAGCTCTGCGAGCCGCGTCAGGTCCAAATCAGCGGGCCGCGCATCGCCACCGTGGAAGGATGAATTGCCGCCGCTGTGGATGAAGCCGACGCCCTGCCGCACCGCTTCGCCGAGCCCGTCGCCCATGGCCGGCTCCACCAGCTTCCAGAAGTGATCGAGCGGGGCGAGCCAGACCACGTCATACCTGGCGCGCAGCGCGGTCGCGTCCTTGAGTTCAACGAGCCGCTCAAGAGAGGCCTCATCGATCACATCCACCTTGGCTCCCAGCGCCTCAAGAATGGACGCGATGGGTGTCGTGAAGCGCTTCCAGCCGATTATCAGCACACGCGGAGAATTATCGAACGCATTGGGCGTCACTTTGATAAACGAATTGTTGACGGTGGACAGCGCTCCGTTCTTTTCCGTGGCCCGGCCGCGCAGAATGTAGACGCCGGGCTTCTGCGGCGTGACCCAATCCACCACGCCTGCCTGGGTGCTTGCATCCGGCGCCGCATCGGCATCGAAGCTTTTGCTCCAAACGACCTCGCCGCTCGTGGTCAGGATCTCGGCGTCTACTTTGAGCTGGATTGCGCGCCGGTACTCGTTGGCTACCCATACGGGAATCTGCAAGCGCTTGCCGGAGACCTGCGATTCAAGGGACGATTTGTAGGCAAAGCTCACCGCCAGCGGCTGCTGGGCGCGCTTATAAAAGTAGTAGTTCATCTTGGGAATGCCGTTGGAATCCACCATGCCGTACTGGATGCCCGGATAGACATCGCGGAAGGCCCAGGTGCGAATGCCGTTGATGGGCGCATGCATCTTGCGCCGGAATGCCTCGGTGGCGTACTGATCCTTGTAGGCGTGGGTCAACTGAAGGTCGTCCACCAATTCCTGCGCCGAGAGGATGTTCTGGTCGATATAGGTGTGCGCCTCCTTGAACATGTTGAGCACGCCCATGCCGATGTCGTTGTACTCCCACGCGGTCCAGTACATATAAGCCTGGAGGTCGACGGGCATGTTGTAGATGCGCCGCGGATTTTTCTCGCTCCACATCTCATCGGACGTCAGCGCCTCCTTGAATGTCTCGATGACGGGCGGTGAAATCTCTCCGTACTCGGAGACCATCAGCGGTTGAAAATCAAACACATCGCGGTAGTTCTCATTCCAGATGTGGTGTTCTCCCAGGTCGCACAAGCTGGCGTGAAAGACGGTGTCGGGCGACAGCGCGGTGATGGTCTTCTGCATCTCGGCAATGAAAAGGTCGTACCCCTCCTGCGACTCCGGAGGGCCGGCCCACTTGCCCTCGTCATGCGCTTCGGCCAGCGGACTCCACTGCACGATCGAGGGATGAGAGCGCAGTTCCTTCGTAATCGCGGCCACCTGCTCTTTGGCGTTTTTCAGGAACGGCTCGCGCCGCGGATTGCCCTTGGACAGCACGCTGTAGGGCCCAAACTGCGGAAACGGAAACTCGAACAGAACCAGAATGCCCATCTCGTCGCACAAGCTATAGAACGCCTGCTTCTCCGGAACCTGTGTGACCAAATGGTTGGCATAGGAGGCCCGCAGCAGGCGCAGGTCGCGCTCGTAGCTCTCGCGGTTCGAACGCGACGGATAGTAGTCGCTCATGGCGTACCAGACGCCGCGCAGAAAAATCCGCTTGCCGTTGAGCTTGTAGCTCAAGTTTTCGTCGCGCTCGATGGTCCGAATACCGAAGATTGTGCTGGCGCGGTTGCCTTTGGCGCCGCCGCCCTCGCTCAGCCTGGCCTCAACGCGATAAAGATTTTGCGCGCCCAGGTCCCAGGTCCACCACAGCTGCGGTTTGCGGACTACCGTCTCGACCTTGAATTTGTTCTCCCCGGCCTTTAGGTCCAGGGCCTGCGCCGGCACATGGATCGCCTCGCCCTTGAAGTTCTCGGGCGTCAGATCGAACTCGATTTTTGCCGCGCCCTGCGCGTCGCGATAGTTCTTTGCGTCTCCGGCGATCGCGAGGGTCGCGCTGCCATCCGCGTTCAGGCTTTTTGTATAAACAAACAGATCTTCCACCACCACCGGCTCAGAGATCACCAGCTTCACATCGCGAATCACGCCCATGGTGAGCGACATGTTTCCATAGACCGGAATGCCGCCCCATCCTCCGCCGAGGAAATAGGGCGGCTTGGGCAGCACCTCAGGAATCGGCAGGTTGAAAGGATTCTTCGCGTATTCCGCCAGGCTGCGGTCTTTGGGCAGCCAGGGGCAGGTGACCTTGACCGCCACGGTGTTCACCGCGCCGTATTTCACTTGCTTCGAAACGTCGAAGGAGAAGCCCGCTGCGGCGCCGTCATGGTCACCGAGTTTCTCGCCATTCAGCCAGACGGCGGAGAAGTAATCCACGGCATCAAAGCGCAGCTTGACGAGCTTGCCCTTTTCGCCGGCGGGAACGGTGAAGGTCTTGCGGTACCACCACTCCTGGTTGTTGATCAGGTTCAGGGCCTTGGATTGCAGAAACAGGTCCTTGCCCTTCAAGCCGATCTGCAACTGCACCTCGCCCGGCACCGTCACCGCGCGAAAGGCCGCGTCGTCAAACTCCGCCTTGTATGCCCCGCGCGCTTCACCCTCACCCATAGCAAAGGAGCCGAGCTTCCATCCGGGGCCGCTCAGCAGCGTCTCCACACTAAGAGTCGGGCTCTGGGCCGGCGCAGCAATCGAACCAGCCGCAAACAGGACTCCATGCACAGACAAGGCCAACACTGCGCCCGCCACCACCACAGCCGCTCTCAGGACTCCTGATTTCATCTCCGGTCTCCTTCTTCCCTGCAAAAAGCAGACACAATTCGCCTGCGTTCAGGCCACATCGAAAGGTCTGCGATTGGTCGCCAAGAAGCATAGTCAGGCAGGAGCCCGCTGCAAAGCGAAAAATGCAGGCAGGAGAGATTCTTGTTGGATGAAAATCAGCAGGCAGACCTTTGCCCTTCAACTCAATGAGATGCGCGGAATTTGTGCCGGAGAGAAGGCCGAATATCCAGGGAGTTTTGCGCTGGGCGTCTCGCACCACAGAACACTCCGCAGCTGACGCAGCCACGGCGGATGGCAGGAGGCCCGCTAGCAGACGCGCACGCACGCGATGCCGAGCAACGCTGCCAGTTTCGATAGTTGCGCGGCGCGCAGCCCCACGCCGATGGCGCAATGATGGGCCGCGCCCTGGCTGCTCCACTGCTGAATGAACGCCCGCGCGCCGATGGAGAACCGGTAGCGGCTGTTGGTGTTGCCGATCTCGAGAATGGGCCCCGGCACGGATTCGCCCTCGGCGACGACGAGTTTCAGGCCGCCCTTGCCGTCCTCGGCGACCGAAAGCAGCGTTACCGGCCCGTGCTTCACAGACATTTCGATCGAGAGCCCGCTGCCTACCTTGCCGTGATAGACGCCGAGCGGCCGCACCTTGGGCTTGCCTTCGGCAATGGCGACGTGGCCGGGGCCATCGTGGCCCAGCAGGACCACATCGTCATTGAGGTCGGTGGCATAAAACTCGCTGAACGAGCCGCCGGCGCCCAGGCAGTCCAGAATCTTCATCGCCTGAACGTTTTTGATCTCGAGTTCGCCGGCGACGGGAATGCCTCGCGCCGTGAGCAGGCTGTTGCCCACTATGATGGAGCTGAGCGTGTCTTCGTTCTCGGCGATTCCCGACCCCTTGTAGTAGTAGGCCATCGAACCCAGCCGGTGTTTCGCCACCAGCCGGTCGAGCGCCACGGAGGTCCGCGCCGCACGCTCCAGTTCCATCTGCGAACATTCCGGCTGCACGTCAAATGCCTCGCGCATCAGCCCGACCCGTTCGGCAATGGCCTCGTCGGCAACCTCCCGGCGCAGGGCCGACAACTCGTCGACTTCGAGAATCTCAATGTGCGTGCCAAAGACCTTTGCTTGCAGCGTGAGGTCGGAGTAGATGTCGAGCATTCCGCTGTAGTAGTGGCCCATCACGCCGAGACGGTTGTGCTCCATTGCGTGCGCCGTGCGCGAGGCCGCCATCCAGTCAGCCACTTCGGCCCAAGCCGCATCGGCTGCGTCCATCATGCCCGTCACCTGGTGGAAATCGATCCCGCAGCGGAGGAAGACATTGGCAATCTCGGGCACTGAGCAGGCCTGGCAGTGGGCCAGCCACTCGCCGGTCATGCGGGTGCGGTCGCCCATGCGGTTGAAAGCCGCGTAGTCAATGGCCGATTGCGGCGACAGATTGAGCAGAATCACCGGGACCTTGGCGCGGCGGACTACCGGAAGAACGGTGGATGAAAGCGCGTAGGTGGCCACGTGGAGAAAGATCAGGTCCACATCGCCCTGGCGAAAGGCATGGGCAGCGGCAGCGGCCTTCTCGGGGCAATCGATCATGCCGAGGTTCACCACTTCCGCGCCCGATGCCTCGAGCCGCGCGGCGATGGAAAGGTTGTAGCCGTTCAACCGGTCGCGGAGGCCGGCAAACTGAGGCCAATAGGCATCCAGGCCGACGCTGAACAGGCCCACGCGGTGCCGCTGACTCACTTGCGCAAAATCGATCTGGGTCATCTCAGTTAAGAACGATACGCCGGGGGAGGGACGGTTGGGAATTGCGGCTATTCCTTGATCCGCTGACCCAGAAAGGTGGGAATATCTCGTGGGCCTTGGGTAACGGCCACAATCTCTATGAAACTGGTTTGAGCGCGATAGATGATGAGGTAGGCACCCACCGGCCAGAAAAGGACCGGGTAAGCGGTGAGGTCCTCCCGCTTGTGCCCGATGCCTGGATTGCGGGCCAGAGAATCAAAGGCGTCAAAGAGCTTGCTGACCCAGCCGTCGGCAGCGTCAATGCCGTCCTGGGCAATGTACTCCCAGATTTCGTCCAGGTCCACTTCAGCCCCGGCGCTGAGAACCACCTCTTTCATGCGCGGAGTTTTCTCCGCTCCCGGGACTTTTGCTCGAGCCGCGCCCGCGCAGCCATGGGTTGCACGCGCTCGCCACGGTCCAGCGAGGCCAGTCTTGTTCCCAATTCGCTGTTGAAAGCGGCAAGCTGTGCGCCACGGACCTGGTCGTGCTCCTCCAGCAGCCGCAGCGCCTCGCGGACGACTTCGCTTGCCGAGTTGTAACGGCCGGATGCGACTTTTTCCGCAACGAATTTGTCCAGTGCGGGCGTCAGGGAAACATTCATGGGGAAAATCTCCTACGCTCGATGCTGGACCGGATAACAGGCTTTGTCAATCTTTGTTATCAGGGCAGTTGGGGTTCCATATCTGGAGCCCAGGAACTGGGGCGCTGGGAACACCTGCACTCGAGGGTGACCGAGGATGGTGATACAATGTATCTACATGGGGGATAAGCTATGCAGGCACAGGTGTTGAAGTGGGGAAATAGCCTGGCTGTGAGGATTCCGAAGGCCTTGGCAGACGCCGCTCACTTGCAGGCGGGCGACCCTCTGGAGATTGCAATCGGCGCCGATGGAGTTGTGCAGATGCACCGGGTTGGAAAGGTTCCGACCCTGGACCAACTGGTGGCCCAGATTACGCCGGAGAACCGCTATTGCGAAGTCTCGCTCGGGCCGGAGATTGGCAAGGAAGCTGTCGAATGGTAAGCCAGTACGTTCCAGACGCCGGCGACATCGTTTTCTTCGACTTCGATCCCCAGGTTGGACGGGAACAGGCCAAGCGCAGGCCCGCGCTCGTCCTGACCGATCTGCGCTACAACCGGGCCAGCGGCTTGGCGGTAGTTTGCCCCTTGACCTCCAAGGTCAAGCCCTACCCATTCACTTTGCCGATCACCGTTGGGGATGTGGAAGGGGCTGTGCTGGTGGATCAATTAAAGAGCATGGATTGGCAGGGCCGTGGGGCGGAGTTTCACTCCAAAGCTCCGGCCATCCTGATCGCCAAGGTACGCCAATATATTGCGGTTTTGCTGCAGATTTCTGTCCGGTAGAGGCGGGTGGTTTCTCGTCTCCAGGACCTGCAAATCGAGATGTGGACCGCTTGCCAATCAGCAGGCCATGGCGAGGATGTGGCCCTGCTTTGCGTAGGCTAGAAGCTTGCTGTCGCGGGTGATGACGCGATAGCCGCAGAGCCTTGCCGTTGCGGCGATGATGCGGTCCGCCGGATCGCCGGGAGGGGTTCCGGGCAATGCCGTAGATGCGATGAGTAGCTGCGGAGTAAGAGCCGCCAGCCGCACTCCGGGCAGCGCCAGCAGGGTCTCAAACCAGGCCTCGGGCGAGAGAGTCAGGTGCAACCGGCCTTTGGCGACGAGGGTTCCGATCTCCCAGGCGGTAAATGGGGAGAGATAGACGCCGAGGTTGGCTGTTTGCGCGGAACGGATGGCAGCGCGGCTGGCTGTGGAGAGCGGCGCCCGGCTCATCAGCCAGATGGCCGCGCACGTGTCTAGCAGGACAGGGGCAGGCAGGACGGGGCCGGCCACTTTAGTTTTCCGCTTCCCAAACTTCGCCTGTCGGCTCGGTAAGGTCAACCCCCGGGGCCACGGTGACAGTGCCGCGCATAGCGCCCCAGAGGTCGAAGCAATCTTTATTCGAATCAGGGAACGGGACGATGGCTGCAACCGGGCGATTGTGCTTGAGGAGGACTACCCTGGCGGTCTTGCCCTGAGCGACATCGTCAATCAGGCCAAGGCACTGGGATTTGAAGGCGGTGACGCCGATGGTTTCTTCGGGCATTGCGGGATTAGCCATCTCGCCCCCTATATGGTCCATTATAAATGGTCCATATCTAAACTGCAAGGCGCCCATCTGGATTCCAGGTTACGCCGTTGCCGCATTGGCCACCGACTGCAACCCGCGGGCCTCAATCTCGAACTCGCGAATCTTGTACTTCTGGATTTTGCCGCTGAGCGTGGCGGGGAACTCGGTGACGAAGCGGACGTGTTCGGGGATCTTGTAATAGGCGATCTGGCCCTGGCACCACTGCTTGATCTCTTCTTCAGTGGCTTCGACTTCCGGCTTGAGGCGGACCCACGCGGCAACAATCTCGCCCAGCCGGGAATTGGGGATGCCGACGACCTGGACTTCGTCGACCTTGGGATGAGTGTAGAGAAACTCCTCGACTTCGCGGGGATAGATGTTTTCGCCGCCGCGGATGATCACGTCCCGGCTGCGGCCGGTGAGGTGGATGCAGGTGTCGGGGTGCATGATGCCGAGGTCGCCGGTGTGCAGCCAGCCGTCGCTGTGAATGACCTGCGCGGTTCCCTCGGGGTCGCCGTCATAGCCTTTCATGAGCGCGTAGCCGCGGACGCAGACCTCGCCCTGCTCACCGATGGGCAGCGCCTCGCCGGTGACCGTGGAGACGATGGCGATCTCGGTCTGCGGCATTGCCCGTCCGACTGTCGAGACGCGAATCTCAATCGTGTCGTCAGCGTCGCTCATGGTGACGACGGGCGACGTTTCGGTCTGGCCGTAAGCGATAACCAGTTCGCGGCAGTGCATCTCGTTGAGCACGCGCTTCATCAGTTCCACCGGGCAAGGCGCGCCGCTCATCATGCCGGTGCGCAGGCTGGTCAAGTCAAAGCCGGCAAAGTCAGGCAGCGCCATCTCGGCAACATACATGGCGGGAACGCCGTAGACCGAGGTGGCGCGCTCGTCATGGACGGCTTTGAGCGTGGCACGTGGGTCAAAGGTCCAGTTGGGCAGGATGATGGCCGCGCCGGAGTTGACCGCGGACATGGTGCCGATGACGCAGCCGAAACAATGGAACAACGGCACCGGCACAACAATGGAGTCCTGCTCGGTGTAGTGAAATCCCTGGGCGAGAAACTGGCCGTTGTTGACAATGTTGTGGTGCGTAAGCAGCACGCCCTTCGGCAGTCCGGTGGTGCCGCTGGTGTACTGGATGTTGGCCACATCGTCGACGGCCACGCGATCGGGCAGGCGGCCATCGGCCTCAAGCAGCGCGGGCCAGAGCGGCGAATCGAAAAAGATGGTATGTTCCAGTTCCAGGGTGAGCCCGTGGCGGGCGCGGCCAAGGATCTCTTCGTAATCGGCACGCTTGTCTTTGCGCCAGAGAAACAGCGCTTTCATTTGCGAGCGCTGGAGCGTGAACTGGAGTTCGTGCGAGCGATAGGCCGGGTTCACATTGACCAGCGCCGCGCCCGCCCGCGCGCAGCCCATGTGCATCATGATCCACTCAATGCAATTAGTGGACCAGAGGCCGACGCGGTCGCCGCGACGAATGCCGAGCGACCACAGGCCCCGCGCCACCCTGTCTGCCGCCGCGCTCAACTCAGCCCAGGTGAGCCGCTCCCCCTGATGACACGACGCCACAGCGAGCCGGTCGCCAAACTGCTCCGCGGTGCGGTGCAACAGGTCGCCAATGGTCAGCTCAAGCAGGGGCCGGTTGGGTCCGCGCGCATAGCTCAGGATGCTCAGGTTCTCTTCAACAGGCATGGTTCCGGCTTAGGTTCGAAGCGAAGTGTACACCCCTGCACCGTGCCGGAAAATGTGATCCGGCACACAAATCACGGAAGGCAGGCGGGCGGCCCGGGCAAGGCCGCCAAAGCGCTTGCGCCCTTGCGTTAACGTCCAGTTGCCACCCACTGCCCGCTCGCGGCCGAGCGGAAGACTGCTTCGATGACCGCCATGTTGTGGATGCCCATCTCCAGCGTGACGGGAATCTCCGTGCCCTCCAGAATCGCTTTCGAGAAGGCATCGCCTTGCAGCGTGTATTGGTCGCAGACGGGGAAGCTTTCTGTGATGAGGCCCGCGCCGGTCAGGTCGCCGTTGTCGATAAACAGCCGCATCGGCCGGTCGGGCAGCGCGTTGAACGGAATCTCGATCTCGATGCGGCCCTCGGTGCCGAGGAAATGGACTCGCTGGTAGGGGACAACCTGCGTGCTGCAGGTGAAGACGGCGTGGCCCGCGGGGAAGTCGAGAATCGCCGAGGCGAGGCGATCGATCTCCATCACCGGGTCGCGCTCAATGAGGCCCACCACACGCGTCGGCTCCTGGGCAAAGCCGGTGCGCGCCGCCTGGATCAGGTAGCAGCCGATGTCGTACATTGCGCCGCCGCCGCACTCCATCTGGTTGCGGATGTTTTTGGGATCGGTGTTGAAGTAGCTGAAGACGCCGGAGACGGTGCGCAGTTGGCCGATGCGGCCGGCGGCGATGAGCTCCTGAAGCCGGAGCCACTGCGGATGGCTGCGGATCATGAACGCCTCGCCGATTTTGACGCCGGTGCGGTCGCGGACGGCGAGCAGCGTTTCGGCCTCGGCCAGGGTCATGCTCAGCGGCTTCTCGCAGAGCACGTGCTTGCCCGCCTGGGCGGCCTTGATGGTCCAGGGCACGTGGAGCTGGTTGGGCAGCGGATTGTAAATCACGTCGATGTTGGGATCGGCGATCAGCTCTTCATACGAACCATAGGCGCGCGGAATGCCCAGTTCCTGGGCCGCTTCGCGGGCTTTCGACAGATCGCGGGAGCAGATGGCGTCGATGGTGGCGTACTGGCACCGCTGCATGGCGGGCAGAACTTTCTTGACTCCGATGTTGGCAGTGCTGAGGACTCCCCAGCGAAGCTTCTTGGACATGCCGACCATGATAAACCCGCCGGGCGCGGACGAACACGGAACCGGCTCATATGCCCGGAAAGCATTCATCCCGCTCAGCCAATCCTGGCGACCACACCACTTTGTTAGAATTGCGCCATCATGCTGCTAGGACATTCTTTGATCAACGGCGAATCGCGTACCGGCGCAGGAAGCGCATTTGCCGGCTTTGAACCGGCGACCGGCACACGGCTCGAACCGGCTTACCACTCTGCCTCAAGTGAGGATGTTGACCTGGCAGCGAATCTGGCCGGGGAAGCTTTCGCCGTCTACTCCAAACTCTCCGGACGCAAAAGAGCGGAGTTCCTGCGCCACATCGCTGCCGGTATCGAAGGCATTGCCGTTGAGCTGGTGGATCGCGCGCGCCGCGAGACCGCTCTGCCGGAGGCGCGGCTGAAGGGCGAGCTGGCCCGCACCACCAATCAACTGCGCCTGTTTGCTGAAGTCGTCGAAGAAGGCTCGTGGGCGATGGCGCGCATCGATCCGGCGCAACCCGACCGCAAACCGCTGCCCCGCGCCGACATCCGCTCCATGCTGCGCCCGCTGGGCCCGGTTGCCGTTTTCGGCGCCAGCAATTTTCCTCTTGCGTTTTCCGTGGCCGGCGGGGACACGGCCTCGGCGCTGGCGGCAGGCAATCCAGTCATTGTGAAGGCTCACTCCGCGCATCCTGGCACAAGCGAGTTGGTGGGGCGCGTGATTTGCCAAAGCGTCAAAGCCTGCGGATTGCCCGCAGGAATGTTCGCGCTTCTGTTCGGGTCCGGAGCGCAGGTGGGCTCGGCGCTGGTGCAGCATCCGGCCGTGAAGGCGGTCGGCTTCACCGGTTCACTTTCCGCAGGCAAAGCCCTCATGCAACTTGCCGCCGAGCGGCCGGAGCCGATCCCCTGTTTCATGGAGATGAGCAGCAGCAATCCGTTTTTCGTCCTGCCCGAGGCACTGCGCAGACGCGGCGCACAGATTGCGACAGGCCTCTTCGGGTCGTTCACGCTGGGCGTGGGCCAGTTCTGCACCAAGCCGGGCCTGGCTTTCCTGCCGCGCAACGCCGAAGCCGACGCGCTCGTCGAGGCTCTCGCCGCACTCGTGCGCACCGGAGCAGCAGCGCCCATGCTGACAGCAGGCATCTGCCGCAGCTACAAATCCGGCCTCTCCGAGCGCCAGTCGCACGCCGCCGTCGCGCTGCTGGCAAAGCCGGAAGCCGAACCGACCGGCGCGGTCCACGTCTCGCCCGCGCTCTTTGAAACCAGCGCCGCCGAACTGCTCCGCGACCCTGAGCTGGCCAGGGAGATTTTTGGGCCCAGCACGCTGATCGTCCGCTATGAGAGCCGCGCCGAACTCATCGATCTCGCCAACTCGTTGGAAGGCCAGCTCACCGCGACCCTCCACGCCGACGGCAGCGACATTGCCGACTACGCCGATCTCGTTGCAATCCTTGAGACCAAAGCCGGCCGCCTCGTCCTCAACGGCTATCCGACAGGCGTTGAAGTCTGCCACGCCATGGTCCACGGCGGCCCCTACCCCGCCACCAGCGACAGCCGGCAAACGTCGGTCGGCACACAAGCCATCTACCGCTTTGCCCGGCCGGTTTGTTATCAGGACTTTCCGCAGGCGGCGCTGCCCGATGAACTGAAAGATGAAAACCCGCTGGGCGTTTTGAGGATGGTCAACGGAGTCTCCACGCGCGATGCGATTTAGGAGCGAAGGCAAAGCTTCATGATGGGCTCGCCCGTTTCGTTGTGCGCAGCAGAAAAACCATCACGCCACTGACGGTCAGCGACAGCGACATAAACAAGAACCCCGCCCGCGAGCCGCCCGTCCAGGCCTGCAACAAGCCGACCAGCCACGTGCCCACAAACCCGCCCAGTGCGCCGCAACTGTTGATGAGCGCGAACACCTGGCCCGAGACATTGCTGGGCAGAATCTCCGGGATGATGGAGAAGAACGGGCCGTAGGGCGCGTACATCGCTCCGCCGGCGACGATCAGAAACGCATAGGCCAGCCAGAAGCTGTGCCCCGCCGTCGCGTAGGAGGTAAACAGCGCCAGGCCCGCCACGACCAAAAACGGCGCGACGTAGCGTTTGCGGTCAAGCGCCTTGTCGGCTGAGTGCGCCACCAGCAACATCAAAATGACCGCGAGCAAGAATGGAACCGCGCTTAAAAGGCCCACGGCTCCAATGCCGCGCGCTGAACCGGCGCGGATCATGGTTGGCAGCCACAGAACGAATCCGTAGACGCCGATGCTCCAGAAGAAAAACTGCACGCTCAGCAGCACCACGCCCGGGGCGCGCACCGCTGCCCAGAAGTTTGCGCGAGGGGGAATCGCTGTCTGCTCGCGCTCCAGCTCCGCCATCAGCTCATCGCAGCACCCGGTGCTGAGCCAGCGCGCCTGGCGTGGCCGGTCGCGCGCGACTAAGATCCAGACGAGCGCCCACGCGACCGAGGGCAGGCCCTCCACCACAAACATCATCTGCCAGCCGACGGCCTTGATGAGGAACCCGGTGACCGCCGACATCCAGAGCACCGTTACCGGATTGCCCAGGATCAAAATCGCGTTGGCTCGCGACCGCTCTGCGCGCGTAAACCAGTGCGTGAGCAGAATCAGCATGGACGGGAAGACCGCGCTCTCGGCCACGCCCAACAGCATGCGGTCAAGCCCCAGCAGCCAGAAGGTGCGGATTACGCCGGTGAGCGCTGCCGCCGTGCCCCAGCCCACCAGGCCCAGAAACACCAGCAATGTGGCGCTCTTGCGCTTGGCATAACCGGCAAGCGGAATCTGAAAGACAAAGTAGCCGAGAAAAAACAGCGACCCCAGAAACGCCGAGCGGGCATTGCTGATGTTCAGCGTCTGAGCCAGCCCCGCCGCCGCGCCAAAGCCGTAGTTCGCGCGGTCAAGGTAGGCCAGGCTGTAGGTGACAAAGACCACCGGAAGCAGGTAAACCCATCGCCGCCGCAGTCCCCGCGCGCGGTTCGCGGCCGCAGCACGGGCCGCTATGTCTCTCACCGACTGGTTGACCTGTTCATCGGGCACACAAGCGTTATAGCATCTGATACGAACAACTGTTACGCTGCTGCTTCTGTTTCGAAGAGAAAGGGCCTTCCCATCGCAAACCTCTCACTCGCGTCGGTGCTGGAAACGGCAGGGAGCGGTCTGCTCGACGTGGCCACGCATGCCCGCGGCCCTCAAGGCGCGCTGCCGCTGACCGCCGAGATGCTGCTGACTGAGCCCTCGGGAAATCTCTTCGGGCTAACGCAAAACGCCGGCATGGGCTGGGAGCCGTCCCGGCTTCTCGACCCGGAGTTTTTGATCTTGAGCACGCACGGCGGCCTGCGCGCCGAAAATGGCGAACCCATCGCGCTCGGCTTTCACAGCGGCCACTGGGAGGTGGGGCTGCTGGTGGCAGAGGCAGCGCGCGAATTGAAACTGCTGCACGCAGTGCCCTTTGCGGGAGCATGCACCGATCCCTGCGACGGACGAACTCAAGGCACGGCGGGCATGATGGACTCGCTGCCCTTCCGCAACGATGCCGCCATCGTGCTGCGCCGGCTGATGCGGTCGCTGCCCACCGGCAAGGGCACGCTCGGCATCGCCACCTGCGACAAGGGCCTGCCCGCCATGATGATGGCGCTGGCTTCGGCCGGCCGCCAGCCCGCGGTTCTGGTTCCCGGCGGCGTCACGCTGCTGCCTGAGTCCGGCGAGGATGCCGGCAAAGTGCAGACCATCGGCGCGCGGTTTGCGCAGCAGCAGATCACGCTGGAGTACGCAGCCGAAGTGGGCTGCCGCGCCTGCGCATCGCCCGGCGGGGGATGCCAGTTTCTGGGCACCGCGGCCACCAGCCAGGTAGTGGGTGAAGCGCTCGGCCTCTCGCTGCCCCATACGGCGCTCGCGCCTTCGGGGCACCCCATCTGGCAGGATGCAGCGCGCCGGTCAGCTCGCGCGTTGCTGCGCCTCTATCAACTCGGCATCGGCGTGGACCGCATCCTAACCTCCACCGCCTTGCGCAACGCCATGGTCGTTCACGCGGCCTTCGGTGGATCGACCAACCTGCTGCTTCACATCCCCGCCATCGCGCATGCGGCGCGGCTGCCTCGCCCCACGGTCGCTGACTGGGCTGAAGTCAATCGCCAGGTTCCACGCCTGGTGGATGCGCTGCCCAACGGCCCGCGCGGGTTCGCCACGGTGCAGGTCTTCCTGGCCGGAGCGGTGCCTGAGGTCATGCTCCATCTGCGCGCGGCGGGATTGCTTGACACCACCGTGATGACCGCAACCGGCGAATCGCTCAACGCCTCCCTCGACTGGTGGCAGCAGAGCGAACGCCGCCACGAGCTGCGCCGCCTGCTGAACGACCGCGACGGCATCGATCCGGACGACGTGATCATGGCACCCGAGCGCGCGCACGCCAAGGGATTGACTTCGACCATCTGCTTCCCCGTTGGCAATCTCGCTCCCGAAGGCTCGGTCATCAAGAGCACCGCCATCGATCCCTCGCTGGTGGACGAAGCCAACGTCTATCGCCACACAGGCCCGGCAAGAGTTTTTGTATCGGAAGAGTCAGCGATTCGCGCCATCAAGAGCGGCGACGTGGCTCGCGGCGATGTGGTGGTGCTCATTTGCGGCGGGCCGGCAGGCGCCGGAATGCAGGAGATTTACCAGATCACCGCCGCGCTGAAGCAACTGCCCCATTGCAAACACGTTGCCGTGTTGACGGATGCGCGCTTCAGCGGCGTTTCAACCGGCGCATGCATTGGCCACATCTCGCCTGAAGCGCTGGCCGGCGGGCCGATTGGGAGAATTCTCGAGGGCGATCAGATTGAAATCGTGATTGACCGCCAATCGCTGGCCGGTACGCTCAATCTGGTCGGCACTGCGCAATCGGTTTTTGGCGCGGACGAAGGCACACGGCAACTGGCCGTGCGGCCGCCGCGCCCGGACCTTGCGCCTCACCCCCAACTGCCCGAGGACACGCGCCTCTGGGCCGCACTCGTCCAGGCCAGCGGCGGGGTCTGGGGCGGGTGCGTGTACGACGCGGACCAAATCATCTCTCGTCTGGAGCGGAAATCATGAAACTCTACAGCACTGACAGCGGCCCCTGGGTGGAGCACGAAGGCAGGCACTACCGCATTCCACTCGCCAGTTGGGATGCGATTGTGACCCATGACGACCTGTATGGCTACCTGCTCTCGCTCACCACCGAGGGCAACTTCTCGGCGGACTTCAGCTCCGCAAAGATTGAAGCCCCCATCGGCAACCAGGAAGTCTGGGCTGCCGGCGTCACCTATTTCCGCAGCCGCAGCGCGCGCATGGAAGAGTCAAAGTCCGCCGGCGGCGGCGACTTTTATGACCGTGTCTACAGTGCAGAACGGCCGGAACTCTTTTTCAAGGCCACAGCCAGCCGAGTCGTCGGACACGAGGGCCATGTCCGGATTCGGTCCGACGCCAAGTGGTCGGTCCCAGAACCCGAGCTTACGCTGCTTATCAACCATCGCGGCCAGATCATCGGCTACACCGTGGGCAACGACATGAGTTCGCGCGACATCGAGGGGGAAAACCCGCTCTACCTGCCCCAGGCCAAGGTCTACGACGGCAGTTGCGCCCTCGGTCCCTGCGTGCTGGTCAGTCGCGATCCGCTTCCGCCCACCACGCCCATCCGCATCGAAATTGTGCGCGACGGCACCCAGGTGTTCTCCGGCTCAACCACGCTGGCCGAGCTCAAGCGCGATCCCGCCAACCTGGTCGAATTCCTCTTCCGCGACAACAAGTTTCCCTTCGGCACTTTTCTGATGACGGGAACTGGCATCGTCCCGCCAGACAACTTCACTTTGGCGGTCGCAGACAAGGTCAGCATCTCCATCGACCCCATCGGCACGCTGGAGAACGACGTCATCCAGGGGAGCTGACGATGGCGTCAAAGCCGCGGCCTTGACGCGTGGCTCGTCCGTCTGGCGGGCCACAATCCGGGGTTGGCCGGGCGCCGGCGGCCTATAAGCCAGCAGAACCAGTTGCCCTGCTTCGATGCGAGGCCTTGTCCGGGCATGCGCGCCCAGCGTCGCCGCTTCCGGAATGCAAGCGATGGGCTGCATTTCAAAAATTGACTGTGGGCCGCAACACCTGGGGCAGGCCGTTGTATTTCGCCACAAATTCAGGAGTGTCGGGCTCTCCCTGCTCGTCGCAGGGCGATCGCATGAACAAGAGATCGCACAACGCGACAGCCTCGTACTGCCCCTACGGGGCATTTTCATCTCTTGATCCAGCTTTCCCAGGACTGCGCTTGGCTTGTCCTGATTACATGACAGCGTCGGCTCCCTCCGGGACGACGAAGCAGCGCGGCCCGATGAAGTGGAGAAAACGAACCCGTTTGGTCAACAAGACAGATTCATGCGATTGCCCTGAGAACCATGGCTTTCAACTGCGACCATACTGCTCGAAGGCGTAGGAAGCCCCGCGAAGAAACGCGAGAAAACATGCTTCCACAACCGTCGGATTGAATCGGCAGGCATTGCCCCGCTCCGTCCCGGCTCTGTGCAACTGCGTGCGGGGGCTGGATGTGAGAAAAGCATCCCCTCCCCACGGAAGAGGGAAAGTGTTTCCACTTGACATCCACTCTTATAGAGCCCCGCCCTTTAGGGAAGCTCTGAACAAGTCGCGGCGACGATTTGGCATTCCCTCAGGGGCTAACCTGCATATCTCACAGGCGGATTGTCGATTTGGGTGAGCTTGGGAGCGGAAATAGTTGGAAAGGCCGTCTTTTCTGTGTCATAACTACGTTGTCGAGACGGGAAA
>Ga0302320_10013027_pt1 | contig 17408 bp, 18 predicted proteins | sample Bog_T0_3_FD_202130 | JGI IMG/M metagenome (GOLD analysis project Ga0302320, IMG submission 202130) | Peat permafrost microbial communities from Stordalen Mire near Abisko, Sweden - Bog_T0_3 | ecosystem: Environmental > Terrestrial > Soil > Wetlands > Peat | place: Sweden: Abisko, Stordalen Mire...
TGGAACGCAGGCGGTTTGAGCGCATCGATATTCCCGCCACCGCGTTTGCGCTGGATGCGAATGGGAACGAGCTTGGCCGCGTAATTGAGACCAGCGGAGGCGGATTGCGTCTCCATCCGGCTTCGCCGTTCGCACGCATTTCCCTGGCAAAATTTCAGCAACTCGTCATCACCGTCGTCGAAGCCACCACTGGCAAAAAGACGAAGATGAAGGTGGAAGTGCGCTACGTCCGCTCGAACAGCATTGGGCTGCGCTTTCTCTGAGACGCAATTCCATGATCGCTCAGGCCGCGTTTATCTCTGTATGAGGCGTAGAAAAGCATCGCGCATGGGCGAACGGTCCTCTATACTTCGGCACATTCTATGAAGACTCCTTTTTCCATCTATCTCTGCGGCGTGCTGGAGTGCATTGGCGGCGTATTGGTACTGTTGATGAGCGTGGGAATGGTTTTTGTTTTCTTGGCGAGGCCATTGCCCCCCTCCGGACCTGGACGCGGCTTCATGCTGGCGACGGCGGGATTCTATGGGCTGATGGGCGCGCTGGGGGTGACGACGGGAATCTGCGTTTGCATGCACAAAAAATGGGCGCGGTGGAGCACGCTGATCTTTTCGTGGCTCACGATGCTTATGTGTGCGTTTATGCCCGCCGTATTTCTGCTGATGCCATTTCCATCGAACGGTTCCAGTCCAGACAAGGTGAGGGAAGGGCTGCAGGTTTTTAGGATCGTATCCGCGAGTGTGTGCCTGGTGGTGGGAGCGACCTGCGGTTGGTGGGCGTGGCTGTTTAGTCGTCCACGTATCAAAGAGTTGTTTTCGGAGGGGCGCGCGAGGACATTGGAATCGCGTCGTCCGGTCAGCATTGCCGTCATCGGTTGGTACTGGATTCTTGCAGGCGTCATGATGTGCGCGATAGCTAGTTTCCCAATAGCGATTGGCGTCTGGGTACTGACGGGGTGGAAAGGGGCTGCGCTGAAAATTGTGTGGGGCGTTGCCTATTTCGTGCTTGGCTGGGGCTTACTGAAAATGCGGGAATGGGCGCGGATTGGTTCGCTTTGGATGGTCGGATTCTATGCGCTGAACGCCATGGTGCTCTTTCTGCTACCCGGCGGCGCGGGCCGGTTGCAGGCGCTTCTGGAACAAAATCCCTGGAAGCTGCACCAGACGCCACCGATGGCCGCTACGTCGGGAATGATGCGGCTGGGCGTAGCGGGCTGCGTCCTTGTGTCGATCATTCCGCTGTACTTTCTGATTACGCGCAAGGCGGCGTTTGTGCCAGTGAAAGCGTGCATGGACGGAGAAGTTGCGCCGCCAGAGCTTAAAGCGTGAGTCAAAATCGATTGCTGATTGAAATGCCCCTAAGCGGCACTGGAGATTTGGACGGCGCTGGGGTCTTTCGCTGCGCTCAAGATGACACTTCAAAAACTCGTTGCATTTGTCACGGTGGCTAAAATCCGCGATAATACATGTTGCTGCAAGTGTTTGCCGGGCGTGTGTCTGGTGATTCCTTTGTGGTAGGGGCCCGTGGCAGATTTCATCTGCCGATTGCGCCAAGGCGCGGCGGGCGTCACAGCGTTCGAATCAAGGCTGGCGTAGCCGGTTGCGATTTCCGGTCTCCGGGAGATTTTCCGGGGATGTCGAGCGCTGGAGTTAAAACGAAGAGAGGAAATAGCCTGTGTTAATGATCCGACTTTCGCGCCGTGGCGCGCGTAAGCAGCCTATCTATCGCATTGTTGTCATCGAAAAGGACCGCGCGCGCGACGGTCGTTCGATTGAAGTTGTAGGTCTCTACAATCCGCGCACTAACCCTGCAACAGTAGACCTTAAGAACGAGCGCATCGAGTACTGGCTCGGCAAGGGCGCGCAGTTTTCGCCTACGCTTGCCCGTCTGTACAAGAATGCCGCCGCAGCGCCAGCCGTTTCGGCCGCGCCGCTCACTCCGGCTTCTGTCGTTGAGCCGGCTGCCCCAGTGGAAGTGGTTGCCCCAGTTGAGCCGGTAGCAGCTCCAGTTGCCCCGGCTGAGCCGGAAGCCTAAAGCGAGGAGCAGACGCCAATGCCCGCCAATTTACCCGCATTAGCCAAAGAGCTGGCCAAGGCTCTCGTGGATTCTCCCGATGAAGTTACAGTTGTGGCTTCTGGTGACAGCGGATACGTACGGCTGGAACTGGAAGTCGCAGAGGAAGATCTGGGCCGCGTGATTGGCCGCTCGGGTCGAACTGCCCGCGCGTTGCGCACCGTGCTTTCCGCTGCTGCGGAAAAGAACGGGCAGCGCTGCTCGCTCGACATTGTTGAGTAACAAGGGTCGGGTAAGCGGCATGACTGAAGAATCCGGCAACGGCGCGTTTATTACGATTGCGCGCGTGGCAAAGGTGCAAGGCCGCGTTGGAGAAGTTGCAGCGGAACTGCATACGGATTTTCCCGAACGATTTGAGCAGCGGCGAACGCTTTATGCGTGGACCGCAGGCAGCGATCAACGCCGCGAGTTGCACTTGGATGAATTCTGGCCTCACAAGGGCGGAATGGTTTTCAAGTTCGAAGGCGTGGATTCGATCGAAGAAGCTGAAAAGCTGCTGGGATCGGAGATTCAGATTCCTGCCGTGGAGCGCGCGGAGTTGGACGAAGGCGCATTCTACGTAAGCGAGCTGCTGGGGTGCCTGATTGTGGAAACCAGCCAGGCGGAAGCGTGTAGAAACATTGGTGCCGTCGCGGATGTAAATTTTGGGGCGGGAACAGCCCCGCTGCTGATCGTAAGTAACGACGGCGGCAAAGAGTTCATGATTCCCTTCGTGGACGGCTTCATAAAGAAGCTGGACTTGAAGGGCAAACGGATTGAGATGCAATTGCCGGAAGGCATGCTGGAACTGGACGCTCCGCTCAGTGCGGGGAAGAAGGAACCGAAGCGGTCCCCGGTGAAGCGCTAAACGAATACAGAGGGCTGGAAGTGCGGTTTGAGATCGTTACCATCTTTCCGGACTTCTTCCGTGGTCCCCTGGATTACGGCATTGTGCGCAGAGCGTGCAACGCCGGGCTCATTGAAATCGGTATCCACGACCTGCGGACGTTTACCGCGGACCGGCATCGCACGGTGGATGATCGTCCATTTGGCGGCGGCGAGGGGATGTTGCTGAAACCCGATCCGTTGTTCGAATGCGTCGAATCGCTGGGCGTTGCGCCACGGGCAGAGCGGGTGAGCGGTGCAGCCAGGGAAACGGTGATCATGCTGTCGGCGGCTGGGAAGATGTTTACCCAGGCGATGGCGCAGGAGTTGGCCGGGCTGGAGCGCGTTACGTTTCTGTGCGGACGCTACGAGGGCGTGGATGAGCGTGTGACCGAACACCTTGCTGATCGTGAGGTATCGGTCGGCGACTTTGTGATGAGCGGCGGAGAGCTTGGAGCCGCGCTCATATTGGACTGCGTGACGCGCCTGTTGCCCGGAGCACTGGGCAATGAAGCTTCGGCCAAAACCGAAAGCTTCAGCCGTGTGGAGGCCGAAGCAAAGTTCGACAATCGCGGAAGGCTGGAGCCGGATTCAACCGTAGCAACCGGCGGCCTGCTGGATTCTCCGCATTACACGCGGCCCGCGGAATTTCGCGGGATACCGGTTCCGGATGTGCTGATGAATGGGAACCATGAAGAGATTCGGCGCTGGAGACGGCGTCGCGCACTGGAAAAAACGCTGAGAAACCGGCCCGACCTTCTGCAGAAGGTGGCGCTCAGCACGGAAGACAAGGCTCTGCTTCGCGAATTAAAACGCGAGGCCGAAGAAAATTAGAAGATTACGGGATCGACCGGGGCGGCTTGCCCAGGCACCCGAGAAGAGAAGAGGAAATCGTTATGTCGTCATCTCCCATCATTACCCGGATGCTCGCGAAAGTGCAGCGCACGGACCTGCCCAGCTTCGCGGTGGGTGACACTCTGAAAGTTCACGTGAAGATCAAGGAAGGCGACAAAGAGCGCACCCAGATCTTCGAGGGAATCGTAATCAAGAAGGCCAACGGCCAACAGCCGAGCTTTACGATTCGCAAAATGAGCTTCGGCCAGGGCGTGGAACGTATCTTTCCGCTAGGCAGCCGCATCATTGAAAAGCTGGAAGTGGTTCGCTCGGCCAAGGTGCGCCGCGCCAAGCTGTACTACCTGCGCGCACTGCGCGGCAAGGCTGCACGTTTGAAGGAAGTTGATCGCGTAAAGTAGTTTTCGCTGCGCGAGAAGTGAGAAAGAGCTTTCGTAGACGGGTATGCGGCGAACACCGCCGCTCCGGCTTCGGGCGCTTGGTCGCAGGCAAGGGGCGAGGTGCATCCTCGTCCCTTGTTGTGTACGACGGCTATGCAGCTCTCCCTATCGTGTCTATCGGAGGGTTCGGCCCCGCCTGGCTCTCCGCCAGCGAGCCGATGATGGGTAACACAATTTTCTCGCCCTGATAGCTCTTCCACATCAGGTAAAGCCAGACCAGGAAGAATCCCAAACTCACAAGCAAGTGAAGTGAACTTATCAGGAGGCCGAGCGATAGGCTGACGGCTTGGAACATGATCGAGAGAATCGTTATGCCGATGTGTATTGCAATGACCCCGACATTGAGAAAGATGGATTGGAAGGCATGGAAGCGCACGCGCCTGTCCTGGTTATAGGGAGCAAGCACCAGGAAGACGATTCCCGTAATGAAGCCAAACAAATAACACAAGGCAGAAGCCGCGTTAATGCTGAGTCTCGGCTGCGTGCTCGCGGGATAGACCGGCGGCGTGTATGCGGCGTCCGGCGCTGAAGCTAAGGGCTTCCCGCATTTTTGACAAAACTGTCCTTCAACTTGCGTGCCGCAACTCGAACAAAATGCCATAGCGTCCTCCTTTGAGGCGGTGTTGAACACTAGTTAGAATCTGGAACTCGGCACGGGGTTGCACCGCGGAGCCAAAGTCAAGAAAGCAGAAGTAGGATCAAGAGTCCTACAAGCAGGGTCAAAAATTCCGTCCTAGCCAAAAGAAAGTTAGGGCTGACTCCTTGGAGGGTTTTCTCAGCTTGCGGATTTTCCCGCGTTGGCTGGGCGGCTTCGTATCTTGGATTGAAATGTTAGAATCATCTGTTCCGTGAGCTGAGCTGCCGATCATTGCCGCGGACAGCTCCGGATTTGCAAATGCTAAGGACTTGTGAGGATCTATGGCAACTGTACAAAGCAGTGTGGTGGCTACTACCGTGGAAAGTTCCGCGCTTACTACGTTCAAGAATGAACCCCTTGTGGACTTCACCCGGTTGGACAACGTTCGGGCGATGCGCGAGGCGCTAGACAAAGTGCGCAGGCAGCTTGGCCGCGAGTATGAAAATGTGATCGGAGGCCACCGGGTACAGACAGCGGAGAAGATACAGTCGACCAATCCTTCGCATCCCGATCAGGTCGTGGGTATTTTCCAGAAAGCCGGAGCAGCCGATGTTCCGGCGGCGGTGGAAGCCGCGCAGAATGCTTTTGAAAGCTGGAGCCGCACTCCGGTAAAAGAGCGCGCGGAGTTGATCTTCCGCGTGGCGCACACTCTGCGCGAGCGCAAGTTCGAGTGGGCGGCATGGATGGTTTTTGAGGTGGGCAAGAACTGGGCCGAGGCGGACGCCGATCTGGCCGAAACCATTGACTTCGCCGAGTTTTACGCACGCGAGGCGCTCCGCTTGGACAAAGCCGAACCGTCGATTCAATTGCCGGGCGAGCGCGATGATTTGCGCTATATTCCTTTGGGCGTTGGCGCGGTAATTCCACCGTGGAATTTTCCGTCGGCGATCATGGCAGGGATGACCATGGCGGCGATTGTGAGCGGAAATACAGTGGTGCTGAAGCCGAGTGGCGATGCGATGACGATTGCCGCAAAGTTCTTTGAGGTGCTCGAGCAATGCGGCATTCCCGATGGCGTGGTGAATTTTGTCACGGGCAGCGGCAGCAGCTTCGGCAACGAATTGGTAAAGCATCCGAAGACGCGATTTATTGCCTTCACCGGATCGAAGGAAGTGGGATTGCACATTCACGAACTGGCGGCGAAGGCGCAGCCTGGGCAAGTCTGGATCAAGCGCACGATTCTGGAGATGGGCGGCAAGGACGCGATTCTAGTGGATGCCGACTCGGATCTGGACGAAGCAGTATCGGGAGTGATGGCCTCGGCGTTTGGATTCAGCGGGCAAAAGTGCTCGGCTTGCTCGCGGGCGATTGTGGATAATCGCGTGTACGACAAGTTTGTCGAGCGTTTGAAGGATCGGGCGGAGAAGCTAACCGTGGGCCCAACCGAGGATAATCCTAATATGGGTCCCGTGGTCAACGAGGCAGCCAGAACGTCGATTCTCGGCTTTATTGAGCAGGCTAAGCTGGAAGGCGGGCGGGTGATTACCGGTGGACGCGCCGTGGAGGGATTGGACGGCTACTTTGTGGAGCCTACGATCGTTTCCGAGGTGAAGCCGGGCGACACGTTGGAACAAAAAGAGGTATTCGGACCAGTGCTGGCGGTGATTCGCTGTAAGGACTTCTACGACGGGCTACGTATTGCCAATGACACTGAGTTTGGCCTCACCGGTTCGGTTTACACAAGCTCAGAAGAAAGAATCGAGATCGCGCGGCAGGAGTTCCATGTCGGCAATCTCTACATCAACCGCAAGTGCACGGGGGCGATGGTAGGCGCGCATCCGTTCGGCGGTTTCAACATGTCAGGCACGGATTCCAAGGCAGGCGGACCGGACTACCTGCTATTGTTTACGCAGGCGAAATCGATTGCACGCAAATTGTAAACCGGTGGAGTGGTGGCGGGCCGCAGCCCCGTTGTTCCCGGACGAGCGGTTTGGCCTCCCGGTTGCCATTTGACAAGCAGGCAGTACCTGCAGACAATTACTGCGGGCCGAATCCGCGAAAGGGTGTCGCTTTGATTGGAAGCAGAAGCGCAGTATTTTTTCAGTAGTCCCAAAGGATGCCAATGGCACGAATTCTTTGCGTTGACGATGAGCCGCACGTCGTAAAACTGAAGTGCGCAATTCTTGAACAGGCGGGGCACGACGTGACGTGCGCAACCTCGACGCGCCAGGCAATCGACCTGTTGAACATTAACGACTATGACGCGGTCGTGACAGACTGGCGCCTTGGAGATGGGAACGGACGCGACGTGGTGCAGACCGCGAAGACCCGCTCCACCATGCCTGTAGTGGTGGTCTCCGGCTACGTCGCGGAGGCCTATCAATCGGCGGAGCCACTGGCAGACCTCTACTTGGAGAAGCCGGTGAATCCCGAGGAATTGGTGACTATCGTGAATGAGCTGCTTAAGGCAAATGAACGGGCATCTCATCGCTAGCCAACGAAGCGAGTTAACAGTACGAATTTGACGGCAAAGCGCGGCTTCGCAGGCCGCGCTTTGCTGAATGAGAGCTGGCAGTCAGCTATTGGGTGCTCCCCGGATTAACCGGGGCTGGCATTGCACGCATGGTAGCGGCGCTGGCTGCCGCGGCTTCCGCCAGAATCCGATGGTGGATGGTGAATAGAGCAAGCTCCAGGCGGTCCGAGACGCCGATCTTGTCATATACGTTGCGCAGGTAATTCTTGACTACCTGCTCCGTAGTGCCGAGAAGATTTGCAATCTCCTTGTTCTTGAATCCCTGCACAATGAGAGCGACGATCTTCAATTCCTTAGGAGTAAGCCGGTCACGTACGCGGGCGCCAACAAAGTCATCGGTCTCAGGGTTGTGCGGTACGGCTCGCAGATCTTGCAGGTATACTTCGCCCGCGCTCACCTTTCGCACGCATCGCAACAGTTCAACGGCGTCGACGGAGCGAAAAATCAATCCGAGTATTCCGGCGTTGAGGTAGCGATCGGGCAATTCGCTGTTTTCGGCAATCACCACAAGCTGAATTCCGGACTCGCGTGCCAACGCTGCTAAGCGTTCGGTATCGGGAAGAAAACTGGAAGCATAAATCATGACGGAGCCGCGGAATTTTTCGACCGCGATCATGGCCTGCTCGACGCTCTGAGCTTGGGCTACGATTCGGACGTCATCCTCCACCGCAAGAACCTTGGCAATGCCCGCACGAAAAATCGCTTGATTATCAGCCAGAATGATCTTCAACATCTATTAGCCTCCAACTTCAGCAGTGCGCACAAATTCATATTGTTCGATGACGCAGGCAACGCCCGTGCGTCCGGATTCCTGGTTGCTGTCACAGCGGACAACACGACCCTGGCAGTGAACGGGAACATCGTTCCCGGAGCCAATCGATTCCCCCGGAATGGTGATCTCAAATTCAATCGAGGAACCTATTTCCAGCCCGCCATCCACTAGGAGATAAACTCCCGCAGAGCTGATGTTGGCTGTGGTCCCCGTTGGTATATTCTCGTTTCCCAGTACCTTGAGCGGCAGATGCACCGGAAACCGTCTGCTCGTACGAGTGTCGTCCACGTTCGCTCCCGCAAGTTACGCCCTATAACTTATGTGATTCCAAAAATTGAATTATGTCACGAATCGTAACCATTGCGATAGTGAGGAGTTTACCCTACCGCCCGGGAATCAATGATTTATCAACGGAAAGCCGGTCGCGCGCACATCGAGGAACGCGTCGCGCGGCCTTCCGTGCGGCGAGGCGTTCGCGCACGCCAATCTGCTGGCCCCCGGGAGATCTGCCCCAACAATATGTAGCCTGGCAGCTCAGCGCAGGAAACTTGGAACCATCGGGCACCAGAACGCATCTGACAAATGACCCCGTGTAAGACCATGCCGGGGGGAGGCTTCGGTTTGGCTACCATCACTTCCGGTATGATCCCAATTCATTCTCGGGCATCCCTTTTGCAGCAATTTCAACAGGTGCGTTCAACAACTCTCCGGCTCGCCGATCCGCTCTCCGCGGAGGATGCCATGGTGCAGTCGATGCCTGATGCGAGTCCGGCCAAGTGGCACCTGGCTCATACAACCTGGTTCTTCGAGACTTTTATCTTTGCCGGGCAACTCGCCGGGTATCGCATCTTCAATCCCGAGTACCGTCTGCTGTTCAACTCGTATTACAAGTCGCTAGGTGGCCATCCCGTGCGCCAGCAGCGCGGAACCTTCTCGCGGCCATCTCTCAACAACGTTCTGCGCTACCGCGAACACGTCGATGAGGCCATGCATCGTTTACTGGCACGCGAGTTGCCGCCGGAGACTCTGGCTCTCGTCGAACTTGGCATGAACCACGAGCAGCAGCACCAGGAACTTCTGCTCACTGATATTCTGCACGCATTCTGGACTCAACCGTTGCGCCCCGCCTACGCGCCTCCGGCGGAGCCGGATCAAACGCTTTCCGCTGCGCCTCTGCGCTGGATTTCCCACCCTGGAGGCCCGGTTGAGATCGGTGCTCCATCCGATGGTTTTGCCTTTGACAATGAACGGCCTCGCCACGCCGTGCTGCTGTCGCCTTACAAATTAGCCTCGCGCCTTGTAACCAACGCCGAGTATCTCGACTTCATTCACGACAAGGGTTATCAGCGCCCGGAGCTGTGGCTTTCTGACGGATGGGATACGGTTTGCCGCGAGGGTTGGGAGGCGCCTCTCTATTGGGAGAAACGCGACGAGGGTTGGAGGGAGTTCTCTCTGCGCGGGTGGAATCCACTCAATCTTGCAGTCCCTGTCGGCCACGTCAGCTACTACGAAGCGGACGCTTTTGCGCGATGGTCCAACGCGCGCCTTCCCCTTGAAGGCGAATGGGAACAGGCAGCCAAGGAGCGCACCGTCGCCGGAAATCTACTTGAGAGTTGGGCTCTGGACGTCCGCCCGGCCAGTCCGGCAAAAGATGGTCATCGAGAGGAGGCGCAACTATTTGGCGATCTGTGGGAGTGGACGGCCAGCGCCTATCTGGCCTACCCGGGGTTTCGTCCGGCACCCGGCGCGGTTGGCGAGTACAACGGAAAGTTCATGTGCAATCAGTTTGTGCTTCGCGGAGGCTCTTTTGCCACTTCGGCCTCGCACATTCGAGCCAGCTACCGCAATTTCTTTCCGCCTCATGTGCGCTGGCAATTCATGGGGATAAGGCTAGCAAATTATGAGTGTTAAGCCACTTGTATTGCCACTGGACGGCAATGCACGCGAGGTGCTCCACGGGCTCACTTCGCGACCCAAAAAATTGCCGCCAAAATTATTCTACGATGCGGCGGGATCGGCCCTGTTCGAGCAGATTACCGAACTGCCCGAGTATTACCTCACGGCGACCGAGCAAGCCATCTTTGAGCGCTATGCGCCCGACATGGTTCGCGCTTCTGGAGGCGCGTCCACCATCATTGAACTCGGGGCAGGCACGGCTAAGAAGACGATGCTGATTCTGCGAGCCGCGCTCAAACTGCATCGCGCGGTTACATTTATACCTGTCGATCTATCCAGTTATGCGCTGGAAGTAGCCCAACATCGCGTGCGCTCGGAGTTGCCGCAGGTAGCCGTGCATCCACTGGTGCAGGATTACACCCAGCAGTCGCCGGCGCTGGCTCATCTTTCCGGACGCAAGCTGGTCTTATACATCGGCTCCAGCATTGGAAACTTCGAGCCCATGGCGGCCAGCGCCTTGCTGCGGCACCTTCGATCGTCGCTTAACTCGGGGGACTCTCTTCTGCTTGGTACAGACATGCGTAAGCCGGTTGAAGTGCTGCTGCCTGCCTATGACGACGCTGCCGGAGTTACGGCACAGTTCAACCTGAATGTTCTGGCGCGCATCAATCGCGAGTTCGATGCGGACTTCGACCTTGATGCTTTTTCGCACTGTGTGATCTGGAATGAGCGCGACTCCCGCATTGAAATGCATTTGGAGAGCCGTACAAGCCAACTCGTGAATATCGATGCGCTGGATCTTTCCGTCGCCTTTGCAGAGGGAGAAACGATCCATACGGAGAACAGCTACAAGTTCACGCCGTCGATGATTGAAGCATTGGCGGAAAACGGCGGCTTCAGCATTGAGCAAAGTTGGAGCGATGAGCGTAGTTGGTTTTCGGTAACACTGCTGCATGCGGAGTGATCGCTAACGATGGGAGGAGCGGCACAGGCCGAATGTTATTCCTTACCGCTGGGTGGATGTTTTATCTTCCAAAGAATCTGGCGCATCATGCCGAGTAGGACCAAGGCATCGTTTTGTTCGGGGTTCAAACGCCGCAGCAGACGCCGCACTTTGTCCAGGGCCGCAGCCTCTCCCGCTGGTGGCACGTATCCGCTGTTACGCAGCGCCTCGAACAAAACTTGCGAGATGCGCTCTACTTCTTCTGCGCTGGCAGGCTTTTGTCCGGCTGGCTGCAAGTCGCTTGCAGCCCCGCGCGCGAGCTCATAAAGACATACCGCAACCGCCTGCCCGAGATTCATCGAGATGTGCTCACTTCTCGTAGGAATGTGCATTAGCCAATGGCAGTGGCTCAAGTCTTCGTTCGAGAGCCCGAATTTTTCAGATCCAAACAACAGTGCAACCGGGGCCGTGGCAAGACTCCGGCGCATTATTTCCGCACCTTGCTCAAGCACGTGGAGCGGATGATGTAATTCGCGTTCGCCCACCGCTGAAGTTCCCACCACCAGGGCGCAGTCTGCCACAGCCTCGGCCACGCTGCCATACACGGGCGCATTCAGTAGCACCTGCGAAGCTCCAACGGCGGAGCGTGCGCCAAGGTAGGAAGGTTCCCAGGGCGTGACCAGCCGGAGGTTCCGGAAACCGAAGTTGCTCATGGCCCGTGCCGCCGCGCCAATGTTCAGCGGATTGCGCGAGCGCACCAGTACCACTCGCAATTGATCGAACCATGGACGTACGACCAGCGACGCAGAATCCGTATCCGGTTGATGTAGTTTGCTGGTCATTTCGTATTCATCTGGCGTTAGGCCACCAGAAATTCTCTATCTTCCCACATTCTCCGGCGCAGGATACTCCGGCAGTTTGTCCTTGTTAGACGTTTGACGTTTTACTTCCAGGTCGTCAAACAATATGGACGGAGCTACCAGGCTGTGCGGCACCGGCATGAGTTCGTTGTCAATGAATTGGTCGTTACCGGTCGCAACGATATTGCTGCGCATGGAGCGCTGATCGAGATCGCCAAACAGTGCGCCGCGTACCAACTCTTCGCGTCCGTCCTTCACCCAAACTCGATAGAGCAAACGCGGCATGCGGGGGCCTCCCATGGTGCTGGCATAGTAGCCGTACTCAAGACCACGGTCTTTGCAGATTGCAATCAACTTCTTTTTGAGTTCATCGGGCGCAACTGCATCGCTGGACCTCACTAAGAGATTTCCCAATCCCGGTGCAGGCCAGCTCAGCGGCAAACTCGCGCGGCCATGGCCATTTGAGGAAGGGAAGTCGCGGATCGGTTGGCGTCCCAGCAGGTAGTTCACCAGCACGCCCTTTTCAATCAGTGGAACACTTTTTGCCTTTACGCCCTCGTCGTCTACTTCATAGTGTCCGAGCAGCGCCGTGCCATCGACCGAAGCCAGGGTCGGATCGTCCACCAGGGTCAGGAACTCAGGCAGCACCCGGGTCTTGTAGCTGCTGGCGAACTGTCCGCGGGTCCGGGCATTCTGGCCAAGCTCAGGCCTGGTTCCCAGCAGGTTATCGCCGATGAGAGAAGAGAAAACCGCTGAAGCCGAATCTGCCGAGAGCAATACTGGGCCGTGATACTCTTCGTCCGCGAGAGGAGCTTCGCGAAGGTCTTTCAACGATGCCACGAGCTCGCTTGCGCGAGCCTGGAAATCAACCGCCTTGGGAAGATCCCGCAGCGATGCAGCGGTGAATCCAGCCGACCGCTCCAATCGCATTCCGTCCTCGGCTTGCGTATTGCCGTTGATCGTCATCTGGTAGAGCTCTTCTCCGCTGCGCACTACGGTTCCTTCGGAATTTACGTAATAGCGGTTTACCGCCTTGAAGCTCAGCGAAGCTCCTAGAAACTGTACCTTGGGGTCACGACTGTAAAGGCCGGAAGCATCGCGCAGCATATTGAGCCAGGGTTCGCGTTCCATCTTTAGCTCGACTACCGGGCGCAGAGACTGTACGGCTTCCGCGCGTGCAAAATCATCCACCGGATGATCGATTGTGAGCTGCTTTAATCGTGCCTGTTTATCGGTCAAAGCCTCTACCGCGTGCTTGTAAGCCTTGTCAGTCGCGCTCCAGACCTGGAACCGGAAAGCCTGCGCGTCGTTGTCGAGAGGAACCACTTCGATTGCGCCTTCGCCCCGCGCGTTCGAACTGTCTTGCTTGTAATCTCCCAGACGCACCCGGACCAGCAGGAAGCGAATCCGTGAGCGCACCTCGCTGCGCACGGCGCCCAGCGCGGTGTCGGCTTCCCAGTCGTCTATGTCAACCACGCGATAGTCGATGAAGTATGGAACCGACATGTCCACCAGGCGGAGTTGAGTCTTGGAGCGTGCCATCTCCGTCTGCAGGTCGCGCAGGATTGGGTCCTCCGCCGCTGGCGTGTTCTTTGGTTCAGCGGCGAATGCGCTGGCGAATGCGAGCAGCACGGCAAGGACGAGCATCAATCTCTTCAGGATGGTCTTCATTATTGTTGGCCCCCAACGCGCGCCGGTTTCTTGGTTTGATTTTCAAATCCGGGTGGCGGCAGGATTGGCAGCCGCTCGTTGGAATGCGCTCGTTTTTGTACTTCGATTTCGGAGAACAAAATCGCCGGGGCTACTGCGGAAACCGCTACCGCGCCCGACTCCGCGCCGCACACGCCATTGAAAACCGAACTCGTATCGCCGGTTACCAGAATGCGGCTCATCGCCGCCAATGGCGTGCCCACAATGTCCACTCCGCGCACCAGTTCATCGGGGCGTCCGTCCGCGTACACCCGCCACACCATCACGGGCAGAACCTGAAAAGCCTGCGGCGCCGAACGCTGAGTCAGGGTAAATCCGCCTTGAATGTCCTCGAAATAGAGTCCGTAGGGCTTGCCCTGCTTCTTCACTTCGTCGAGCAGCTTCTGCCGAAGCTCGGAGTCCTTCACCGTATTCGTCGAGCTGACGATCAGATTTCCCTGCCGTCCCACTGGCATGTAGCCAGCTTGCGAACGCCCGTGTCCATTGGAATGATCGAAGCTCGCAATCGGCATGCGCGACATCAGGAAGTTGTGCAGAATTCCATTCTTGATGACCTCGACACGGGTGGCCGCGACGCCTTCATCGTCGTACGCATACCAGCCGGCAAGCCGCGTTCCGTTCAGCGAACGCAGCGTCGGATCATCCGTGACAGAGAGGAAGTCGGGCAATACGGGCTGGTTCAATTTCTTGGTGAAGGTCTGTCCTTCTTCGTCGCCGCGTTGCCGCTGGCCCTCCAGACGATGCCCGAGCACTTCGTGGAAGAACACGCCCGAGGCCCGCCCAGAGAGCAGCGCGGGACCATCGTAGGGCTCGGCCACCGGAGCTTCGCGCAGAGCCTTCAGATCCTTGGCCATCCGCTCGACCTTTGCATCAATCTCTGCCGCGCCGGGTAGTTCGTCCATGGAATCCGCTTGAAAGGTCTCCACCCGCATCAGTTCCATTCCATCTTCGGCGCGGGTCTGCGCCTGGATTGCGACCCGTATCGTGGTGTCTGGCATCACCACGCGGCCGCCTTCGCTGGACACGAAGCGCTGCAGCGTCTTCTCGCCGGTCACCATTACGCCGGAAGAGTAAATGTATGAATACTTGCCGAAGGCTGCGGAGAAGCGGCGCGCAAAGTCTTCCATCGCCTTCTGTTCCGGCGCGGGGGCAACTTCCGTATAATCTGCATGCGACTGCGCGGTCTCTTTGCTGAAGTCCGCCGACAGGTCGTCTTCCTTTGCCTTCACCAGCGACTTAGTCTGCACGTTGAGGAAAGCGCTGGAGGCTTTGCGGTATTCGCTGAAGGTCAACCGCCAGAGGGCATGGGCAATCGCGTTGGCGTCGTCATCGAGGGGGAGCGTCTCGGTATTGATCGCCGAAGGGCGATTCGGCCCGTGCGCATTGTCCAGCGCAGGAGCGCCTACCCGCATGATTACATCGGCCATCCGTTTGCGCCCGGTAGTACTGGTGATGAGGCTTCCATTCATTCCAACGGCGAGCGATACCTGCTGGTCATACACCGTGTAGCTGATGAAATAGGCAGCCGGAGTCAGCTTGCCCAACTCTCCCTTGGCACGTTGCAGTTCCTTTTCCATGCTTTCGAGAACGATGTCTTGTTTTGCAGGTGCCGCCGAGGCAAAGGCATACGGTTGGCTGCATAGAGTTGCGGCCAAGCCCACCAGCCAACAAGCACGAATCAGTTTTCTCATCTCAGGTATTTCTCTCCCTAATGGCGCACGTCTCATGGCCAGCGCCGGACATGGCATGGCGCTCGTTGTGCCAATATACGGCACAGTTACGGTAAAACGACTCACAAAGCTAAAGTCTAAAGCAGAGCAGTGTAAATACGCGCATGAATTACAGCCTTACGTAGGGCGGCGCATATAAATGGACCTCATTGGCCCTGCCGCTAGGAGATCGGAGAGAGGCTGAATGCGGTGCCAAAGGAACTGCCGGAACCGTTCAACTGATAAATCATGCCCTGGTAGCTGGTGTAGAAGCAGCGGCCATTGTCAGAGCCACAGGATGTGCCCGTGATGCTCGCTCCAATCGGAGCGGCTTTTACTTCATATCCGGTGCTGCCATCGCCTTTGGGAGGCGTACAGTTCATATAAAAGCTATATCCGCTCTTCATTCCAACGGAGAGTTGCAGGTCGATGAGGTCGGCGGCGGTCGAGTTGACGGGAGTGTTGCCCAGCGGGGGCCCCAGGTAGCTGAGCTGGCAGGCGTACGTGCCCGTGTCCGGGTAAACTTGCAGGTAGCCGATTTGGGCGGCGTTGATGGCGCGCAAGGACTGAACGGCGGAAGCTTCATTGGCAGCGACACGAGCTCGCAGCAGATTCGGAACCGCAATCGCAGCCACGATGATGATGATGCCGACAGCGATGAGCAATTCAAGGATGGAGAAGCCTCTCTGCTTCTTCAAAACTTCCCTTTGCTCCGGCACGCCACACCTCGCTTTCAAGGCCATTCTAGTTGTTCTTCCCGGCAAGCGGCTTATCGAAATGGCCGTTGAGCTCTCTCGTCGGGGTACTCTGGTTGTACTACTCCGGTAATGTGAGATCGGGCCGGTTGCGTTCTCGTCAACAGTGGGTGATACGGACGGCGACGGCGGAGACTGAACTTTGTCGCGAAAAATATTTACCGCCGGGCGCTGGGCAAAGCTGGTCAGGTGCGCCGGGAGTATGATGAACAGGCAGCGGCGGTTGCGTGGGTTGCAGCGAGCACATCCTTTTGTTAGAAATGCAGAATCATGTTAGAAGATCTGTCCAGCATTCACGATGATATGCACGCCTTTACCCAGGGTCTGGGTTTGCGGCGTTTTCACGGATACATTCCCGATGAGATGCCCAGTGTGCTCTGGGATGGCGATGACGTGAACGAAAGCTGGAAGGACTTTGTAGAACTGGCGCGAGCCTCCGGGGCCCCGTTTATTACCATGAACGCTGTTCAACTCGAGGCGGACGACGTCGATTTCCTACTGTCGGAACTGCGCCGGTCCAGCTTCAGCCGTGAAGAAGACCTGGAAAACGCACGGCAACTCCGCTCCTATTTTGGACGCATCGGATTCATCCAACTCGGCTTCCCCTATCAAGGCGTGATGTTTCTCTGCGAGCTCTCTACAGAGTGGTACGAGGGTTACAAGGCGCTGCAGGAGATGGCCGACGATCTGGGCGGCATCATGATCGATGGCTCCACGGATGGTTCCGAGGAGGACGAGCGCTGACGGTGCGCTGGACTCCGCGTGGCTTGGAACATACTCCGGATCGCGCTGGTGGCTCAAGTCCGCAGCGCATTGCCCAGTTGTTGGCAGTCTCCATGGAGCTTCCCGGGATCGTCGCCTCGCTGCTGGCTGCACGCGGCGTAACTTCGGTCGACGAGGCCAATCGTTTTCTCCATCCTGCGGTCGATCAACTGCACTCGCCAATGGAGATGCTGGGCATGGCTACCGCTGTCGAACGCATGGAGCGTGCCATCGCGCAGCATGAAAAGATGCTGATCTACGGCGATTATGACGTGGACGGCACCATCGCGACCGTAATTCTGAAGACCGCGGTGGAGTTGCTCGGCGGAGAGTGCGACTTCCATGTGCCGCATCGCCTGCTCGAAGGCTATGGAATGCGCGACGAGGTGATCGAGCGCGCCGTCGAAAGCGGCGTCAAATTGATCGTCAGCGTTGACACCGGCATCCGCGCCTTTGCTGCCGCCGAGACCGCCGAGAGCCTGGGTGTGGACCTGATCGTGACCGATCACCACCTGGTGGATCAATCCAGAGGCATTCCCAGGGCCCTGGCGGTTCTGAATCCCAACCAATCCGATTGCGCTTACCCATGCAAATTTCTCTGCGGCGCGGGAGTGGCATTCAAGCTCGCGCAGGCGTTGCTGGAGCGCTCCGGTCGAGCCCGATTG
>Ga0302320_10013030_pt1 | contig 17406 bp, 12 predicted proteins | sample Bog_T0_3_FD_202130 | JGI IMG/M metagenome (GOLD analysis project Ga0302320, IMG submission 202130) | Peat permafrost microbial communities from Stordalen Mire near Abisko, Sweden - Bog_T0_3 | ecosystem: Environmental > Terrestrial > Soil > Wetlands > Peat | place: Sweden: Abisko, Stordalen Mire...
GTGGCCTCACAGAGACGAAAAAGACCAGCCGCAACCCGTCTTTTCCGACAGAAAACCTATTCAGAATCAAAAAATCAACTGCGCTCGCGTTGTCGATGCAAAATCACGCACCTGCGCAGGGGTTCCTTAGACAGCTCTTGAAGGGCCTGCGAAGCGGGATTGCTCCCGAGCCGCTCGCGAAGTGTTCAAAGAATGAAGGGCTTAGAGGTCGCACCCCGTGCAGGGCAAATTGTCGGAGTTAGACAGAGACTCTACCTGGTAGAGCAGGTAGTTGCGCCGGTCAATGCTACCGATTCTTCCCTCGTTCGGCTCTCTTGTGTTGACGACGATGCACAAGGTCAGCCGCTTGAAGTCTTATGGGAGCGCGAGCTGGATGCTGAGATTCTCTCAGGAGAAGCTTGGGAGTCCATTGCAGCTCGAGGATTCGACCCGGCACAACATTTTGCTGCCTACCTGAATACACTCCGCTGGAACTGCGTTACCTCTACGGATCCCAAATTGTTGCAGTCGCCATTCAGGGCAGGGATTCGTTTGGATGCCTACCAGTTGGAGCCGCTCCGGAAGGCACTTTTGCTTCCAAGGGTAAATTTGTTCATTGCCGACGACGTCGGCCTGGGCAAAACAATCGAAGCCGGATTGATTGCTCGTGAACTCCTCCTACGAAAAAAAGTGCGGGATATCGTGGTGGCATGCCCCCCATCGATGCTGCTCCAGTGGCGCGAAGAGCTTGAAAGCCGTTTTGGGCTCCATTTTGAAATTCTGGATAAGGACTACATCCAGAATGTTCGTCGCGAACGCGGGTTCGGCGTCAATCCCTGGACCACGAATTCACGGTTCCTCATCTCGCACCGGCTGCTAATTGATGAGACCTACGCTGGTCCACTGGCCGATTGGTTGGGTACGTTTGGGCAGGCAGTCTCTTTATCCTGGACGAGGCACATCATGCGGCCCCTTCAAGTGGCCAGCGTTATGCCATCGACTCGCAAATCACGCGGGCTGTTCGGGATCTCGCGCAACGTTTCGAGCATCGCCTATTCCTTTCGGCAACTCCCCATAACGGACACTCGAACAGCTTCTCCGCGCTCCTGGAGATATTGGACCCCCAGCGCTTCTGTCGTGGGGTCAAGGTGTCGAAGAAAATGCTGGATGATGTCATGGTCCGGCGGATCAAGGAAGACCTCAGGGAGATTGTTGGCGGGTTTCCGAAGCGCGAGGTCGTTCAAGAAGAAATCGACGGAGTGCCAGGCGATGCACCGGAGTTGCGGTTGGTCACACTGCTCGATGAGTACCGTCAGCTTCGGGAAAAGCGGCTCAGCGTAGAGACGCGGAAGGTGCAAACTGCCTCAGGGTTGCTGATCTGCGGACTCCAGCAGCGCCTCTTTTCATCGATCGAAGCATTTGCCAGGACACTGCGCGTTCACCGGAAGACGGTTCAAAGGCAGTGGCAGTCAATGCAGACTCAAAGCGGGCTGGCGTCTGTAGCTCCCGGCTACCGTGTTGAGCTCCTAGGTAAGGGAATCGGATCGGATGATGATCGGGCGCTGCTCTCCGAAGCAGAACTGGCCATCGAAGAGGAGGCGGAAATCGCTGCCGTGACTGCGGCCACAGCCGGATCGGCCGACACCGACACAGCACGTGAACAGTTTGCGCAAGAGCAAACAATCTTGGATGCGATGACCGAACTGGCTGAGTCGAGCCGGGCACTGCCAGACGCGAGGGTGAACAAGCTGATCGGTTGGATCAAGTCCAACATGTGCCCCGATCTTTCAATTCCAGGCGCCAAATGGAACGACATTCGCGTCATTCTCTTTACTGAGTACGATGACACGAAGCGGTATCTCCAGCAACAGCTCACCGCCGCGCTATTTGGTTCAGATCGAGCTGAAGAGCGCATCGCGATCTTTCATGGGCCAACGCCGGTCAACGAGCGAGAGGTCATCAAAGCGGCCTTCAACGCTGACCCAGACAAACATCCTCTCCGTATCCTTATTGCGACAGACGCTGCCCGAGAGGGTTTGAATCTCCAGGCGCATTGCTGGAATATCTTCCACTTCGATGTTCCATGGAACCCGAGCCGTATGGAACAGCGGAATGGCCGCATCGACCGCAAGCTCCAGCCAAACCCCGTGGTGTATTGCCGCTACTTCTTCTATAAGCAGCGGCCCGAAGATCGAATCCTCAGGGCGCTGGTCAACAAGACCAAGACGATAAGAGAGGAACTTGGCAGCTTGTCCCAGGTGATCGATAGTCGCCTTGACGTGGTTATGAAGAACGGTATCCGCCGCCGGGATATCGAGGCGCTCGAGTTTGAAATTGACTCGGCGGACCTTGAGGAAGATCGCCGCGCCGCGGTTGAAGAGGAGTTAGAGGCTGCCAGGGAACGCCAGACCGAACTGCGCGGGCAGATCGAACGGCTGAGTACTATGCTTGAAAACTCTCAACAAGCAATCTCCTTTTCGAAAGACCATTTCCGCTCCGCTATTTCCTGTGCCTTGCAGATTCTCGGCGCCGATCCTCTGAAGTCCTCTCTCAGCGATCCGGACAGCGGAGAGTGCATTTTCCCAGCCATGGATCAACGTGAAGGCGCGGACCCGACTTGGGCCGAAACCATGGACAGTTTGCGAGTACCGCGCCCACGCGACCAGAAACTATGGGAGTGGCGCCGAACTTCTCCCATTCGCCCGGTGGTCTTTGAAGATCCCGGCATCGTGACCGATGAAGTTGTGCAACTGCATCTGGAGCAGCGCGCAGTCCAGCGGCTCCTTTCCCGCTTTACGGCCCAGGGATTCATTCATCACGATCTCTCTCGCGCCTGCCTTGCGCATACCGCCGATGCCGTTCCCCGCGTGCTTCTCATCGGCCGGCTGTCGCTCTATGGACCCGGCGCGGCTCGCCTTCATGAGGAGCTGGTCCCCATCACGGCTCGTTGGATCGACCCGGCGGTTCGCAAAGGCGAGTTGACGCCATACAGCCGGGAGGCCGAGACAAAGACCATGACGTTGCTCGATGCAGCATTGCTGGAAAAGCATGACCGTCCCGTGGCCGACGTCATTCTCAAGCAATTGCAGCAGGCGGCCTCAAAGGATGTTCATGAACTGCTCCCGCATCTCGAAAGTCGTGCAGAGGAGTATGCCCGCGATGCGGCCGCATTGCTCGAGAAGAGAGCGGCGACCGAATCGAAGGCAATGCGGGAGATCCTGGAGCAACAGCAGAAACACATCGCAGGCACCATTGACCGTCATGATCGGTCGCCGCAGCTGACGCTGAACTTCCCCGATGAGGAGAAACGGCAACTTGAGTCTAACCGCCGTTACTGGAACCAGCGCCTGGCCGCTCTTCAAACCGAACTGACCTCGGAACCAGAACGTATTCGAGCTCTCTATGAAGTTCGCGCCAAACGTATTGAACCGGTCGGCCTCGTCTACTTGTGGCCGACTTCGAGATAGACCATGCCCAAAGACCCCGCAATTTTCGCGCATCAGGAGTGGTTGGGATACGTCCAGCCCGTAGGTCTCGTCGTCTCGATTCCGGCCATGCTCGATGCGAACGCTCGCATCAATCAGAACATCGCTCCCGATCACCGCCGCTTTCTTGAATCGCTCCCCACCGACGGCGAAGGCGAACCGATCCCCGAGGTCGCCGACTTCCCGCATTTTGCTCAGACTGTGCTCGGATGGTCGGCGAGCGACCTTTACGGAGCCCCTGGCGCAGGCCCACTCCCTGAGAACCTCGAAGTACCGCTCCCCGATTACAACGAAACCTTGCTGCCTACCTACGCGCTGCGAGAGTTTGAACCCGCCGGAAAAACGCGCGAGTGGATTCTCCTGGTCAAGGCTTTGCCAGCGGGCGCTGACTTCGATGCGGTTGAAGAAACGGATTCGCGGCATTGGCAGGCGAGCCCTCAGGCAAAGTTCGAGCGGCTCCTCCGGCAGACCCAAGTCCCGATTGGGTTGCTGTTCAACGGCCGGCAGATCCGGCTGGTCTACGCTCCTGAGAAGGAGTTGAGCGGCTCCATCACCTTCAACCTTGCGGAGATGGTGAGGGTTGCCGGCAGACCTATCTTCGCGGCCTTTCACATGCTTCTCTCGTTTGAGCGGCTTTACAGTGTCGGCGAGCGGGAACGCCTGCCCGCCATTCTCGAGAACAGCCGCAAATACCAGAACGTCGTTTCCACGCAACTCGCCAGCCAAGTGCTTGAAGCACTCTACGAACTGTTGCGCGGATTCCAGGCTGCCGACGATCAGGCGCAGGGCGCTCTGCTGCGCGAAGTGCTGGCCAAGGATCCGGATCACGTCTACCGCGGGCTGCTTACCACGCTGCTGCGGATGGTTTTTGTTCTCTATGCCGAAGATCGCGGCCTGCTCTCTACCGATCCGGTCTTCGCCAACTACTACTCCATCACCGGGCTCTACGAGCGGCTGCGCATCGACGATGGTCGCTACCCAGACACCATGGATCAGCGCTACGGCGCCTGGGCGCAACTGCTCACTCTCTTCCGCCTCATATATAGAGGTGGCAGCCATGCGGATTTGAAGATTCCAGCACGCGAAGGCTACCTCTTCGACCCAGATCGCTATCTCTTTCTCGAAGGGCGCCTTGCCGCAAACGATGCCGTCAGCATCCCGCGCGTACCGGATGGCGTGCTCTTCCGCGTTCTTTCGAAGCTCATGTTGCTCGATGGCGAGCGCATCAGCTACCGCACCCTGGCCGTCGAGCAGATCGGCAGCGTCTATGAGGCAATCATGGGCTTCGAGCTGCACGTTGCTTCCGGACCGTCGATTGCCATCAAGCCGGTCAAGAGGCACGGAGCGCCCACCACCATCAACCTTGAGGCGCTGCTCCACACTGCGCCGGACAAACGGCTGAAGAGTTTTGCGGGCGAAACCGACCAGAAGCTGACCGGCAAGGCTGTCGATCTGCTCAAGGCTGCGACAAGCGTCAACGACCTGATGAACGCGCTCGACAAGAAGATTGCGTCGGCGGTGACGCCGGGCATCGTGGCCAAAGGAGCCATGATCTTCCAGCCGTCCAATGAGCGGCGGCGCTCGGGTTCCCACTACACGCCAAGTTCGCTGACCGGACCAATCGTGCAGGCGGCGCTCGAGCCAGTGCTCAAGCAACTGGGAGATAACCCAACGCCGGCGCAGATTCTCAATTTGAAGGTGTGCGACCCGGCCATGGGCTCGGGAGCTTTCCTGGTGGAGGCTTGCCGGCAGCTTGGCGATGCGCTGAGCCGGGCATGGAGCGCGCACAACGAGCGGCCCATTTTGCCGCCGGATGAGGACGAAGAGCTTCATGCGCAGCGGCAGATTGCGCAGCGGTGTCTCTACGGAGTGGACAAGAACCCGATGGCGACGGACCTGGCCAAGCTGTCGCTGTGGCTGGCGACGCTGGCCAAGGATCATCCGTTTACGTTTCTTGACCACGCGCTGCGCTCGGGCGATTCGCTCGTTGGGCTCTCGCGGAAGCAGATCACCGCGTTCCATTGGGACAAAACCGACGCGCAGCAAAGCTTTCTTGAGGACACCGGATAATTTTGGGTTCGAGCGAAAGCGAAAAACACTGTAGGGACTTTTGTAGGGACACTCCTTCAAAAAGGCGGGTATTTCTGAGTAGTCCCTACATTGTTTGCGCGCTCAGAGGCTGCTGCAAACCTTTGAAATTAGACAACATAGAGCAATATTGAGCATTGCTGAGCAAGGCAGGATTCTAGCTGTTAACCGAAGGGTTGTAGGCGCGAGCCCTGCGCAGGGTGTCAACTGAGTTCGAGAGCATTTGGAACATTCCCCACGATAAAGTAATTTCACGTTGGCTATTTAGCTTTTCTGACAGTAACAAGTCGCGAAGTCACTCATCGAGAAAGCGGATCCACATGAAAGATTAGTCGTCTTTACGGACAAGTGACCTTTGGCTCGACTTTTGACTTCGGGCCTACCCACTCACTAGCATGGTTCCGGCCGGTTCGTAGGCCAGTGGGAGCAAAGGTGATCGGAGGCTCAACCATGGGGATACATCGTTTCGTTCACCTCGTCTTGGGCCGCCTCGACCACCCATTCCGGTTCAGACGCGAGTAGATCCGCCGGCCGCTGTCCATCGAGAAAGCTGTTCAAGCCCAAAAACCAGGAGGCCACGCTCCACGAGTTTTCGCGATTCAGGATCCGGCTCAAAATCTGGACCACGTCGGCGACGGCCGGATAGGGTCGGTATCCGTCGGCAGGATTCAGCGCAAAAAGCGAGAAGTAATCGACACTCTCGTGCCGGACCGAAAGTATCCGGCCCTCGGCCGCCCACTGATCGAGATCGCTCTGTAGCGCATTGATAGCGCGGTCGGCCAAGGTGGCCAATTGGCCTGCCGTACGCATTTCGCCAAGCACCACCCTCCGCATCTCCTCTTGCATCGCCGCCAAGATGGCTTGGCCCCGCTCAGTCGATTTCGTGCTCGTGTCCGGTTCCATACGCCTCCTTCGGGCGGCACAGTGGTTTGAGGTGCGCGGCCTTGAATATGCCGTCAAGATCCATGGTTCGAAATCAGCAACTACCTGATTAGCATTCAATATATTAACTGTTAATAGCATATAATAGTAACAAAGGATAACATATTGCCTGTTTATCTACACGTGGTTTACGAGGTGCGGACCGGAATCGCAGAGCGGTTCAAGGCCCGACGTCTTTCCATGAACCTGACGCAGAGAGAGCTGGCGGAGCGCTCGGGCGTGACGTGGGCTTCGCTGAAGCGATTTGAGCGCCAGGGACTGATCGCGCTGGAGTCGCTTTTGAAGCTGGCCGTGGTGCTCGATTGCCTCGACGATTTCGACAGGTTGGCAGCGGAAAGCCAGGCAATCCCGGCTGCCCAATCGCTAGATGCGCTTTTGGCGGCTCCCACCTCGCGGCGCAGAGCCACCGGCAGGAAAGGACGCGTCCATGGCGTATAGCCCGACAGAACTGTTGACCGTCTTTCTTGATGCGCAAAACCAACGCCGCAAAGTTGGGCGGCTCGCGTTCAAGGACAGGCGGGTTCTCTTCGAATATGACCCCTCATTCATCGCTTCGGGCATCGAGATTTCGCCGATCAAACTTCCCCTCAGGCCTGGCGTGTTCACTGCTGACACCGCGATCTTCGACGGCCTGTTCGGCGTGTTCAATGACAGCCTGCCTGACGGATGGGGTCGTCTGCTGCTCGACCGCGCAGTGGAGAAACATGGCATCCATCGCGGCCAGCTGAATCCGCTCGACCGCCTTGCATATGTGGGACGGCACGGCATGGGCGCTCTCAGCTACGAGCCGGAACTGGGTTTCGAAAACCCCGATGATGCTCCTCTGGCGCTCGACAAACTCGCAGAAGAAGCAGCCGCCGTTCTGGAAGGAGAAGACGAAGAAGTCCTGGAAGAGTTGCTGCGGCTCAATGGCTCCTCTTCGGGAGCGCGGCCCAAGATAGTAGCGCAGGTGAGTGCCGACAAGAAGAGGATCATTCACGGCCGGCAGGAGTTGCAACTCGGCTTCGCGCATTGGATGATCAAGTTTCCTTCGTCCAATGACGCGCGAGATGTGGGGGCAATCGAATACGCATACAGCCTGATGGCCAAGGACGCCGGCGTCGAGGTGCCTGAAACCCATCTTTTCCGAACGAAACGAAACAAATATTTCGGCACGAAACGCTTCGACCGTGACGGCGACGCCCGCATCCATATGCACAGCCTTGGCGGTCTGATCCATGCCGATCATCGCAGTCCCAGTCTCGACTACGACATGGTTTTGCGCGTGACCTCGGCGTTGACCAGGAACATCCAGGATGCCGAGAAGGCCTACGCGCTGGCCTGCTTCAACGTCCTTGCACATAACCGCGACGATCATGTGAAGAACTTTTCGTTTCTGCTGAACGCGAGCAATGAGTGGGTCTTCGCGCTCGCCTACGACCTAGTATTTTCCTATGGCCCGGGCGGCGAGCAAAGCATGCTCGTCATGGGCGAGGGCAGGAATCCCGTCGCGGCCCAGCTTCAGGCATTGGGTAGACAGCATGGGATAAAGAACGCGCTAGCGATTCTGGAAAAGGTGAAGAGAGCGGTGGCCAACTGGCCGCGCTTTGCCGAACAAGCAGAAGTTTCACGAAAATCCACCAAGGAGGTCGCAGCCAAGATCAACCTGTGAAGAATGCAGCGATCCCTGTCGGCAGGCCGAGCGTTGTGCTGGAGCAACGAGCCAAGACGGGGGCGAATGGCGCACTTCCGCGAGAACTGGCGAGCAGGCGACTTTTCTGTATTGATTTGATCTGGCGGAAGTATCCCGGCCCATTTTCCGTCTTATCCGATGGAGCGTCTTAATTGATGGTTTGCGCCTGAATGCGGTACCACTGAATAACCCAGTTTCCGCAAAACGTCAGCAAGGTTAGCAACGGTCAGGTACTTTGCGCCCGTTCCTGCGTACAGCGATTTTAAGAGCGGCCAATTCCTCACAAGCACCTTGTGAAGGCCGATAGTATGACGCTCGTCATCGCACCTGAGCGCCAGGATGCAATCCGAAAGGGCTACCTTCCTCTTGGCATCATAGAGAGCTACCTTCTCTTTCATCGGTACTCCAACTCTCGGAAGCGCGATGAAGAGGCCCTTAAGAGACAGAGCATACGAGTTTGTCTTGTGTCCGTTCAACACCAGTTGATAATCTCTTAGGTCGGTGCTATGCGCAAGCGGTACTCTACCGGGAGCAACCGAGTGCATCTGAACTTTCCCACGATAGAGCGTAACCTCAATTCCCACGACTCGCTTTCTTTGCTTCTCTTGAGCTATATTTGCAGTCTCCTTAGTCGCGGGATTTCCCTCGTCTTTCCGTATATGCACAATTCTTGTAGTTGGGTCACACGAGCCGAATGTCCTGTGATCGTGTTCGCTCACAATTTCAATTCGGCAAATGTTCCGGAGAATGCTCCAGGCATTCCGATCTTTTTCCGAGTCCATTGAGCCCGCTGGCAAGATTGCCACGATCTCACCGCCTGGACCGATGTATTCCAATGAGTTCAGCAAAAAGGCCATCGCAGTGCTGCACCAAACTCCGAACGAATCCGAAGCCACAAATAGCCTCGTACCGCCGCGACAGGTGAAAGGAGGATTCAGGAGCACCACATCCACTTCTCCCTTCATGTCTCGCAAGGCTTTGCATTGAGCTTTTGACCTACTAGAAAGAAAGTCACAACGACTAGCAATGGTCACGCATTCAAGATTACTCACACCCCTGACCGCTGAGCGGGAGATATCTGTAGCGATGAATTTAGCGTTCGGCCACTGCTGTGCCGCCGCCCTAAGGAGCCCACCATCTCCACAGGTAAAATCGGCCACAAATTTAGGCTCCCGATTGACGAGCTTCACCATTTTTCCGGCGAGGGAGAGGGGAGTGTAAATTGCGTCAAGGGATTTGGATTTCATTGCATTAACCGGCGACCGATGACATGGCCGAGACCTCATACAGCAAAACCCGGGCCGACCCTTCAGTTCGAGAGGCCTTTCGAATTGGATGGTCATATACAAGCTCGATGGATCGCGGGCTCAACAACGAAAATAGCACTGCACCGAGCGCGTGCGGCTTAGTGCCAATTGTCGCGATTTTTAGTACGTCCAAAGGATGCTGTGTCGCGATGTCTTGAAGGAGATAGAAAAGGCTAAACGGACAATTCGCCCTCGCGAATCGTACATATTTCCATGCTTCTGTCTCATCGAGGATTGGCCTGTTCCCATCGTATGTGTAAAACGGATATTCCGGCTGAAAACCAGGCACGCCGATGACGGGTATTATCTTGTTTCGTGGCGGCTGTATTTGTTCTATGCAGTATTTGAAGCGCACGCCTTCAAAGCCTAGAAGTGCCACAAATGTAATGTCATCTTCGTGCTCAGCCTCACCAAGCGAGGCAAATCCGGGAATGGGTGCAAGCCCTTTGATACGCTCACTAAGATCGAAAATGTCACCTTCGCGTGGAGAGCGGTTGAAGCGGTATGCCTCCGGTTCAAGATAGACACAGAACACATGCAACCCCATCGACAGCGCGGATTTTAAGAGCGGAGCCCATACGCTGTGCTCAAGTCCTGTAATGTCCAAATAAACCCGCGTGCGCTCTAAAGAACGCCAGAAATGGCGAAGATCGACTCCGCTTCGCAATCGGGCCGAACCATCCCCATTGTGCTGGAAAGTGAAAGCCAAATCAGTTTGCTCCGTGATGGGAACGAATACAACGTCATCACAGCCTTGCTGCCATTGCACTGACCTGAGCCCCCTCTCCTCGATCGAAGCCACGGCGAACACATACGCGCTATCGGGCGATGGCTTGAACGCGGAGAGCGTTTGAAACACACTTGTGAATATCGGTCTATTTCTCAGTTGCATCGAAATAGGCCTCAAAGATTCCAAGCTGTTCAGGTAAAACCTCACTCGTGCGGTTGTGGCGGTCTAGTATCTCGCGAATCGTTTCTCGTGGATTTTCGATCAATCCCAGTATCGTTTGGGAATTAAGCGTCATCTTTCGCTTGCGCCGATAGCTGAAAACAAAGAACGCGCTGAAAATTGGATGCACTGCATAATCATAAGATCGAGTATCCCCCTCATCCCCTGGCTTCGTTCCGGGCCAACGAAGCAGTGCGAGGTGCATCACCGCTGAATTTAGAAGTTCCGAAACCCTTGCCTGAGGCGAGCGTGGGTCGTCGGTGGAAACTTCATCGGCTAATTGGAATTGGTTGATTTCGGGAGCATGACCAACGGGGTCCTCAGCCATCTGACCAAACACTCTCCCTAGTCCGAGCAAGAGTTTCGTTAGCTGTGCACCCGATACGGACACGCCTTCCAGTTCGGACAGATTCTTTTTGCCGACAGATTGAGCAGCACGAGTTTGATCATCTGGGGAAACTGGATTTAGCAGGGTTCCAGTGCGTCGCAACTGTAAGAGCAAGCTCTGATCCACCAACTCCAGTAGGTATCGGATATTTGAAGCCGCCAGCCGGGTGAACACATCCCATCCCGCGAAATATCGCCTGACTCCTCGCTTGCCCTTGTTGATATTGAAAAGCAGCACATGCTTGTAGTTTGAATAGCGAGTGTCCCACGCTTTCGGGTTTTGGATGAAATGATCGAACGCCTCCGTAACTGGAATGCGTTGTGATTCAGCCCAATACCTTATCAAGTAAACTTGGAGCGGCTGAAGGGAGCCCAATGGTGTAATATCTCGGTTTGCCCGGAGGAGTTCTTCGAGCATCTTGTCATTCTCAGACTTGACGCCTAATAAGTCGGCTTCTTGATCCTCAGTCAACCCCGGCAGCAGTTCTCGAATTCCGCCCACACCACCTTCGGAGAGCAACGCGATTCGGGCATTGCATACAGAAAGTGCAAAACTGCTGAACTGATCATCTTTCAGTTTCTCAGATATATCGATGCGAACGTAATCGGACGGACTAATCAACACCTGCGTTGGATTCAGCGTGGTTCGCGTAGTGAACCCAAGCTCCTTCACTCCGATTTTGAATGTAAAATGCTCTCCAGAGTGCTTTATTAAGGTGTTAATTACTTGTTGCTGATAGGGCAGAAAGTTCTCGTACTCGTCAATAAGGAAAAAGAAGGTCTTTGAGTCGAACTCGGAGGTTTTCGAGAGTTCTTCAATCAAAATATCTATTGGGCCTCCTTGAATAGATAAAGGCGGCTTGTTCCGGTCGGCAATATTGTTGATTGCCGCTTCAAAGACATCACGGACATGGGTCAATTCATCAGCGAATTGGCGAAGCGTACTGGGCGCTGAATCAATGTGAAACGAGCTTGCCAGCCGCCCAAGGGCCTCGGGGCGTAACAGAATCGATGTGCCGGTCTTTAGCTGGTACCAATCCAAGAAGCGCAACACCAAATCACATAGGAGCAAGTTCATGTAGTGGCCGAACAGTGGAATCCATTCTTGATCACTGATTTCCGCGCCCGAAAATGCGCTGACTCGGTTTGTATTCACTCTGTAATAGAGGCCATAGAAGCTCCAATTCTTGATTGAACGAGGATCACTTCCTCCGAAGACAAATTGGCCTTCGTAAGATAGACCACGGAGCACGGTAGTTTTGCCGGTGCCACGTCCACCAATCAGAACACAGGGGCGGGGGGTCTTTAGCTCAGGGAAATACGTAGGCTCTGTGAAAAGCTCGAATATCTGCCCCTTTAGCCACTCGGCCCGGTAGCCGCCAAATACTCTGCTAAGTTGTTCTTCGGGACTCGCAGTCGCCTGGTTGTTAGTCATGATTTCACCATTAGGGGGCTCCAGCCATCTTGTCTCCATCGCAGCAAACCAAGCGTTGCGTCGGGAATCGTATCAAGAATGGCCAAATTGAGTCCTTTTTTCTCGTAGCCTCGCCAGTCGTCTGGGCTGCCTCCGTCGGTGTCGGGAATTCCTGCTCGCTTACTGACGCTCTCTAGGAAATCCAAAGCGGACGCTCTTAGATGTTTGGGCCAGACCCTCGAATTGGGATTCAGCGCGCTATATTCATCATCGAGTACATGCGCGGGATTCAGTTCGACTGTCGGGCATTGAAGAGCAATTTCGTCCAGTCCATCCTTTGTGCATAGAACTGGGCAGTAAAAGAAACGCATTCCGCGAACTCCAGCAATCGTGCTAAACGTGGTCTTGGTGCCTGAGCTGGTCGTGAATTCTCGAAACCAAGTCCCCGTGAATTGATTTCCAGTGCCCACAAAGTCATCCACGAAGATGACCGGACGGGGTCCCTTGGCTAATTCCGAGAGCGCATCCTTTGGTGAAAGGATTTGTTCCTCCTTGAAGCCCAAGTTCTGCCGAGCGATTCTTGCAAACGAGAAGCCGCTATCGCTTGGATTGTCTCGATCACCGGCAACCGGCACAACAATCGTTCGGTCAAAAAACATCTGCCAAGAGGAGATGGCTGTAATGAACGAATCGCCATTTTTGAATGTTCGTCGGCTTAAGGCTTGGATTGAAGAGGCGAACATCTCCACCACTAGGTCGCGATGAAAGTACAAAAAGGCATTCAAAAGATGCACAGCGTGATCGACTTCACCGGTTCTGAAGTTGCGCAACCATGAATCTGGGTCCAAAATCGCTCGGAGCGGCCACAGATGGACTCGGGTGAAGTAATCGCACTTTGCGATGACCTCTTCCCGCGTCACACGCGGCGGAGCCGCCGGCTCAGAAATTGAATCCAAATCTGCCATTTAAGCGAGTTTAGCACTCAGTCTTCGGATGGTTTGAGCGTATCGCGCTGGTCATAGACACAGTGCTTCAGTGTTCGGCCTGTTCAAATTGTCCGGAGCCGCCTCTTCATTCCGGAGATAATGGACTCGGCTACTTCCATGGGGTATCCGTTGGGCAACTTCGCCGCTTCACGATCAATAGCTCCTTCGGCCGTCCCGCGCAGTTCATCGAAGATAGAAACCACGACCTCCTCGCCGACGCCGGCGCGGTTCGCAGTTTGGATGAAATGCCGGGCCCCAATCGTCTTCATAATGTAATGCCGGTTGTCCCCAACCGCCATTGCCAGGCGGAATTGGTTGTGGCGAATCTGCTTGGCATCGACGCTCGGCTGCGCCGAGATCACGTCGTACAGTGGCGTTATGCGGTAGCGGCCGCCAGGCAACAAAAAAACGCTGAAGTTCTTGGCGTGCCCGTCCGTGGCGCCCAGCAGCCAGAATGCTATCGCCGCTTTGAGAAAGGCTCTCTGATCCTCCGTGGGGCTATCGCTGCCGCGCAACAGATGAAGAAGTTCTTCGATCCCCGGCCCCCCATCGCTTTGATCCTTGCGGGACGGAACGACAGAAAGAGCCTGGCAACAGTCCTCCTGGGGCAAACGCAGTAAGCGCCCGTCCTGTGCCCACAGCCGATGGAACCGCTCCACAATCAGGACACGACGCTCTCCATACGTCGCCATCTGTGCCTTGGCAGCGGGCAGACCGATGGCAGCAAGCAGTTTCAGGCACAAATATTCGTTTTCGACGCTGTGGGTTAGGTCGAGGCCGTTGGGGAGCCGTCCGATTGATGGCTTGAAAATGTGAGTCGTTGCCGTGGTCCCGTGCGGCCTCAACCAATGCCGGTTCCAATAGAGCAGAGCTGTCTTTTCCTGCGCTCCCGCAATCGAGATGCGAAACTCCTCATCTTCGCCTATGCCCAATGGTGAGGTGGCAAGATTCGCAAGCAAGGTCGAGATTTGGCCTTTGCAGATCGAGGCTCCGTTGATCGCCCCAGCCCGCCCGGGCTGAATATCCGGCGGCAGAAACTGCAATGCGCCCACACAGTCGCGCCCAATTACATTCAGCAGGCTGTAGGCATCAGTCCCTTCTGCTTGCGTGCGCGTAGCGATACGCCTGCGCAGTTCAACGTTGTCCGGTAGCAGATTCTCAAAGACCGCCAGGACCGGCGTTCCAGTGTAAGCAGCTTCCCGTAGAGGCAAAGAGAGAGATACTGGGAGCGCATGCTGCCATGCGAGCCAGCCGGCATCGTATTGAAATGCGATTGCTCCAGCAGGATCGCGCCGAAGTTGTCCGACCAGCCTGCTGTTCAAGTAAACATTCAGGGGAACATAGCGAGGCTGTCTGGCCATCAGAAGATCTCCTCGATGTCCTTAGTCGAACCCTTGGTCCTCGGGCGAACCACCAGTTCGAGGTTGAGAGCCGCCATCGTGTCGAACAGCGTACCCAGGCGAGCATTCGTCGCTGAATTCTCCAGGGCTGAAATCGTTGCCTGGCGCAATCGGATGCGGGCCGCAAGTGCTTCCTGGGTAAGACCTGTCGCTTTCCGGTAGCGTTGAAGAACCGTGCCGAGCTGCTTGGGGGTGCGCGTGATCTGATCCATCGAAACAACTCCGCCTTATACGGAATGTCGCATAAAGCGTCAATATACGCTAAACCGTGTGATCTGCAAATATACTCTATAGCGTATCTGTCATAGGCCAGAATCCATACGCACAGGCTGGGCGGCCTGATCCATGCCGATCATTGCAACCTCCGCCTCGACCACGATATGGTTTTGCGTGCGACCATGGCGTTGACACGGAATATTCAGGATTCCGAAAACACGCTTCATTCAGCTCGTGACTCGGAGATCCGCAAACTCTCCAACTGATCAAAGATCAACAAATCTATCTTCGCCTTCATCTCCTCCCATGCGAATTGCATGGGAACTGGATTTCTAAAGACGATGTAACCTCGCAGGTCGGTCATCGAGTTAAGCCCAAGTCGGGCAGCAATGAGCGCCTTGTTCTTTTCCATGACGGCGATTCGATCAAGATGCTTCCGAAGCAGATCGCGCGAACCATCGGATTTAATAAGACCGTGGAAGTCGCTCAGTTGCTCCGCAACCTCACCCATGGTCTTATGGAAATGAAGGTCTTTGCATTCAATTGCGAGGATTCGCCCAGTGTGAGGATCCCAAGCTAAGGCATCGACGTCTCCGTAGTCTCGGTCTAGCGACAAACCAAGGAGTTTCGTGATCTTATAGTCTGGCTCGCACCTCCAACCGAACTCCTCCAACTTCGAAGCAACTTCCTTGTTGAAGGCAGTTCGCTCGACATTGTTCGAGTGCCCCATCCATTTCCGCATTTCAGTCGACGTGACTTGCCAGTTGGGAGTTTCGCCGTCATGGAAAGAGCGGAGCAGAATATAGAGGGCTTCACGAACCAGGGCCGGAGCGACAAGTATCCTCGGATCGTGCTCATCTTCGAGCTGAATCAAAGGCCTCCGCACTAATGAAAGGCGCCGGCGGAACCTCCAGGGATGCCAGTCCTTATCTCGAAATCCGCCAGGAGCTGACATCCATTGCGCTCGAACCGGCAATGTAAGCAAATCAATGGTCCGTGCGGCGTCTTCTGGTGGAACGCCTCCCAGGTCAGCAAGCATGGTAACAAGCTCAAACTTGCGGCGCTCAAACCACAGAGAGCCGACCTTAACACCCATGCTCTCCAACTCATCAATGAATCGTCTGAGATTGTCGACCGAGACACCGTACTCGCTCTTCCATGCATTCAAGAAGCGCGCCTCAATGATCTCCGCCACCGAAGGCACCACTGGAGGTTCGAAATACGTGCGCTCGTAAGCCTCGACTGCTCGCCGAACGTCACGCTCTCCCCCTCGTTGTACGAAAGGGTAATAAACCGCATGCATGAAGGTGTGGTCGATGTGAATGTCGCCGAGTGGAGTAATCCTCACTCGCGGTGCAATCGCACCCCAGTGAACTGCATCGGACCAGCCTCCAACATGAAATGCGAAAATGGCCTTCGCCATCGCGCGTGAAAGGTCGAGTTCACCTGGAATCGCTCCCCCTTCGACTGAGCACTCGCAAAGTGCAGCTTCGATCAAAATCCGTGAAGCGATCGAACATGCATTCATCTGAGCAACGTGTTCAGCTATCACATCAACTGCACCGTCCCCGTGGAGGCCGATAACCGCATGTGCTGTTCGACGCCACCACTCCCGATTGATGGCCGCTGACTCATGATTTCCAAGCGCCAATTCAATAAACTTGCGCCGGTCGAATGACCTGAGAAGTACGCAGAGTTCTTCAAGCACGTACTGGCAAGCGCGATTCAGAAACGTTGTACATTCGTTCGTTCCCGTTACCTCGCTGCCTACCCCCTGCTGCACTCGGAACGCAAGTCCCACTCTTGACATCGCGTCGTCCATCAGATGGATAGTTACCGGTTTCCCGGACACGCCCCGAATCATGTCCCGAAAATTCTGCGCCTGAATGAGATGTCGAGCGCGTGCATGAGGAGAAGGACATATCGTCTTCACAATTTCCGACGCCCTCGTAGCCTCCAAAGGGGTTCTAGTGAGTTCCGACACTCCAGAGATCAGCGCTTCGACAAGGCGCTGTTCAGCGATGTTCTCGGGGTTGCCCAGAGCGCGGTCGAATGCATCGCCAATTTTGATCGTGATGACTCCACTCGTATGATCGACGTATGTATCAAAGGCTGATTTTAGTTCGGCATCGGATGGCACAACGATTGGACCTGTCGTGACGCCGATAATTCTCTGGAAAAGAACCCTAAACGTGACCACAGAAGGAACAAGACCCTCATACGTTGCCTCAAGAACCGGCGTAGCTCGTTGCAGCCAGGCACACAACATCTTCCAATGTTCAAAAATGTCGCTCTTCTGCGTTTCATTCCCACACTGGATCTCCGCCCACCAGAATCGCTTGCCAGTGATATACACGGCTTTCAGCTGGCCTTCATGAAGAGCCTGTTCGTCGATATAGAGCGGGGCATCCTCGTCGTCTTGGAAGGTCGAATCTCCGATCCGTCGTACCTGTCTGAAGACATTATTGTCATTCAGGGCTGCGACAGCGTGGTGCTTGGTTTGGACGGACCTGCGCAAGTCGAGAAGTGCATTCTGCCTTACAAAGATGATCCTCTTGGAACTTACATCACGGAAGCTCTC
>Ga0302320_10013031_pt1 | contig 17406 bp, 12 predicted proteins | sample Bog_T0_3_FD_202130 | JGI IMG/M metagenome (GOLD analysis project Ga0302320, IMG submission 202130) | Peat permafrost microbial communities from Stordalen Mire near Abisko, Sweden - Bog_T0_3 | ecosystem: Environmental > Terrestrial > Soil > Wetlands > Peat | place: Sweden: Abisko, Stordalen Mire...
TGCCGCATGTGGGCTTCCGCGTTGGGCCAGAATTTCAATTGGAACTTCGTCCAGCCGACGCAGACCGCCAGGATCGCGGACATCGCCAAGGCGACGGCACACTGGAGAACAAGACGGAAAACGGGGACAGTCCCCATTTGCCGGGACGGCCCGGAGGGTGCTGCGCACAAATGGGGACTGTCCCCGTTTTCCGTCCCCATTTTCCGGGACAATATTCCGATCAGGTCGGCGATGCCCCAGGCGAGCATGACGAACAGGCCGACGTAAGGGATATAGGTGTAGCGGTCGGCGTGCGTCTGTTCGCCCACCTGGACCAGCCCGATCACCGGCACGAGCGTGCCTAGGTACCACAGCCAGCCGAAAACCAGGTAACGGCGGCCCATTATCGCGCCCCAGACGACCAGGCCGGTGATCATGAGAAGCGTGCATATCGCCAGGGCAGTGAAGCGATGATTCACATGATTAACGTCCAGCAGGTAGAGCGTGGTCATCCGGCCCGGCCAGAACATGCGGTCGATGTAGGTCATGTACGACTGGATGGCGTTTTCCAGGCGGAAGCTGACGGAGAGGTCGTTCGTCGCGGCCATCGAGCCGCCGTGGGCCTGGGCATAGGGCGTGATGATGGCGGAAATCGCCGAAAGGAAGAACAGCGGCACTTTCTCCATCACGAGGAACACGATCTGCATGACCAGCGATTCGCCCGATCGCTGCCGGTCAGGCGCGACGCGGGCCGCCACCCGCACGCGGGTACCCGGCAAGCGCTGGTTCCGCTTGGCGCGGCGGCGGAGTGCGGCGGCAGGCCGTTCGATCAGCGCGAGGACCGGCGGCCCATCCGACGTGAAGCGCAGGCGATTCAGCGGCCAGAAATCCAGCAACAGGCAAAGGCAGGGCAGCGTGATCAACATCGGCTTCGCCAACAGGCCGATCGCGAAAAGCAGGAACACCGCGCAATAGACGAGCATGTTCCAGCGGCCGGTCGCGATCGCGTAGATCAGCGTGCCGATGAAAACCGCCGGGAATACCCAGAGGAACCAAACCGCGAGCGTCTCCGGCCGGCCGCTGCTGAAGCTCTTCAGGCACAGCAAGGTGAATATCCAACTGAAGAGCGAAAGCACGATGAGCAAGATCATCAGGTCCGCTTTGAATTTCACCCGGCGGGTATAAGCGACATAGACCAGCAGCGTGGCGATGCCCAAAAAGGTGCTCAGCACGTCTTTGCGTTCGGCGACCCAGACGACCGATTCGACGTGCATCGGATGGACGGCGAACAGGGCGGCCACGGCGGCCGCGGCCCAGGTCCGCTTGGTCATCCAACGGAACAGCCAGAACAGCAGCAGCACGTTGCCTATGTGAAGGATGATGTTGGTGACGTGGTGTCCGCCGGCGTTCAGGCCGTAGAGTTGCACGTCGAGCATGTGCGACAGCCAAGTGAGGGGGTGCCAGTTGCTCTGCTCGAAGGCCGTAAAGGCCCAGCGGACGTTATCGCGGAAGACGGCCGGGCTTTTCACCAGCGGCAGGCCGCGGGTCACGTTGAGGTTATCGCTGACGTAGCCGGGATCGTCGAAATAGATGAACTGGTAGTGCCAGACGCCCCAATAAGCGACCAACACCAACAGCGCGAGGGCCAGCGAGACCGATAGATCGCGAAGCACGGGAAAAGCGCGCAGTGTCGTCGTCGCCCCGGCCGGTGGCCCCTGATACGGATTGAGAGTCTGGTCCTCCATATACGCAAAGTCTACTATAAACTGCCTGGGAGAGGATGTAAATCGTCTCCCCCAATAGCGTAGGGTGGCGTCCAAGGGGTTGTTTCTTGGGCCGGCGGTGCTATGGTTTACGGAAACACCGCCGGCGAGAAATCTTTTGACCATGCGATCCCTAAGCCGACTCTTCCGCAATAACCAGCAATGGGCCGAAGGCATCCGGCAGCGCGAGCCGGAGTTCTTCCGCGAGCTTTCCCGACAGCAAACGCCCGAATACATGTGGATCGGTTGCGCCGACAGCCGCGTGCCGGCCAACGAGATCGTGGGGTTGGCGCCGGGCGAGTTGTTCGTGCATCGCAATGTGGCCAACGTGGTGGTCCACACGGATTTGAACTGCCTGTCGGTGATGCAATTTGCCGTGGACGTGCTCAAGGTGCGGCACATCATCGTCTGCGGCCATTACGGCTGCGGGGGGGTCAAGGCCGCGTCGGGCCGCGTCCGCCTGGGATTGGTCGACAATTGGCTCCGCCACATCCAGGACGTACTGCAAAAGCACGAGGCCCGGCTTGCCCCTTTGACCGACCCTGCCGAGGCCGCCGACCGTCTCTGCGAACTCAATGTCATCGAACAGGTACTGAACGTCTGCCAGACGACCGTGGTCAACGACGTTTGGCAGCGCGGACAGGACCTGACCGTCCACGGCTGGATCTATTCCCTGGAAGACGGACTGCTGCGCGACCTGAACATCACGATCACCGGCCGCGACGAGACCGCCGACATTTACCGCAACGCGCTGGCCCATCTGCGGCCTGCGCCACCACCCTTAGATGAGCACTCGACTGCTTGAAGAATCCGTTGCGGCCGCCGGCAGCATGACGCTTTTCCAACGCCGTTGCCTGCCTCAGGGCGAGCCTTGTGCGGAGGTGATCGTCGTCCACGGCTTCGTCGAACATGGCGGGCGATACCTGTCCGCCGCCGAGGACCTGGCCAGCGCCGGCATGGCGGTCTCCATGCCGGACCTTCGCGGGCATGGCCGCTCGGGCGGCCCGCGATGTTGGATACGGTCGTTCAGCGAGTACCTGGATGATCTCGACTGTGTCTTCGACCTGGTCAGCCACAGGGCCGCGGGCAAACCATTGTTCCTTTTCGGCCACAGCATGGGCGGACTGATCGCGTTGCTGTGGTGCGTGGAACGTCAGCCGCCCATCGGCGGGCTGGTTCTCAGCGGGCCGGCGCTGGAGTTGCAGAGCGGGCTTTTTCCCTGGATTCGCCGTGCAGCCAAGTTGGGTAGCATGCTCTTTCCGCGCTTGCGGTTATTGCGCGTGGGCGGACGCAACATCTCGCGCGATCCGGCGGTCGTGCAGCAATTCCGCGACGATCCGCTGGTCTTTCACGGCCGCTTTCCCGTGCGGACCGGGGCCGAAATTCTGCGGGCAGGCGAAATGGCCCGCGGACGCCTGAAACAGCTTCGCGTGCCGCTGCTGATCCTGCACGGCACGGCCGACCGGATCGCCGCGGTAGAGGCCAGCCGCGCGCTTTACGAGCAGGCCGAATCGAGCGAAAAACAGTTGTGTCTCTACCCCGGCCTGTACCACGATCTGCTCAACGAACCGGAGCGCGATCGCGTCCGCGGAGATTTGATCGAGTGGATCACCACGCGGGCCGGCGGCCGAGGGGCGTGAATGTAGCGGGCAACGACTTTCGCGTCTTCCATCGTGCGGCGCCCACGCCGTAGGCGTGTAACTCCAAAGCCCAGGGTCGCGCAGCGCACCCAGGGCTTTGGAGTTGAACCGCTTCGCGGTTGGCGCATCGCTACAATTGCCTAAGCCTGAACAACTTACGCATTAATCCTGTGCCATTAGGGCGAGCCCAATGGTGGGCGGGACAACGCTTGCAGTTCGAGATGGGACAATTTCGGTGCCAGGGACCTCCACCGCTGTTTGCACGAAGGACACTTGCCTCGCACAACAGCGGCGGAGACCCTGACTACACCAACCGCTAACCGCCTCACTCCGTTCCGACCGTGTCGCCGGCGCCAATTGCCCTAGCGATCACTGATTCGCCGGCATGGGCACAGTCGGCGCGCTGGGCGGCGTTGACGACATGGCCGGCTGATCGCCGGCAGTCGTTGCGTAGCCGCCGCAAGTGCTGCAACCAGTGCCGCACGTGCTACAGCCAGTGCCGCAACTGCTGCAGCCCGAGTAGCCGCAACTGCCGCAGCCGCTGTAGCCGCAACTGTTACAGCCGCTGCTGCAGCCGCATGACGAACAGCCGCAGGAGGACGGGGCACAGCAGCTATCGCAGCCGCCGCAACAACGCCAACGTCCCCAGCGGGCTGAAGCGCTCTGGGTCGAAGCAAACCAAATTGCCGCCAAGGCAAAGCAAACGAGTCCCAAATGTCGCATGATTGGATACTCCATTCTGAAAAAAGGTACAGAAACTCGTCCAACATGGTGCAATTCTTGCCCACGCGGCCGCCGAGACAATTCCGGCAAATGCCAACACCGGCCTAAGGAAAGTCACTACCCCAAAGTAGCAGGCACGCTCCGCGTGCCGTCCGCTGTATTGCGCCGACAGCAGCATCCGGCGGACGGCACCCGGAGGGTGCCTGCTACTTTCGTGGGGAGTACGACTCAGCGCTTCGAGTCGTCGCACTTCAGATCGCCCGCGGCATACTGCACGCCGTCCAGCAGGAACCGCAGCAGCGTGGGGCTTTCGTAGCTCTCGGGAAAATGGCTGGGCGAGCAATAGAACACGCGGCCCTTGCCGTAGGGCTTGATCCAGGCCACGTAGCGGACGGTCTTGCCGATCCGCCCCGAGGGGTCTTTCAGGCCGTCGGTGTCGATCACCAACAGCGGGCGGAAGTCGTGCTGGGCATAGGGGGCGCCGAAGGCGTAGGCCTCGTCGCGATGGATGAGCGGCCCCTTGCCGCGAAAGGCGGCCACCAGCGGATGGTCCGGCTCGACGGTGCGGACGGTGAGTTGCTGGTTGGGCGGATGGAACTCGAACGAGGCCCCCAGCATCGCGGTGAACTCCTTGGAGTTGTTCAGGATCGTGACCGCCCCGTGGATGGCGACGAGCCCCTTGCCGCCGGCGACGAAATCGAGGATCGATTTCTCCAGCGCGTCGGCCTTGACCTGCCGCTGCTGGGCATCCAGATCGGAGTACTTCGCGTCTTTTTCCAGCACGTCCAGGAACAGGTTCCGCCGCTTGCCGACCGAACAATTGTTGTTCAGCACGAGGACATCGTAATGGGCAAGATTTTTCGGCATGAGCCGTTCGATGTCGCGCGTGACGGTCACGTCGAAGGCCCCCGATTTCTTGCCCAGGATCTCGAAAACGCGATCGACGTGCGGAATCACCTCGTGGTTGAAGCCCGTGTAGCGCGAAAAGACCAGCACTTTCCGCTTGGGGGCCTTAACGGTCGGCCGGGCCGGCGCCGCATTTTCCACCGCCGCGCAATACTCGGGCGTGGGCGGCGTGATCTTCGAGTTCGCGTAGGGCAACTTCTCGGCCCACGCGCTTCCGGCCAGGAACAAACAAGCCAGTGTAGATGATACCAGCGATAGCGATCGCTTCATACTTGGGGTTCCTACTTCGCCACTTGCAAGCTCAGCAGCGAGGCCAGGGCCTCGCGCAATTGTTTCATGGTGATGGGCATGACCAGGATCACGCGATGTTCGGCCGACATGGCCTGTTCCTTCCAATCTTTCTGCGACTCTTCCAGCAGCAGCAGCGCCGGCACGGAGGCCGTGCGGTTGTCGGCCGCCAGATCGTTGAAGGCGCTGAGCGCCGCTTCGCCCAGTCCCTGGGCGCAGAAGACGATGCAGTTGGCCGAGGCGTTGTCCTGGCGCAAGCGGGCCACGGCCCGCGTGGGATCGGCGGTCAACAGCACCTTGTAATTGACCCGTTTGAACCCCTGGCGGAAGACGTCCTGCCATTTCGGATTCGATTCGACCACCAGCACCGTCTGCTGAGCGGTTTCCACGTAGGTGCCCAGGGCGGCCATGTCGGCTTCGACCGCGGCCCCGTCGCCCCCTTCGATCAGTTGCCGTTCGACGATCGCCAGGTCGGCCAGCATGGCCGCGGGCGATTGGTAGCGCCGCGTCGGTTCCAGCATCATCGCCTTGTTGACCACCGAACAGACCCAGTGCGGCAGCGCGGGGTCGCGGTTCTGGATGGGAACCACGTCGAGGAAGCGCTGCTTGTTCATGCGTTGCAGGCGGTCCTTGGTCTCCAACAGCGGCGACACGCCCGTGAGCATGTGATAGAAAATGACGCCCATGAAGAAGATGTCGCTGCGCTTGTCGTCCTTGCGGACGTTGGTAGCCCGCTCCAGCGCGGCGTAGTCGATGGTGCGGGTGTTGGGCATGTCGTCGTTACCGTCGTCGCCCGCGTCGTCGGCCAACGTCGCCAGGCCGAAGTCGACGACCTTGGCCTGCATGGAACTGGTCACGAGGATGTTGTTGAGCTTCAGGTCGCGGTGCGAGAGTCCGTTTTCCATGGCATAGCCCAGGCCCTTGACCATGTCGATCATCAGCCGCGTGGCCTGGAGCGGGTCGATCTTTTTGCGGATCTTGACCAGGTCGCGAAGGTTCCAGCCCTCAACGAACTCCATGACGAGGAAATGCGATTTGCCTTCGGAGACGGCTTCGTAGATGGGCACGATGTTGGGGTGCCGCAGGGCAGTGCCCAGTTTGCCTTCGCGGAGGAATCGCGCGGCCTGGGCGGCCTGTTCGGGCTTGTCGATGTCGCTGTAGCGGTCGCGCAGGACTTTGACGGCGACGATTTCGCCCGTCTGGCGATGCACGGCGCGATAGACCCGCGCGAACGACCCCTCGCCCACCGCATACAGCAGCTTGTACTGACCGCGGAAGAACCCCGTCTCCCTGCCCTTGACGACGCGATCGATCTGGTAATTCGTCATGTACTCGCCGCGAAGGAGTTGCTTTTTGACTTCTTCCAGCGGCGCCATGCGCGAACCGACGGACGCCCAGACCTCCTGAAACTGCCGTTCGTTCAGCAATTCCAAGTCCAGCGCCCGTTGCAAAAATTCCTCGGCGTTACTCGGAGTCCCCATTCGTTTCTCAGGCTTCAGTGCGGTCGATCGGGTACGTCGTACTCATCACGCTCCGCGTGGTGCATTCCCCACGCGGAGCGTGGGGAGTACATGGCGGCGTCGTTTCAGGTCGAGCCTTCCAATTTCTGACGATACGCGTCCCGCTCGCGGCGGGTCGCCTCCAGATCGAAGGTCAGGTATTTCATGTCCAGCCGCAGTTGGCCCAAGGCGTCTTGGACCAGCGACAAAATACGGCGGCGACGCTTGGCATTGTCCAATACTCGATGCGCCAGCGGCTCGATGCGCAAGCGATGCTCCAAGGGCAGCAACGAGATCGCTTCAGCCAAATCGAGAATTTCGCGGGGGGCATCTTCCGTGGCCGGCTTGAGAACGTGGGCAGGATCGCTCATGGTGGTGGCTCCAGGTGTGGTCGGGATGTGCCTTTTGAGAAGCACGCCCCGTGCCAGGAAATCGCCATTTCCCGGGAAATGCTACGTAAGTCATTGTATTTTCTCGACTTGGGAAAATCTACTGGCGGTCGCAGAAAAAACCGGCATGTGGAAAAACCGCCACATTTGCTCTGGCCGTTTTTCGCAAATCCTGATAGAAGCACACTTTACGGCGATGCGCGCGCGTGTGGCGTTTTGCCAACAGCCGGCCGCTCGAATGAGACTAATGGGACCTATGGGACTTATGAGACTTATGGGACGATGGCTCCCAGCGGTCCGATTATTCCATTAGTCCCATAGCTCTCATAAGTCCCATAGGTCCCATGAAAGCTCTCCGCTTTTCCATCCTCCTGCTGCTGACACTGGCCGCGCTGCCAAGCCAGTCGCCCGCGCAGCCGCCTGCGCCGGGCCCGCCCGCGTGGCACGAGGATTTCGAAGGCCCCGTCGTCTCCTGGAGCGATGCCGGCGGCGATGCCGGCTATACGGTCGTCGCCCATCAACGCGTGCGCGGCGGCGCCCACGGCGGCCAAGGTTGCGAGTGGATGCAGATCGCCGCCCAAAACGGCAGCGCGGTCTACTTCGCCCACGACATCGGCCGGCCCTGGGTCATCGAGGAACTGCGGCCCACGCTCTGGCTCTTCGCCGATCGCGCGGGCTTGCAGTTCACGGCCGAAGTGACGCTGCCCCGCACGATCGACCCGCGGACCGGCAAGCCGCTGACGGCCCGTGTGCCCGGCACGACGTACAGCACGCCCGGCCGCTGGCAGCAGCTTGAAATCGTCAACGTTCCCCGCGCGCTGCTGGACCAGGTGCATATTCTGCGCAGCCAGTTGTCGCTGAACGTCGACAGCCACGAGGCCTACGTGAGCCGCGTCCTGCTGAACGTCTACGGCGGTCCGGGGGTCACGAACGTCTGGACCGACGACCTGGAAGTTTACGGGCACGTGTCGTCCAACAACGTTAACACGGTATCGCTTGCAGCCGGACCAAGCGGACCGCTTGCGGCTTCGCCCAGCGGAACAGCAAGCGCCACTCCGCCACTGGTTCCTCCCGAGCCGTTGCGGCGCGAAGTCAAACTGGCCGGTTCCGTGCTGACAGTCAACGAGTATCCGATTTTTCCCCGCGCGGTGGAATACCGCGGCGAACGGCTCCCCTTTCTCAAACAGTTGGGCTTCAACACGGTCTGGCTGCGGACGGTCCCCTCGCGCGAATTCCTGGGCGAGGCGCGGCAGCTTGGCCTCTGGCTCGTCTGCCCGCCGCCCGAACTGTCCGGCGACCGGGTCGAAGGCACGATCGGCCCCGAGTACGAGCCGGTGCTCGTATGGGACATGGGCCACGGCCTGACCGGTGATACGCTGGAGGCCCACCGGCAGCGTGCGGAGCGGGTGCGGTTGGCCGACTCGCGCGTCTCGCGGCCCTTGATCGCCGCGCCGGCCAATAACCTGCGCAGCTTCAGCCGGCACATCAACCTGTTGCTGATTGATCGCCGGCCGCTGGGCACGAGCCTGGAAATGCCCTGCTACGGCGCCTGGGTCAACCGGCAACCGCTCATGGCGCTGCCGGGCACACCAATGTGGACCACGGTGCAAACGCAAACGGGCGAGGGCGTGCGGCGACAACTCGCCGCGCTGGCCCCGGCGCAGCCGCCCGTGGCGATGGGCGCCGAACAGATCCGGCTTCTGGTCTACACGGCCATCTCGTCGGGCAGTCGCGGGCTGTTGTTTCTTTCCGACTCGTCGTTGGAGGCCCAGGACGAGCAGACGCGGCACCGCGCCATGACGCTGCAACTGCTGAACCTGGAACTGGAGGTCGTCGAGCCGCTGGTGGCGGGCGGCAGCATGGTCGCCACGGCCGATTCGAGCCAGCCGCTGGTCAGCGGCGCGATCCTCCGCGACGACCGCGCGCGGATCGTCATGCCCATGTGGCTCGCTCCCGGTTCGCAGTGCGTCGCCCCGCTGGCGGTGGCCGATAAGTTGCAACTCACCTTGCCCGGCGTTCCCGAGTCGAGCAACATTTTCGAGCTGACGGGCGGGCGCATGGAGCCGCTGCGTCATCGCCGCGAGCCGGGCGGGACGCGCGTCACGCTGGAAGATTTCGGCCTCTCCGCCCTGCTCTTCCTGGCCCAGGACCCGCTGATCATCGACGCGGTGAACCGCCGTACGGCGGCGGCCGGGCCGCAAACCGCACGGCTGGAACGCGCCCTGGCCGCGCAGAAACTCGATACGGTTAAGGGCGTCTATGGGCAGATCGGCGGCCGACTGCCGAAGATCAATCCGGCCGCCGACCTCGAGTCGGCCCGGCAGGACCTGGACCGTTGCGACGCGCGGCTCTCATCGGGCGATTTCTCGATGGCCTCCGCATTCGCCCGCCGCGCCATGATGCCGCTGAGGAAGCTGGAACGCGCCGCCTGGGAGGCGGCCGTCAACGAGGGCCGCGAATCGCCTGTGACCGTGCCGGGCACGTCGTCCTTCCGGGCCTTGCCGTGGTACTGGAGCTTTGTCGATCGGACCAGTGCCCTGCGGCCCGGCCCGAACCGTCTGCCAGGCGGCGATTTCGAGAACATCGCCATGATGAAAAACTACGGCTGGCGGCACTTTCAGAATCCCACGCCCGGCGTTCAGAGCACGGCCGACCTGGTGCCCGAGGCCATGCACGGCGGGCGGATGGGCCTGCGGCTGGCCGCGTTGGCCGACACGCCCGGAAACCCGCCCGCAATGATCGAAACACCGCCGCTCTGGATCAGCAGCCCGGCGATTCCCGTCGAGGCGGGAAACTTCGTGCGGATTCACGGTTGGGTCAACGTGCCCACGGCCATCATCGGCAGCGTGGACGGGCTGATGGTCATCGAGTCGCTGACCGGCGAAGAGATGGCCTTGCGGATCGACAAGACGGCCGGCTGGCGGGAGTTCAGCATGTGGCGGATCGTTCCGCAAACCGGCCCGTTGACCGTGACCTTCGTGCTCACCGGCCTGGGCGAGGTGCGGCTGGACGACGTGACGGTCGAGGTGCTAGAGGCGGGAGTTGGGGCGATTTCACCGGCGGGCTGGCCGACTTCGCCGCGTTGAGTGCTTTTCAATCGGGGCGCTTTCCGGTATTCTTTAGTTTTGAGGAATGTGAACGATGCCGTCCGAGTCACTGAAAAGGTGGAATGGCGAGAGAATCCCCGCGCTGGACGAAATTGAGGATGCGCATGCGTCTGTTGGTGGCTCCGAACGAGGAAGACGCTATGCCACTCAGCAAATCAATTATGCCTATGCAGCGATACTTTCATCACAGTTTCAAGCGTTTTGCAGGGATCTTCACTCGGAGTCGATCGATTATCTGGTTACGGTCGTGCCGGCTGGCCTGCAAGATGCATTGCGGGTAGAATTCCTATTGAGCCGTACTTTAGACCGAGGTAACCCGCACCCTGGAGGTATCGGCTCTGACTTTAACCGTTTGGGTGTGGATTTCTGGCAGGAAGTCTATGCGTTACATGCGTTGAACAATCGCAGACGTGAGCTTATTCAGGAACTGATTGATTGGCGAAACGCCATCGCGCACCAAGATTTTAATCCGGTCGGAGGCGATCCAACACTACACCTTGGGAAGGTGAAATCATGGCGAAGTGCGGTCAATGCCTTGGCCAGTTTTTTCGACCGCGTGATGGGGTCGTATTTGGGCGGGTTGATGGGGGCTCCCCCTTGGTAAGAGAATGAGAGGGTTTTATGAGCAACAAAAGATTCATGCCCGGTCAGCCGGTAACATTCAAGTACGGCGCCCGCTCCATTCAGGGTGTCGTAAAGGAAGATCGTGGACCGATCGGGATGAAAGGGCGTGTCCTGTACTTGATCGAGTTTCGTCCCGAGGTTCAGTCCCCTTACGCATATATTGAACTGCCTGCCGACCAACTCCGGGAAGTGGCGAGTACCATCTGTGTCAACTGATGTTCGCGTAGTTCCGTCGCTCGTGTGTATTAAGAAGTAACGTCACAGATCGTCCGTGTCGAAGTGATTGACGAGTTGCTTATCCCGGTCGGCTCGTTCCCATCGATTGGAGATTTGATTCCATGATTTTATCGCAAACCGACGAATTGGTCGAGGCAATCTCTGAGTTGCGGATGCTGTTTCCAGACTGGCGCATGGGACAGTTGATTGCCAACTTGGTGACGGCGGCCGGTGGCATGGACGCTGGCGCTATCTGGGATATGGAAGATGAAAAACTCCTTGCCGCCGCCCGCCGCCTCATCGAGCGCAATCGTGGGCGCACGGATAATGGAAACTCTTCTTGCCGAAGCGATGGCTGAAGTTGACCGGCCTGAGAAAAGGGATTACTGGTTTGCGAATTCCAGTGCTGGCCCTTTCTCATCCCCACGAGCGACTTGCGGAATTAGAATCGTACCAACGCATTCATACCCAAGAGCCGTCCGCTTGAGTCGCAGGAGCTTGCTGAAGAACGAGTTGGGACTGAAGTGACCTCAGTTCACTCCCCCTCGAACCGATTCCGCAACACGCCGACCCCTTCGATCTCTACTTCCGTCACGTCGCCGGGCTTCAGGTAGACGGGCGGCTGGCGACCCATGCCGACGCCGCTGGGCGTGCCGGTGTAGATCAAGTCGCCGGGATGCAATGTGCAGAACTGCGAGATGTAACTCACGAGCTGATCGACCGAAAAGATCAACTCGGCCGTGTTGGAGTCTTGCATCACCTGTCCGTTCAGGCGCAGCTTGATGCCGAGCTTGCCCGGATCGGGAATCTCGTCAGCCGTGACCATCCAGGGACCGCAGGGGGCGAAGGTGTCAAAGCTCTTGCCGGAAAGCCACTGCCCGCCCGGCTTGTCCTTTTGCCAATCGCGGGCCGAGATGTCGTTGCCGCAGGTGTAGGCGGCGATGTGGCTGCGGGCGTCGCTCTGGGCGATGTGCCGCCCTGTGCGGCCGATGACCAGCACCAGTTCCGCCTCGTAATCGACCTGCCGGCTGGCTTGCGGCAGCCGCACCGTGCCCTCGTGCGGCAGCAGCGCCGTGGGGAACTTGTTAAAGACCACCGGGCACGAAGGAATCGCGGCCTTGGTCTCGCGGGCGTGATCGGCATAGTTCAGGCCGATGCAAATGATCTTTTCCGGGCTGGGAACCGGCGGCAGCCACATCAGCGATTCCACGATCGGCTCGCCGGCTGCCAGCGCCTTTTCCGCCGGGGCAATGACCTCGGGCAGGCGGGCCAGGAACGCCTTGGGACAACTGGGCACCGCCGGATCGGCGGTGTTGAGATCGATAATCTCCTGGCCGCGAAGGCCGGCAATCCGCGGCCCGCGACCGTCTTCATAGCTGATGAGTTTCATGGCCGATGTTCTACCGCATCGCAAGCTGGCCGGCAATAGGGCCAACAAGGCAGGGTGGGTTGTAGCGATGGCGACGATTGTAGGGATGGCGTGCGTCTTGGAAAGCGGTGACGAGCCACCGCTTTCCAAAGGGCGGAAACTTTGACGAATCTGCCGGAATGACCTAGTGTTCTTATAGACGTAGCACCGCTGTTGTATCGAACCGCCCGGCGCGGCTGGTCCGCCGCCCGTGCCAGCAGAGAAACCATGTCTAGCCTTCCGAGTTCCGTCCTTGCGAACCCGACCACGGTGGCCGAAGCGGCCGTGGCGTCGCCCGATCGTTGGATGGCCGAACTCGGCTCGCTGCTGAAGCAACTCGACAACGTCTCGTCGAGCGGGCCTTCACTCACCGCAACGCCGGAAGAGGCCACCGATGATCAGTTGGCCAAGCGGCGGTTGGGGATCGCCGGCAGCCTCTTCGCGGCCTTGCAATGCAAGCACGCGGCCACCGCGGGGCATTCGATCCGCGTGGCGCTGACCTGTTCCGCCTGGGCCGCGCGGCTGGACTTCGACGAGCGGCAGCGCGAGCAACTGGAAATCGCCGCCTTGCTGCACGACATCGGCATCGTCGGCGCGCCCGATCACGTGCTGCTGAAGCCCGCCCGGCTGGATAGCGACGAAGCGGCCATCATGACCCGCGCGCGGGCCATGAGCCTGGAAATCCTCCGCCGCAGTTGCACCTCGGCGGAGATCTTGGAAATCGTAGAGAACGTGGCCGCGTGGTACGACGGCAGCCGCAGCGCGCCGGGGCAAACGGGCGACCGGATCCCCCTGGCGGCGCGGATGATCGCCGTGGCCGAGGCATTCGACGCCATGACCACGGACCGCGTCTACCGCCCTGCCCTCTCGCAGGAGCGGGCCATGGCCGAGCTTTTCCGCTGCGCGGGCACGCAGTTCGATCCGATCCTGGTGCGGCAGTTCGTGGAGATGCTCGAAGGCGATCGGGGGCAGCTTCGCAAGCAAGTGGCCACGCGCTGGCTGCTGGAGCTCGATCCGCAGGCGGCGAACGCCTATTGGGACCTGACCGCCAGTAGCGCGGCGGCCCCCGCGTCCGCGCCCGGCGAACGCTCGCTCTTCGAGGCCAAGCTGCTGGACAACATGTACGACGCGGCGATCTTCGTCGATGCCCGCGGACGGATCGTGCAGTGGAACCACGGTTCCGAGCGGCTCACAGGGATTCCCGGCGCAAGCATCCGCCAACAGCGCTGGCATCCGGAGATTCTCATGCTGGCCGACGAGAAGGGCCAGCCGATCAGCGAGAGCGAATGCCCCGTGCTGGCGGCGATCACCTCGGGCGTGCAGTCGTTGCGGCGGCTGGCGGTGAGCGGGCGGAGCGGCCGTTGCGTGGCCGTCGACAGCCACGTGATTCCCGTGATCGGCGGCGACGGCAACACCCAGGGCGCGATCCTCCTGCTGCACGACGCCTCTTCGGAAATCTCGCTGGAACAGCGCTGCCAGAGCCTGGCCGACAAGGCCACCCGCGACCCGCTCACGCAAGTAGCCAACCGCGCCGAGTTCGACCGCGTGCATACCATGTTCGTCAACGCGCACCAGCAGCAGGAGGCCCCCTGCGCGCTGTTGATGTGCGACCTCGACCGCTTCAAGCTGGTCAACGACAGTTACGGGCACCAGGCGGGCGACGAGGCGATCAAGAGCCTGGCGGCCCTGCTCAAGGGCGCGTGCCACCCGGGCGATTTCGCGGCCCGCTACGGCGGCGAGGAGTTCGTCGTGCTGCTGGCCGATTGCGACAACGCCTCCGCCAGCCGCCGCGCCGAGCAGATCCGCGTGGCTCTCTCGCAGGTGCCGCAGCCGAAAATGAACGGCAAGTCGATCACCGTCAGTTTCGGCGCCACCGAGATCCAGCCGGGCGACACCGCCGAGACGATGCTCCGCCGCGCGGACCGCGCCTTGCTCATGGCCAAGGAGAACGGCCGCAACCAGGTCGTGCAACTGGGGACCGGCATGCACGGCAAGCCGGACGACCCCGAGGATGAAGCCGCCGCCGAGGCCAAGAGCGAGGCGGCCGCCGTCGTCCAGCAGACGCTCGTCACGCCCGTGCCCACCAAGATGGCCATCGAGAAGCTACGCGGCTTCGTGGCCGACCACCAGGCGACGATCGTCAAGATCGACGGCAATCAGATCCAACTGGAGATCGTCGAGCAGGGCGATGGCCGGCTCCGCCGCCACGCCGACCGGCCCGTCACCTTCAAGCTCGATCTCCGTTTCGAGGAGCAGCGGACGCGGCACGAGCGCGCCAACGGCGAACTCTGCGGCGGCGGCGTGCTGCGGACGAGGATCTTCGTGAGCATCACCCCGCGGAAGGCACGCGACCGCCGCCGCGGCGACGCGGCCGCGCGGGCGCAACAGGTGTTGATTAGCTTCCGCTCCTATCTTATGGCCACCTGCGAAGAGCAGGATGGTCCGCCGCCGGAAGGCCCGATGGTGAAGATGAAGCACGTCTTGCTGCCCTGGCTGGGGAAGAAGAAGTAAATCGGGTGCGTTCTCTCTTGACCCGCGCAGCCGCCTTGCGTTACCTTTTCCCGAAGCGTCGTCACGAGAATTCAGGAATCGGATCATGGCGCCTGCCGCACGGTGGTGGCTGGAGTGGGAGTTCTGGATCGTCTTGCTGCTGGCCGGATTGACCTTCGGTTCGCGGCTGGGCGATGTCCTGCCCAGCGGCGAGGAACCGCGCCGCGGCCAGGTCGCCCGCGAAATGATCGCCGGCGGCGATTGGATCGTGCCCCGGCAGCAGGGCGAGCCGTTCCTCAGCCGCCCCCCGGTGCAGAACTGGTTGATCGCCCTGGCGGCGCTGGCACGGGGAAAGGTCGATTACACGGCCATCCGCTTGCCCAGCGTCGCGGCCCTGCTGCTGACGACCGCGCTGGTCTACGCCTTCGGCCGCACGTTTCTCTCCCGGCTTGGCGCGCTGTGGGCCGCAGCCGCGTATCCCACCATGGGCCTGGTGCTACAGTCTGGCTGGCTGGGCGAAACCGAGTCGCTCTACACGTTCCTCGTGGCCGGCTCGCTCATCGCCTGGCGTTGGGCCGACGCCAGGGGCAGGCCGCTGGCGGGCTGGTGCGGCGGATACGCCCTGGCCGCGCTGGGCATACTCACCAAAGGACCGCAGGCGCCGATCTACTTCGTGGCCGGTGTGGTGCTGTTCCTCCTGGTCATGCGCCGCGGCCGGGAACTGGTCCGCTGGCAGCACGCCCTGGGTATTTGCACTTTTCTGGCGATCTGGCTCGCATGGGAGATTCCCTTTTGTCTCCACGTCAATCCGCACGAGGCATGGACGATGCTCACGGGCGACGTGGCGATGCGATTTTCCGACGGAAGCTGGGGGAAGACGCTGACACACGTCTTCCTGTTTCCGCTGAGTGTGGGGGCCTGTACGCTGCCCTGGGGCGTGTTGCTGCTGGCATACTTCTCGCGCGATTTTCGCCGTGGCATCGCGCCAGTCCGCGCCGAGGTCTGCTTCCTGGGCCTGTCGATTGGTTTTGCTTTCTTGACCTGCTACGCGGTGCCCGGCGCGCGAAACCGATACTTGGCGCCGACGCTGCCTTTGATCGCCTTGTTGATCGGGCTGGCCGCCCAGCAATGTTGCGCGGCTGCGGGGACCATGTGGCAATTGCGGCGGCATTACTTCCTGGGCGCGGGCATCCTGGCGGCGGGTTTGGGCACTTGGATCGTCGTGGCGACCGTCTTCCGGCTGGGGGCCAGCAAGGGCCAGCAGCCGCCGGCGTTTGCCGCCGCTTTCGCCCTGGCCGCCCTGGCCGCGACGACCATCGCCGTTTGGATCGCGCTGCGGCCCTCGCCGGCACGGGACCGGCTGGGCGTCCTGACCTTGACCGCGCTGTTGGGCCTGACCTCCAGCGGCGCGATCGTCAACATCCAGGTCGCCCGGCAGCACCCGATCGACGATGAGATCGCCACGGCGGCTTCCCGTATTCCCCAGGGCGAGGAATTGGTGAGCATCGGCCCGGTGGACGATGTCTTTTTGTATTACTATGGCCGGCCGATCCGGCGTTTGCCGGCCGACGCAGGGCGCGGCCGCGGGAAACGTCCCTGGACCTGGTTCTGCATGGGCTGCGGTCCGAAAATGCCGCAGTTCGATCTGCCCTACGAGCAGATTGGCCGGATTTCCATGAAACCGGCCCATACCGATGATTCGAGTGAAGTCGTGATCATCGGCCGATTGATCGCAAAGTAGCAGGCACGCTCCGGGTGCCGTCCGCTAGAAGCTCTTCTTGTCGACTTTCCTACGGACGGAGATTCCAGAGCGGACGGCACGCGGAGCGTGCCTGCTACTTTGTGCGCGAAACCATTCCGGCGGTTTGGGGTTATAATACTATTCCTTGGGCAAGATGGTTTCTAATATCAAAGGAGATTTCACAATGCGTTCGAACTGGATTTTTGGTTTGGCTCTGCCGGTATTGGCCTTATTCGTCTGTGCGGCGTTGGAATCGACCGCTGGGGCACAGGCGACCACCCCGCCGAAGACAGAGAAGCACGAAGTGATCAAGGAGTTGCATGCGGCCCATAAGCTGCTGGTCGAGGCCGATCACGATTACGACGGCCATCGCGCGGCGGCCGCCGAAGCGGTGCATAAGGCGATCAAGGAGATCGAAGGCAAGCACCATGCCAAGAAGCCCCACACGGGCGCCCCCGTCGCCAAGCAACCCAAGATTCACGAGGCGCAGTCGAATTCCGACGTCCCGATGAAGCAGGCGCTTTCGATCCTCCAGGGCGTGCAAGGCGAGGTAAGCGCCAAGCATCCCAAGGCGGTCGAGCACATGTCGAAGGCGATGAGCGAGATCAACACGGCGCTGAAGCTCAAGTAACC
>Ga0302320_10013032_pt1 | contig 17405 bp, 15 predicted proteins | sample Bog_T0_3_FD_202130 | JGI IMG/M metagenome (GOLD analysis project Ga0302320, IMG submission 202130) | Peat permafrost microbial communities from Stordalen Mire near Abisko, Sweden - Bog_T0_3 | ecosystem: Environmental > Terrestrial > Soil > Wetlands > Peat | place: Sweden: Abisko, Stordalen Mire...
CCTACGCAAGGCGGCAATCTGCCGCCTCGCGGGACTGACGGTCGAAATTACCTTTTGTGTAAGGGGAGTGGTCAGCCCACGTTGGCGAACCTGACACTGGATGGGTTGGAGCGGTTGCTCAAGGAGACCTTCCGCAGGAAGGAAATCCAAGGGGAAGCCTACAACCCGAAGGTGAACTTCGTGCGTTATGCCGATGACTTCATCATCACCGGCTGCTCGAAAGAGCTACTGGAAAATGAAGTCAAGCCACTGGTCGAACGGTTCATGTCCGAACGTGGCTTGCAGCTCTCACCTGAGAAAACCTGCATCACGCATATCGAACAGGGCTTCGACTTCCTGGGGCAGAACCTGCGTAGATATGGCGACAAGCTCCTGATAACGCCCTCCAAGAAGAACATGCACGCCTTCCTGGAGAAGGTGCGTGGTGAGATTCGCTCGAATCGAGCCCTGAAGCAGGAGTATCTGATTAGGCTGCTCAACCCGGTCATCCGTGGCTGGGCATACTATCACCGTCATATCGAAGCGGGTTCGGCGTATCGGAAAGTGGGGATGGTCCTCTGGCACTCGCTCTGGCGATGGGCGAAGCGCCGTCATCCGAATAAGTCCGCGGCCTGGATCGTGGGTCGATACTGGCACAGGCTTGGAGGACGCATGTGGCGCTTTGCGGTACTGGCTGGCTCCGAGCGTTCGGTGGTGGTTCGGTTAGCTAATCCGGCCGAAATCCCCATCAAGCGCTACGTGAAGGTGAAGTCGGACGCTAACCCGTTCGATCCGCACTGGCGCGGATACTTCGAGTCTCGAAAGAGGTTCAGGTGAGTCAGCGGTTATCGCTTATCGTTGTGCGGTGTTCACCGGTTCCGCTCGCGCGGGGCTTCCACACGGCTTGAGCCGGATGATGGGAAACCATCAAGTCCGGTTCTTAGGGGAGGGAGCGGCAGCAATGCCGTTCCCTTACCCGACTCCCAATGAGCGGATTTGTGCCGAGCCAACTCGACTGGGACGGATTCTGGAGTCAATTGGGTCTGGACTGGCTACGTGGGAGGATGATCGTTCAGATAGTGGTTGATTATCATCCACATAGTGGCTGGTTCTATAAATATGTTTCATCGCCACCTTACCGACCGTCTTCTCGATGCGCTTGTCCCTGAGTTTGCCGGCCTTCTATGAGTATGTTTTCTGGAACTGAGACTGAGGGTAGGAATCACTTTCAGAGCCAAATCGCCACGAGATCGCTACTCTGCCAGCAAGGGAACCGTCTTCGTGTGTGCTGCCATCTGGCGGCGCGTCTCCCGATCCAGCGGGAGTTCCTTCTGGAGCGAAGGCCAAAGGGCCATAACCTTTTCCGCGGTCTCGCGCGCGGTGTCGAGCACCAGCTTCGTGGGCACCTGTGCTTTTCGGGCGAAGCGTTCCATCAATGCCAGGTTCAATTTGCTGGCAGCTTTTTCTTTGGCAATGGAGAGAGCCAGCCGGTCGTCAGAGATATAGCGCACAGTGGACACGAAATCGTAGGCCGGAGCCAGTTGCGGCGTGCGGCCATCGGGGTAGATGAGCGACCAGTTTTTCAAGTGCATGTCATTGTTCCCGATGGCCACGCTGAAGATCAACCGCCGGATGAATTCAGCGAACTGGATTTCATCTGTCAGACGCCAGAGGTCGGCGGCCATATTCGTGTAACTGTAATTCTTGTACTTGGCCTCCGGGAACTGTCCATAGAGTTGATTGAAATCCTCGATATGGATTCGTTTGCCTTTTGGTCCGCGATCGAATCGCCTGATGTAATAAGCCTTTCCTTTCAACTGCTTCCATTGTGCGGGAACACCGGGGATCTGATCGAGGGGCACAAGGCCGACATCGGGAACTTGAATTCCCACGGCCCGCGCAAACTCCATCATGGAAAATTCATTTTCGGGCAGGCCGGGATAGGCAGGAGACGGGAGTTTGACGATCCAGTGTCCACCGACGCCGGAAGCGGGAACGGAGAGTTGGCGGTGGGGATTGCCGATCGCCGAGAGTTTCAACTGAACCCCGGCCAGGGAAAAGCGCAGAACATCCCGGCCGGCTCGCGTGCGCAACACGGTGGGGTTGTCTTTCCCAAAGCACTTCAGACACCAGCGTGGACGGAATACCGGAGAGCTCGAAGGTTACGTTCTTGGCTTCGACCGTGGAATCTTCGGAGATGGTGGAAATTGACCCGAGCGAACCAACACCCTGGTAGGTGTTGCCGTTCCAGTTGATCGGGCCAATGCCGGACCAAACGAAGATCGTATTGTCTGCGAACTGCAGAGACGCCAATAGCGCGCAACGAAGCACGGGCGCGCACAAGGCCGTCTGCATAGCAGTGGTGAGCAAACGAGGCATTAGATCGCCTCTTTGATGGCAAACCCGGCGAGACCGTAGTTGCCGGCGTTGGTTGAGAACTTGTTCCCGCTGCTGTTTTTCAACGTGAAAAGGGCGGTGCAATTGCGCGTCTTGATCGTTGCGCCATCCGCCGGCTGGTCACGGAGGTTCGGCCAGATGGCCAGCGTTGCGTTGCCCGATCCGTCCGGCGTGACCGCGTTCAGGACTTTATAGAGTCGGTATCCAATCTGAATGAAGTCGCCGGGGAGCAGGATGGAGATAACGCCCGGAGTCCATCCGCGAGTGACCACGAAATAACCCGTTTGCCCGGCACCGCTCACCACAGGGGTTCCGGTGGCAACGCCCTTGGGGAGCTTCGCTTTCGGATCGCCGAGCGAGAACGCGTTGCTCTGGCCGCGGCATTGCGCAAGGAAGGCCGTCCACATATCGAAGGAGTAGCGGCCCATCGGCTTGAAACTGACTTGGCCTTCCCACCAGGAGTTCTGCCAGTCGTAGGTTTGCGATTGGCCGGTGAAGGGCGAGCGGTTGGCGCTCACCACTTCCTGCATGTCCCACTCGATAGACGAGGGCCATGTGACCGCCGGGCTGGTGGCACAAGGCAGGGAGACGATGTTTAACCCGTTGAATTGGGCAATGACGGACATGATGCCTCCCCGACTAGTTGGGATTCCCCACGCAACTCACAGCCCACGTAGCTGAGTTCGACGTGTTCGCAGTGATGGTCACATTGTTAGAACTGACCGAGTAGCTTGCATAGTAGGGCGTTGAACCCTGCGGATTTGCATGACAGATCGGCGTCGACGTCCAAGAATGGTTCATTGCGACAATGCAGGTTGTGTTGCTGGACATCGTGCAGGTTCCAGCAAAGTCATCCGTCGCAGCCTGATTGAGATGGTTCGTTACAACCACGTTGTTCGCGACGGTCGCATTCCCGGATGAACTCACGCTGAATGCCGCCGTGTTGTAGTTAGCTCCGCCCTCGTAGACAATGAATCCGCCCGTGCCAGCCGTCGAGTGATTGTTGACCACCACGGCGGAACTGCCCTGGCTATCAATCTCTGATCCGCCGTTCGTGTAGAAGATGAGCGGATTCATCGGCGTTGTGGCGTTGGCGTTTCGGAGCGCGCAACTCGTGAGTCCGTTACACTCAAACTCCCACGTTTCGGTGCTACCGCTATAGAAGTTAAGCTGCCCGAGCAGCGTCTCATTGCCGCTCCCATCGAAGCCCGCAACCTCGCTTGGGGCGCTTCCTCCGGAACTCACTTGAAAGCCGCCTGTGCCACTGCCGGCGCTGCACTGCACACACACGGAGGCCGTCCCCGTGGAGTTCAAAAAGCTCTGCCAGCTTCCGCCCGCAGAGGTTCCCTGTTGAATGCCAAAGCGTTGCACGTTGTTTAGCAAATCGTTGATGAAATAATTCTGGCTTCCCGCCGTTCCGTCTGTGAGGCCGATCTGCCAGGCATACTGATAGTTCCCCGCGCTTCCCGGAACGTCCGTCTGGTACTCAGTGGAGATGCCCCGCACATGGCGATGGCCGCAATCTCCTCAAGAAGGACGTCAGGGATCGCGGGCTTGCTGGACCTCTTCCGCGGCGACTTGATCGTGGCGCTAGGTCCGGGAAACTGCAAAATGATTGCCATCACGCGGCCTCCTGAAGAACCTCTGCCTTACGGGCCGCGCAGTACTCAAGCAACTCCACCACGTCTTCCGGGGTCTCTGGACAGACCAGCGCGCGCTCCCAGTCCGCGGGCGTCCCCGGCAAGGCGAGGAACCGCGCGACCTGCGCCCAATTGCTGGCGAGCAGGCGACGGCGTTCCTTCATCAGCCGGGCGCAGAACTCGTCCAACGCCAAAGGGAAGTTAAGGTGATCCCAGGCCGTGTCCAAACACATGGCCCGGATGTTGTCCTCGGTCAGCTGGACGGTGCGGGTTACCCGACGGCGCTTCTGATCGTCGTAATACGTCTCGGCGAATGTCCGGGGTGCATCTTTCCAGGTTTCGGGCTTGGCGGCCCGCACATTTAGCAAGTATTCCGCCGCGAACCAAAACTCCTCGGCGGATGTGCCGTTCCGCCCCAAGCCGAAAATCAAATAGCTCCTGACGGCGTCCCGAATCGTGGAAACCCAGAGCAGCCGCTCAGGCCGGATATTCGAGGCAACGTCCAGAAGTTCACCGCCCACAAGGGATGGGCCGAACAAGTCCAGCTTATCGATCCGGACGTGGCCGCCAAAAGCATTGGCTGACATTCCGCCGCGTTGCGCGGCGGGCTTACGGAGGGTCGTCACTTTCATGCCGCCCTCCTTGTCTGGCTTGCGCAAATCTCCCGCTCGCGCAGCCACGCGGCGGTCTTTGCAGGGTCAAAGCGGATCGAGCCCGCCACCCTGTAATGTGGTATTCCATTTCGCTTGGCCAGGTCATAGATCGCTGTCTTGCCCAGGCCGAGCATGTCTGCGAGCTCAGGTGCGGTAAGCGCGCAGAGCCGCCGTTCTATTCTTGTGGGCAGATCGCCAGTCTCAAATGGCAGAACTGTCCCCTTATGCTTGCGCATATCATTTGCCTTGATGGATTGGGATCGCAGACTACAGACCGGGCGTTACGGCGTGAGCTTCCCTCCGCTCATTCGCGGCTGAAACCCCTCTTACCTGGGTGGTACACGGGCTGAGTTCCCGTCGTTTCGGTTCTCAGACCCCTTGGGAGTCCTACCCGAAACAAGCCTGTAGCTGGTGGCCGGCTTGAGAGACCGGCGGTTGAGTTTTCGGCCCATTGGCCTACATCTCAACTCTTACCTTTTGCCCTCGGCGGTGAGTGAGGGCGCGCATTGTTTGTCCCCTGGCAGAGGGTGGGGACAGCCTAATTGTGCCGGATACAACCTCCGGTAGCTTGAGTGTAGCACTATTAAAGTCGAATATGAGCGGCCTGATTGTTAAAGTACGATGAATAAACTGAGTGACTTAGATCACATTACGAAGGTCCGGATTGATCCAGACGCGCGACTTGAGCGTCCGATAGTCAGTCAGCTTGTAAGCAGTAGACAAGCTGCCCACGTCAGTGGTTCGCGGCCTTGACGAGGAACCTCACCGGAACGAGTCACTCAGCCGAATAATGACTTCGAGTTCTAGCGAGCTGTGCTTCGTTCAGCGGCCAAGTATCTCCAAAATCCTCTCGAACCGCATCCGAGCGAGTTGTAAAATCTCGGACAGCGACCACAGGTGCAGACCAGCCGCTTGAAGCTTTTCGCGCGCAGCAAGAACTGAGGCATCATACTCGCGGCCCACAACGTAGGTTTCGAACGCAATGTTCGGCCTATGCCTCTTTATGATCCCCTCGTATTCCAGAGCTTGAGTGACGTGATCCATCGTGACCTTCACCTTGGGCCGTTTAAATTCCAGAATGACGGCCTGATTCCCGTCGCTTCGGGATCTGCAAATGAGATCTGGTCTTATATCTTCGCGGTCCTGATAAACTTTGTCGAAGTGCCCCTCCAGAACCTGTTTTAGAGGCTTGTCCGAACTCCATAGCTCAAGTCCTTCTCGGATAAGCCAGAGATTGCTTTCGACCAGTTTGTGCACATCGATCTCTTTAGCTACGTCGGATGTCATTAATTCCTGCAGTTTTTCTATGATCTCAATCTGGGTCTTAATGATTTCGACAATGCTGCTAACTTGTTTGAGGCCCCATTCTTCCACCAGCTGACCGAGCTTCTCCGCATCAGTCAAATCTGCGGCGATTATGGCTCGCATGAGTTCCCGCAGGACATTTGATTCGTAGTAGCGGAGGACCCATTCAATAAGTTCCTCGGCCTCCTGCTCCTCGACGTTCTTAAGCTTGACAATCAACGCGCGCACTACACTGGTTGCATTCGCGCGTACGTGGGCAGGCATTCGGTCTAGTCGCTCTCTGACGGCTGGCCGGTTTAAAAGGGCGTCCGTTCGCTTTGTGGTTTCTGACGATTCCACTCCTTGAATTACCTTGCGAAGAAAGTCCTGAGCCCAGGCGTCAAACTGCTTGACTATTGGCGAATCTTCTAGAAAGCCGTCACGCGTTGTATTGAGAAGGTCCTGCCTCCGCTCTGGCCCCAGTTCAGGGTCAAGGAATTCCGCATTGACTTCCCCTACAACCTTTTCAGCCGTAAAGAAGCCGTGTGTTCGTGTGTTTAGCCCGAATAGGGATGGCTCCTTGACAATGCGGCCACGCACCCGGACGGCGAGTCCCGGCGCCTCCTGCCTGGCGTTAGCTATAACATAGAAACCGCTCACGTCGCCGATACCCGGTATCGACTCGGCGAAGGTGGTTCGGGCGCCGGGAACATCTTCAGCCGTGCACTCAATATCATTGACCAATACTCTAAAATTGGAACTCTTCGGGAGTGTCCGATAGAGGTGGCGCCTCACAACGTCAGCACTGGGCAGGTGCAAGTCGGGATTCAACTTCAGTAGCCGTATTTTAGTTCCATCGTGTGTCTCCGTTTGGGCAGTGATGATATTGAGAGGTTGTTCGGAGAGTGTTGCCAAGTTCTGGAAGCTCTCGCGATCAATCGTGAGGGAGGGTTGTACCCCGCCTTGAGAGGTAATCACTTGGACGGTGCCAGCTACTCCGAAACCAGCGAGCTTACCTATGCCCTTGCTGCCAATCAGGAGCCGACCTTTATCCGTTCGCTGTCCAGCCTCTCTTCTGTTCCGCCCAATGAATAGGAATCTGCTTTCAATATCCGATGGGGACATGCCCACGCCCGAGTCTGAAACCTCAATAACGGCATCCTCTCCCAAGGTGTCAGGCAGTGAAATGGATACCTCGACAGCATCGGCGTCGTGAGAATTTGCCGCCAATTCGGACAGACATTTCTGAACGCTGTTGTATGCAGAGACGCCAAGATGATCAAGTATTCTCGGCGAAAACTTAAAGTACACGCTCTTCTTTTCAGCTGCCTTCACCATGGTTTCTGCCCCCGCCCCTGATCTTGAGTCCGTTTGACAGCTCGCTCGGGAGCATCACGATCAAACGGAAAATGGAATCATTACCGAGTGTATCGGTTTTGCGCGGCGATCACCTGCTCGTTGGACCGTTGATTCCCAGTCGGCTTTGCCGTCACCATTGAACTGCATTGATTTTTGCCTGCAACTCCGGCCCGGAAGCAGGCCGTAGGTAGCGTAGAGTACTTTCCAGGTCACTGTGGCCGGCGAGGCGCTGCACGGTGCGAACGTCTACAGTGTTGCGCAAAAGTGTCGTCAGGCAGGTTCTCCTGAATTTGTGCAGCGTGAACTCCTGGCAGCCACCTCGGTATCCCGGCTCCTTCAGTCTGGCGCACCCGTCACAGCGTCCACAGGAAAGGCCGGCTTTTTCGGCCAACTGCTTCAGAGACTCCAGCAAGACCGAATTGGGCCGGTCATTAGCGGTCCCAAGCACCAGCATTTTCCCCGCGCGGCTCTCTTGCCACGCCGTAAGCTCCACCACCAGATCATCCGGCAGGGGAAGCTCGCGCTGTTCGCAGTCTTTCACTCGGAATCCGCGTTCTGGCTTGCCACGCACCAGGAGGGTATTGTTTAGGAGGTTGAGGTCTCTGAATTCCAGGTGCCGCAGTTCCTGGTCGCGAAGGCCGCACTTGAGGGCCAGTAGGATGCAAATCCTCATGTATGGGTCAGCGGCGGCCAGCAATGCCTTGTACTGGTCAGGCTCATAGACGGTCGGCAGTCCCTCTTCGTACTTGGGCTTGGGCGGTATGTTCGCTTTGTCGATGCCGGCGAAACGCAACCAAGAGACTATTCGCGCATGTTTATTCGACACGGTCCGGTCGCCGCACTTCCGCTTTCTGAGCGCAGCGTGGAACTTGTAGATGTCCTCCTTCCGAACCTCGTCGACGAACGTCTTTTTGACCAGGCCGAGGAACTCCTTGGTGGCCGAGCGGGCCATCCTTGCCGCCGCCATCGCTCCGCGGCCCTCGGCATCGGAGATGTAAGCGGCGGCGGAACCTCGCAGCGTCTTGCGGTCCTCGGTGACTACGATCTGAAGCCCGGCGTCTTCGGCGGCTACCGTTGCAGAGGCGGTCTGCGCCTGGCGGACGCGCTGTGCATCCGCGTCCGCCGCGTTCTTCCCGGCGGACGTGTACTTGACCCGGCGGTCTTCGTAGAACCTGATCTCGTAGACGCCGTCCGCGACCGGAACGGCCTTGCCCTTCACCAGTGCGTGGCCGGGCCGGACCCTGCCATTCGCACCTCTTGCCGCCGGGTTCCGGTGCCATAGTCCATTTGCCATCAGCGCCCCGGTGCCTGATCATCAATGTGGTAGCCCGTTTAGGGAGCATCCCGTCGTCGTATTTCATGCCTCAACTCTACTCGCATGACAACGGTAGTACAACGAAAACGAGCGCATTGAAAACACAAAGCTTAGTGCGCTACCGGATAGAGCTGTTCCCTTTCAAAGCACGGCTCCTTGCTGCAACTAGAGCCGTGCCATTTCAAAACTGGGTTATGAAGCAGCTTCCAGTTTTTCTCAAAAGCATTTATACGTGTTGGACGGCCTGGGCGAGATGGCTGAGGCTCGATTTGGCGTCGCCGTAGAGCATCGTTGTGCAGGGCTTGAAGAAGAGCGGGTTTTCAAGGCCACTGAAGCCGCGGCCCTGTCCGCGCTTGAGCACGATGACGCTCTTGGCGCGATCGACTTCGAGGATCGGCATGCCGGCGATCAGCGACTTTGGATTGTCGCGCGCGTCGGGGTTGACTACGTCGTTTGCCCCGATGACTACGGCTACGTCGGTCGATGGAAACTCTGGATTGATCTGCTCCATTTCGTAGAGAGACGAATAGGGAACGTTGGCCTCGGCGAGCAGCACATTCATGTGGCCGGGCATCCTTCCGGCGACCGGATGAATGGCGTACTTGACGGTGACGCCGCGGCCTTCAAGCAACTCGCCGAGTTCGCGGCATGCGTGCTGAGCCTGTGCGGTGGCGAGGCCGTAGCCGGGGACGAAGACTACGCGATTGGCGAAGGCCAGTTGCATGGCGGCATCGTCGAGCGAGATTTCGCGCATGACACCACCAGCATTGGCGTGGCCGGCTTCGGCGATCACCGCGCCGAATCCGCCAAAAAGCACGTTGGTGATCGACCGGTTCATGGCCTTGCACATTAACACGGAAAGAATGAAGCCGGAGAAGCCGTCCAGTGTGCCGGCAATGATGAGCACGTTGTTGCCGAGAACGAAGCCTGTTGCGGCGGCGGCCAGACCTGCATACGAGTTGAGCAGGGACATGACGACCGGCATATCCGCCGAGCCGATTGGGATAACCAGCATGACGCCGAAGACGAATGCCAGGCCGAGCATGGTGTAAAAGGCGGGCACCAATTCGGGATGAATCCAGAAGATTACGAAGCTGGAGACCATGGCCAGAGCGATGATGAGATTGATGGCGTTCTGTCCGCGGAATTGAACGGGTTTTCCGGCGATGAAGCCTTGCAGTTTTCCCGCGGCGATGAGCGAGCCGGTGGTGGTGAGTGCGCCGAGCATGACTTCAAAGCCGAGCGCGCCGCGGGTGACTACGCCCATCTCCGAGGCTTTGACGACGAATTCGCCGATGCCGACCAGAGCCGCGGCCAGTGCGCCGAATGCGTGGGAGAGCGCGGTCCGCTGGGGCATGGCGGTCATGGGGACGCTGACGGCCATCCATGCGCCGATGATGGAGCCGACGGTGAGGCCGGCGATGATCCAGACCCAGGTGACGATGTGCGCGCCAACCAGCGTGCCGACGATGGCCGCGAACATGCCGCCTTCTGCCAGGAACATGCCGCGGCGTGCGGTCTCCGGGTGAGACATCATCTTGAGCGAGAGGATGAAGAGGATGGAGGCGACGAGATAAGTGGCTTCCATGAAGTAGGAGGGCAAACTCAGGGTGGCCGAGGTCACTTGGCGGCCTCCTTCTTTGCTTCGAGTTTTGCATCCGGCTTGCGCTTGCCAAACATCTTCAACATGCGGTCGGTGATGCCGAATCCGCCGACTACGTTGATGGTGGCGGTGGTGACGGCGACGAAGCCGAGGATATGCGCACCGAGGGGATAGTGCACCGCGCCGGCCAGCACTAGCGATCCGATCAGCGAGATGCCGGAGATGGCGTTGGTGGCGGACATCAGCGGCGTGTGCAGCAGCGGAGGTACGCGGCTGATGACCTGGTAGCCGAGAAAGGCGGCCAGTGCGAAGACGTAAACGGAAGCGATGAGAACGGCGGGGTTCATGTTTTTCTCGAGATTGGTTGCGATTCAGCGAGTCAGCGGGTTAGCAAGTCAGCGAGTCAGCTGGTTGTTGCGGCTTCCAGCAGTTTGGCTACGCGAGGATTTACTGGGCTTCCATTGTGGGCGACGCAGGCTCCGGCTAGAACTTCGTCGGATAAGTCGACGGATAGCTCGCCTTTTCTTACGATCAGGGCTAGAAAGTTGAGGATGTTTCTTGCATAGAGCTGGCTGGCGTGGACGGGGACTTCGGCGGGTAAGTTGAGGGGCGCGAGAAGAACGACACCGTTTATGTTCTGCTCGACGCCGGGCTGGGTGAGTTCGCAGTTTCCTCCGGCGGGGGCGGCGAGATCGACGAGCACGGAGCCGGGACGCATGGCCTCGATTGCAGCGCGACGGATAAGGCGCGGTGCGGGACGTCCGGGGACCTGAGCGGTGGTGACGATGACGTCACTGTGGGCGGCGGTGCGGGTGATGAGGTCGCGGCCGCGGTCTAGCGCTTCCTCAGTAAGTTCGGCTGCGTAACCTCCACCGCCTTCAGCGCTGATGCCGCCGAGGTCGACGTCGAGGAATTTAGCGCCCAGCGACCGAACCTGTTCGCCGGCGGCGGCACGGACGTCATACGCCTCGACCACTGCGCCAAGACGGCGTGCAGTGGCGATGGCCTGCAGGCCGGCTACTCCTGCTCCGATGACAAAAACGCGGGCGGGCGGAATGGTTCCGGCGGCGGTCATGAGCATGGGGAAAAGGCGCGGCAGGCGGTCTGCGGCGGCGATGACGGCCTTGTACCCGGATACAGTTGCCATGGAAGAAAGAGCATCCATGGACTGGGCGCGGCTGATGCGGGGGACCAGCTCCATGCTGAACAGGGTCGTAGGCCGGGCTATGGCCGTGGCCAGGGCGTGGGGCGCGTCGAGGGGTTTGAGGAATCCGATGACGACGGCGCCGGGCTTGAGGCTGGCCTGGTCTGCGGCTCCGGAGGCGTTGACCAGCGGCAGCAGGTCGGCAGTAGCCAGAAGGGATGCGCGGTCCGTAGTGACGGTTGCGCCGGCTTCGGTGTAGGCCTGGTCGTATGCGCCGGAGGCGATACCCGCGCCCGACTCGACTGTGATTTGGATTCCCTGGGCGAGGAGCGATTTGAGGCTCTCCGGCAGCAGGGCTACACGGGTTTCGCCGGGGGCGGTTTCTTTGAGAATGCCTAAGAGCAAAGTGCCTCCGCGCTGGGTAGGGTCGATAAGGGTTGAGGGATGAATAGCACCTGAAGGGTAGGAGGGTCTACCCATCATTAGGGATTATTCAGGAATTGGGTAGGGTGCCCCTGTGACGCGAGTCACTGGGTGGGAGGTTTTCGACCGGGCGGCTTTCGGTCGCGAGACTGCATCTCATTAAGTCGATGAGCCCGATGGAGGGTTCGAGCACTCCGGCGTTGACTTTGCGCCGCAAACCTGATGAGAGGTGACAATTATGAAATCCGATGGCCCCCTGATTCTCGCTGTTTTGTTTCTCGCAGCAGGGTTGACGATTATTTTTGCGTATGGCACCGGCACTTCTGGATTTAACGCTGCCTACCCGTTTGCAGCGGCCAACCTGAACATGTCCATCGCTACCGCTGGACCAGCCGCAATCGGCGGCATGGCGCTGACGGGGCTGGGAGTTCTGCTCATGGCCTGGGCTCTGGTGAGCGCAATCGTCGGGCAGTTCATGGTGTTTGGAACGGATCGAGGCCGGACGGGGCGCTCGGAGCGCCAGGAGCGGAAACGGCTGGAGCGCGAAGAACGGCTTTTGGAGCGTGAGGAGCGGCTGAAGGCGGCTTCGTTCCCGAAGGCTTGAAGGCTGCGCGCGGGGAGTCGTGCTCCTCATGAACAGGGTTGGTTGAGGGTTGAGGTATCCCACCCTTGCCGCGATAGAACTGCGTCAAGGATGGGGCACCCTGGCTTTCGGGATGTCCAGCACGGCGTTCATTGCACATGTAGCTCGGCGATGAGCGGCTATTTGGGCAGGGGCAGAGAGCCGGTGACGGTGAAGGCGGCTTCCGATTTGGATTCCGTTTCCTGCGGTTGCGCGCCAGCCAGGGTGACGGTGTACTTGCCTTCAAGAATGGAACGGTTACCCTGATCGTCGACGCTGGAAAGCGAGCGGGGATTGATCGTTAATTTGACATCCTTGGTTTGACCGGCGGGAACGGTAACGCGCTCAAAGCCAACGAGTGAGTCAATGGGCCCGTCCTTTTGCGGCGTCTTCACGTACGCTTCGACGACCTCGTCGCCAGAGATCGTGGTCGAGTTGGTGACGGAGACGGTGGCCGTGATGGGCTCACCTGCTTTCACTGTGTCCGCGGATAGCTTGACCGGGCCGTAGGCGAATTTGGAATAGCTGAGGCCGTAACCGAATCCCCATAGAGGCTTGCCGGGGTAATAGCGGTAGGTGCGGCCACTGGAAGCGGTCTTGAAGTTGTAATCGGTGAAATCCGGCAGGCCGTCGAGCGAGGCATAGAAGGTGACCGGCAGACGGCCGGCTGGGTTGTTCAGGCCGGCCAGGGTGCGGGCGATGGCGTTGCCGCCGTCGACTCCCGGATACCAGGCTTCGAGGATTGCGTTGGCATGTTCGTTGGCCCAGTTGAGAGCGACGGCGCTGCCGCTTTGCAGGACTACGATGAGGGGTTTGCCGGTGGAGGAGAGGGCTTCTAGAAGTTTCTGCTGAGGGGCGGGCAGGTCGATGCTGGTGCGGTCTCCGCCGGTGAAGCCGTCAATCTTGATGGGCATCTCTTCGCCTTCGAGCTGCGGCGAGAGGCCAACGAAAGCCACCACGACATCGGCTTGCTTGGCCTGTGAGACAGCCTCGTCGAGCAAAGCCTGCGCAGGGGCTTCCCATTTGAGCGTGAGTCCGCCGCCGGATTGATCGCCGGAATGGGAATACTCCAGTTGGAAGTCGCGAGGCTTGGTGTCGGTGAAATCGAAGGGAATCGAGGGAACCTTGGGAAACTGCATCATGGGGGGTGCGGTGGGCGAGGCTCCGGCTTCGGAATGGAAGTTGCCCATGCTCGAGACGTCGCCGCTCTGGCGCAGGCTGCCTTCGGAGACGACCTTGCCGTCGATCAGCAAGCGGTAGGTCTCGGCCGGCGAGTAAGGGAAGCTGTCACCGGCTTCGAGCGTGAATACATAGTGGCCGGGAGCGGGGACGGTGAGTGAGCCGGACCAGCGGACGGAGTAGTTGGAGGTTTCAAGTTGCGGCACTGGGCGCGCATTTTCCCAGTCGGTTTGCACAGCGGGCTCCATGCTGGCGGCGACGGGGCGGCCGGTGCATTCGGTTGAAGCGAAGAATTCGGTTTTGAGGCCCTTGTTGAGGCCGAAAGCGGAGCGTGGGACGGGAACGCCAACGCCCGTGGCCAGCGTGGATCCCTGCGCGTAGAGGATCGGCGAGGTGCGGAACTGGCGAAGCATTCCATCCAGTGGCGTGACGGGAGAGAGAGGCGTGCCGACGTAGTTGCCGAGAATGGAAGGCAGCAGGTCCGCGGTGGGGCCGATGACGGCGATGTGGCCAGGCGAGGATTTCAGGGGAAGAATCCCGGAATTCTTGAGCAGCACGATGCTTTCCTCGGCGGCCTTCAACGAGGTCTGGCGGTTGGCGGGCGAGGCGGCGCTATTGAACGGAATACGGTCCAGCGGGTTCGAGCCTTGCGGATCGAACAGGCCGAGTTGGAAGCGCGCGGTATAGAGGCGCTCGGCGGCCTTGGTGACCAGGTCTTCCGTGACCAGGCCCTTGTGGACGGCGTCGGCCAGCGTGTTGAAGCCGGGAGTCCACATGCTGCAGGAGAGATCGGTTCCGGCCTGCAGGGAGAGGGCGGCCGAGTGCATAATGTCCGGGGTCTTCTTATGGCCTTGGTTTACATCGACAATGGCGCCGCAGTCGGAGACGACAAAGCCCTTGAAACCCCATGCGTCGCGGAGATGGTCCTTGAGGAGCATCTTGTTGGTGCAGGCGGGGAACTCATCGATGGAGTTATAGGCGCACATGACGGACTGCACGTGTCCATCGATAACGCTGGTGCGGAAGGCGGGCAGGTACGTTTCTTCGAGATCGCGCGCGGAGGGGTCGACGTTGAATCCGTGGCGCAGGCTTTCAGGGCCGGAGTGAACGGCAAAGTGCTTGCTAGTGGCGACGGCGCGGAGGTGGTCGAGATCTTCACCCTGGACGCCGTGGATGAAGGCTACGCCCATCTTGCCGGTGAGGAAGGGGTCTTCGCCGTAGGTTTCCTGGCCGCGGCCCCAGCGAGGATCGCGAAAGATGTTGATGTTGGGCGACCAGAATGTAAGCCCATAAAAGATGCGATGGTTGCCCTGGCGCTGGGCCTCGTTGTACTTGGCGCGAGCCTCTGTGGAGATGACGTTGCCCATGGCGTGGACGATGGATGGGTCCCAAGTTGCGGCCATGCCGATCGCCTGGGGAAAGACAGTGGCGTATCCGGCGCGCGCTATGCCGTGGAGGGCTTCGTTCCAGGTCTGGTAGTCGGGAATCCCGAGGCGGGGGATGGCGGCGCCCCAGTCTTCAAGCTGGGTCGCTTTCTCGTCCAGGGTCATGCGGCCGACCAGGTCGTGCGCACGCGCTGCCGGAGCGAGTTTGGTGTCGAGATAGACTGCCTGCTGGGCGGGGGCCGATACGGCGGCAAGGGAAAGTAATGCGGACGAGAGCAAGAGCGGGAGCGTGGGGCGAGACAACATGGAACGTTCCTCCGTGGACGGCGCACAAACGATTGTGCAGCCGGTTGGGCTGGATTTGTTGCACTGAGTCCAGCGCCTGCCAGGAAGCTGGCATAGTCTGGGAAGCGGAATGGCAGCCTTTAGAAAATGTACAAGGTGGGAGCGATGTCTGCCCAGTTTTATCGATTTAGTAAGAGAAAGACGCCTTCCGGTATGTGCCGCTGGGTGATTGGGTAAAGTGGCGACAGCCTCATCCACGCCGAAGACGGGCGGGGTATTCATCAAGCAGTAACTGCCGGGTGGCCAGTTAAAACGAAGCCGCGGTCGCTGCCGCGTTGGGGCTCTCGCGGTTGTGGAAGTTAGACCCGGGCGCGGTACCGATTGAAGGCAATAGAGAGTTTCCCGGCAAATGCAGTTCGTGGGGAGCGAGAAGGCGCACGAAAAGGGGGCTTTAAGGAAGAGGCTAAGCCGAAGTCGTGAAGTTTAGCCAAAGAACAGCCAGAGGCGTCTCCTTCGGAGGAGATGAAATTAGCCAAAAGCGGTTGATTCTTTGGTGCCGGGAGGGGGGGTCGAACCGCAGGAAGACATTGAAAACAAACAACTTATTGAAAATAAACGACGCTCAAAACGCGGAAAACTCTGCTTTAGCGACTCTCACACGCGTAATACACACGCGGGCCGAAAAAGAGAAACTTACGCATGATACGCTACTCGTATTCTAATGGCGCGATTAAAGTGACTTTACTGGCGTTTTTAGCGTTAGAATAGTTTCGGACTCATGGGGTGATCTATAGTCCCCCTCTTGGCGATAGCCAACTGAACGCTTCTTGACCGTGGCCGAGCCCCCACGGAAAGGAGCGTGGTTCATGATTCCCTTTCCAGACAGATTTCTCACCGTCCAGCAGGTTGCGCGCCGCCGCAATCTTTCCCATGACACTATCCGCCGACTCTTCCTTGAGGAGCCGGGCGTCCTCGTCATCGCGAGGACCAAGCCGCGCCGAAGAATCTACCGTTCCCTGCGGATTCCGGAGAGCGTGGAGCAACGGGTTTTTGCCCGGCTCACAAACGGAGGCGCGCTATGAACGACTACGCTATCGCGCTTCTCTTTTTGTTCCTTGGAATGATTCCGGCCGTGATCTACGGAATCTTCTTTGAAGGAAAAGAGCGGCCCATGCAAACTTCGCGGACCGTTCAGGAAATCGCGCCGCGCCCAAAACAAAAGGACCCGCTCCTCCAGGCGTTCACCGACCCGAAACTTTCCGACGAAAAGTTCAAGGAGATCTTCACGGAATTGCTGAGAGGAGGCACGAAATGCTGACCCTCTTGTTCTTTCTCGTGAGCGGACTTGTGGGCTATGGAATAAGCCGCGCGGCACAGGACGCAGGAACTTCACCCTACCGTCCCGACCAACTTGCGTTGCCCCCGCCGCCGCCTCCGATTCCGTTCGTTCCCGCGATGCTTTCCCTCACGTTTTCGGGCGTTGCCAACGGCACGGACATCAGGACCTATGCCGTCGTTTTCTTTGAGCTGAACCGTCCGGGAAGCACCTGCGCGCAAGAGAGCCTTGAGATCGCGCGGCAGGAACTTCAGGCGCTCGGCGGAGCGGCCATGCTCCATTGGGCGACGTACGCCCCTTATCAGAATCCGACCGAGGAACTTATCAGCCGGTTCCAAGAGATCCGTTCGAGCGTCGCCCCGCTCTCCCGCATCGTCGTATCCGACATCCGCGGGCTTCCGCCGGCACTCAAACCGCCGGCACTTCCGCCGCCGCCAAAACCATCGGCGACAGAGGTAGCCCTCGACGAACTTCGAGAGGCGCAATTCACCGCGCTTCAACTCCGGCAAGCCATCATCGAATCGCAGAAACTCTATCCCGAACTATGGGAGGACGAGGACACGCGTTCCATTCTGGAGAACCGTATCCACCACCTTTTAGGCACCATTCTCCACGGAGATAGCCTCGTAAGAAACGTATCGTCGTATTCGCGCCGGAACGCGCGAAATGCAGACCTATGGAGCCTCTTGCAAAATTCCGGCTTTAAGCGCGTTTAAGCGTGGGGATTCCGAACATTAGAATAGGGTTAGCAGACCAAACCTAACGTATAGGAACCCCACTTTATGCAGCTTACCCTCTCCG
>Ga0302320_10013033_pt1 | contig 17405 bp, 14 predicted proteins | sample Bog_T0_3_FD_202130 | JGI IMG/M metagenome (GOLD analysis project Ga0302320, IMG submission 202130) | Peat permafrost microbial communities from Stordalen Mire near Abisko, Sweden - Bog_T0_3 | ecosystem: Environmental > Terrestrial > Soil > Wetlands > Peat | place: Sweden: Abisko, Stordalen Mire...
GGAAAGCTGATCAAATGAAAATGGTATTGAAGAATACGGATCGCAAAAAATAAAAGAAAAAATACAAAGATCACATTGCCGATACGTTTGAAGACCTGTAAAGTTAATTCCATGGATATATGATACAACAATTAATATAATCATTGACGGAAAAAATAAAGAAAATACAATGTAGTTATGACAACTGAAGATGTTTCATATGATGATCGCCGTGACAGTATACGTGCCAAACGTATCATCACCGTACGTCACCGTTTGGTCAGCCATAAGGGCCGTAAGGTAGCTGATCAGATGTGGCAATTAGCGATGACCGAGAATATGTCACTTTCCGGTTTATTATTTGTCAGCGCGCTGGCGTATCATTCCAAGGATATCATCGAGCTCCAGGTTGTGATGTCGGGGATCCTTGATATTTTTAACGGTTACGGTAAGGTTGTCAGGGCTACCCGCAATAAAGGCGGCTATTATCATGTGGCTGTCAAGTATGTTGATCTCAAATCCAAACGTCGACCAGCCAAAAAAGTTTAGTTTTAGCGCGAAAGGTTTTTGATGTCATCTTCGTCCTCCTTTGAGAAAACATGTGCCAATTTGTTTATTTTGACGGTCACGTTATTCCTGATGTTTGTTTTTTCTGAAGTTTTGATGAAATTCTTCTTTCATCCGACCTATAATTTTCAATCCGCAGGCATGTTAAATGGACATGCCGGTGAATTGAAAGTTGAACTTATCCCGGATAATCTCTATAAGATCAAGCCCAACAGCCAGCTCGGCATCAATAAAGACGGTTTTCGGGACAAGGATTTTTCAAAGAGCAAGCATGGAAAGAAGCGGATATGTTTTTTGGGTGACTCTTTTACGATGGGTTTAAATGTTAAATCTGAAGAAACCCTGCCCAAGATGCTGGAGAAGCAGTTAAAGAATATTGAAGTTTATAATATGGGCGTTGTTGGTTTTGGACCGGACCAGGAACTCAACGTCTTAGAAAAATACGGATTTAAATATAAACCGGACCTGGTCATTGATGCGATATGCGCCTTGAATGACAGTGGGGACATTTACAAAGACCAGATCTATGAATTATCTCACGCAACAGGAGAGCTTCAAAAGACAAAAATCAATCCTGTGGTCACTTCTGTTTTTCCTTCCTCATTTGCTCTTGTCAATCAGATCAACTTTCTAAAAAACCGAGATCAAATTGTCAATTATCTTGATTCTTTGCTCTTTGGGGACAGTTATGATCTGACTTGGATTAAGTACAGCGATTCCGACGAGTCTAAGTACAAATTTTCACTTATGGAAGAAATTATAAAGAAAATGCGGGGTGTCACAAGGCAAAGGAATGTCAACCTGCTGGCGGTTATTATCCCTTCTTATGATAATATTTGTAATGATAAGTTTTTTAAAGAAAATCATGTTGCTCCCGAGAGATATTTTGTAAATGAACAGCTTTATCAACATATTTTGGAAACTGAAAATATTCCGTATGTTAATTTAGTTCCTTATTTTATGGCGATCGGTAAAGATCAGCGATGCGGTCTATTTGAAGCCGGTAACGGACATCTCAGTCCTTTTGGTAATTGGTTTTCGGCCCAGATCATCTCCCAGTATATTTCCGATCATGAGTTGATAAAGAATGAACCCGACAGCCACTAAGACCCCGATCTATATATTAGGTATATCTGCTTATTATCATGACAGCGCTGCCTGTCTGGTCAGGAACGGTAAGATCGTTGCCGCCGTTCAGGAAGAACGTTTTACCCGCAAAAAACATGACGCTTCTTTTCCGTTACGTGCCATTGAATATTGTCTGCACCAGGCAGGGATCACGATCAAAGATATCCATTACGTCGGTTTCTATGAAAAGCCCTTTCTGAAATTTGAGCGATTACTCTTAACTGCTCTGAACTATGCGCCCCAGGGACTGTTTTCATTCTTAAAGTCCATGCCGATATGGCTTAAAGAAAAGATCTTTATCAAAAATGCTATTTTAAAAGAACTGAATTATGAAGGAGATCTTCTTTTTATCGAGCATCATGAAGCCCATGCCGCTTCTGCTTTTTTCCCATCACCCTTTGAAAGTGCGGCTATTTTGACCATGGACGGTGTCGGCGAGTGGACCACTACCAGTTTTGGCGTGGGAGAGGTCAATCATATTGATCTGGACTCTGAGATCCGATTCCCGCACTCTTTGGGCCTTTTGTATTCGGCATTTACTTATTATTGCGGATTTCGGGTCAATTCCGGTGAATACAAACTAATGGGTTTGGCTCCTTATGGAGAGCCCAAGTATACGGATCTGATCTATAAAGAACTCGTCGATGTCAAAGATGACGGATCTTTCAGGCTTAATATGGATTATTTTAATTACGCTGCCGGCCTGACCATGACTAATGACAAATTTCACCGTTTGTTTGGCCGTTCCCCTCGAAAACCTGAGTCTCCGATCCTGCCGTTAGATATGGACCTGGCTTGTTCTATTCAGGAGGTAACGCAAAATATCATGGTCAAGACAGCCAACCATGTCCACCAAGTAACTGGTAAGGATAATTTATGTCTGGCCGGAGGGGTTGCGCTTAATTGTGTGGGCAACGGGAAGATCATTGAGCAAACCCCATTTAAGAATGTTTGGGTCCAACCGGCTGCCGGAGACGCCGGAGGCGCCTTGGGTGCGGCGCTGTTTATCTGGTATCAGTATTTGGATAACCCACGGCAGGTTGATGGAAAACATGATCTGCAAAGCGGTTCTTGTTTAGGCTTAAGCTATTCAGATGGCCAGATCGAAGTTTTTTTAAAGAACAAGGGATTCCCATTTGAAAAATTCGAGGGTGATACGATCTTTGATAGGGTCGCTGACCTGATCGCCTCCCAAAAGGTGATCGGTTTGGTACAGGGCCGTATGGAATTCGGACCTCGTGCGCTAGGGAACAGAAGCATCATTGGAGATGCTCGTTCAATGAAGATGCAGGAAGAAATGAACGTGCGGATCAAATTTCGCGAATCGTTCAGGCCTTTTGCGCCGAGTGTTCTCAAAGAACGATCACAGGATTATTTTGATCTTCCCATTGAGAGTCCCTACATGCTTCTGGTCGGACATCTAAAGGATACGCAGATCGATCCCTCATCGCGTCAGGGAACACAGAACGGATTTGACAGGCTAAAGATCAAGCGTTCCAGTGTGCCGGCGATAACCCATGTAGACTATTCAGCCCGAATTCAGACTGTCGATGAAGAACGCAGCCCTTTTTTTTATAAGATCATTAATGCTTTCTATCAAAAGACCGGATGTCCGGTGATCATTAATACATCCTTTAATATCCGCGGCGAACCTATTGTCGCGACTTTAGAAGATGCATATCGCTGTTTTATGTGCACGAACATGGACTATCTGGTATTAAACCGTTTTATACTTGAAAAATCACGTCAGCCCGATCAGAATAAATATCAAAAGCATCAGATCTCACAAATACTGGATTGATATGTCAAAAGAAAAAAAAGACCTGTTGTTTTTCGGTTATGGCCTGGGCGTTATTGCCGCTGTATTTGGTGTCGGAAGCGTGATCAAGCATGGGTGGAAAACGCCTGGGATCATTTTATTGCTGTGCAGTCTGATCTTTATAGTTGTTAGTGTCCTGGATTGGAAGGCCCTGAAACCCGGTTATCAAGGGTGGATGAAGGTTGCACATTTGTTCGGCTGCGTGGTAACAGCAGTGATCTTAAGTATTGTCTTCTTTCTGATCTTTACGCCCATTGGTATTTTTTTAAGGTTAACCGGTCGCGACCATCTACAACGTCATTTTTTAAAGGATGCAAACAGCTATTGGGAAAAAAGAGATAAAACTATTTTTCAACAAGCACGATATCATCAACAATATTAACGGGTAAGGGACATGTCAAAATTATCTATCATTAAAGAGCTATGGGGTTTTTTAAAGGTACGCAAACGTTTTTGGTTAGCGCCGATCATTGTTGTCCTGGTATTGTTAAGCGCCCTTATTATTTTTGCTCAAAGTTCATCCGTAGCCCCATTTATCTATACCTTATTTTAGTGTTAAGCGGCGTTTGTCAGCCTGGTAATGCCAGTATATTCATGCTATGTCAGAATAATGAGACAATTAATTTAGAAAGAATGTCAGGGTGTTAAATGTTGCTAAAAGAAATTAAAGAAGTTTTTTTGCGCTGGCGGGCTGATCTTCAGCCCTTTTTAGACACCTGGCGTTGTCTCTCCAGTATAAGGCATATCCACGGGCCTAAAAGGATCTGGTATAAGAAGAATGAGGTTGTTGTCATATGCCTAGTACGTAACGGGAGCGCCTATATTAAGTCATTTGTAGAACATTATTTTTCATTGAATGTTAAGCATATTGTTTTCTTAGACAATAATTCTGATGATAACACCGTAGCGCTCGCAGGGCAGTATAATAATATTACTATTTTGAGTACAAATATTCCTTTGGGGAGTGACTATAATAAAGATGAAATTATTTTTAAGCGCTATTTGGCCCAAAAGTTTTGTCGAAATAGATGGTGCTTAAGCGTTGATATAGATGAATTATTTGATTATCCTTCCTCAAATGTTTTTAAATTTAACGCATTGTTAGCTTACCTTAATGCTAATTCATATACGGCTGTAATATCACAGATGCTTGACATGTTCTCAGATAAGCCGCTTAATGAACTAAATAAGATAGAAGATGTGCCGATCAAGGATGGATATAAATATTATGATATCAGCGATGTTCTCAAGCAAGGGTACTTTGAGGAAACCGGAGAATTATTGAAAGGCAATGTTTTGACTAACAAGAATATTAAATTTTATGCGGGGGGCATTCGTAAAACCATATTTGGAACATATAACTGGCTGACAAAACACCAGCTATTCTTTGTAAATTCTGTCAGGATCACGCATCCGCATTGTGTCAGCAATGCCAGATGTGCTGATTTTACCGCAGTTTGTCTTCATTATAAGTTTATCTACAACTATTATGATACTATTTTAGAATATGTTAAAAGCGGATATGGCACGCAGCGGGACTATATTCCCATAGAAACTAAATGTAGGAACAATCCGCAACTATCTTTTAAGCGCGAGACCGCACAGAAGTTCAACTCCGTTAATGAGCTGATCGAGAATGGATTTCTGGTCGTGTCCCAAGAATACTTGGATATTGCCCGCGTATGAAGATTGCTTTTATAGGTTCAGATTGTGAAGATTTTCAAGAGCGAATATGGACGTATAAAGTCTATCTCGAGAAAACCGGCCATGATGTAGATATATTTGACGCGAAAGATCCTTTATCCGTTGCTGCAGTCATCAATGCCTCGAATTATGATTTTATACATTTGCTAAGTGATTCATTCATTGGAACCTTTAACCGTACCCTGAAAAAGTCCTTTTGCGTGACTTCTCACAATGCCCATCATAATGACGAGGCTCGTTGGGATCGTTTATATAAAAAGACATATATGGCTACGCTAAAGGTGCCAGGTATTATTGCCATGACCAATCAGGTTTCGGATAAATATGTCTGCGATGGATATAAAGGATTTATAAGGACTTTAAGTACCGGGTGTGCATGGGAACGGTTTAAATTTAAAAATAAAGGTAACGGCAAGGTTATTTGTTTAGGAAAAACGGGGCCGGAAGATGGCAAGACCCAAGCTTTGCTAAATCAAATATTATTGAACGAAAATATCGACATAAATTTTATCGGGTCAAGACCGGGCCATACTTCCAAAGAGAATTATCTTGGGAAATGGGATGATCAGTATCTTGAAGAGCATCTTACGGATTACAGCTGTCTGGTTTTAGTTAACAAACATGAATGCGCCCCTTTAATCGTACCTAAAGCATTAGCTGCCGGTTTGAGCGTTGTGGTTTCTCAATCTGCCAGTTTTAATCTTGAAGCTAAACCATACATATATATTGTTCAGAACGACTGCTTGGATCCAAATTCAAATCCAGGGGTCTTGGTTGCGATAATAAGTAAACTTATAGCTGACAATCAGGACATGCGCCAGGAAATACGGGAGTATGCTCACCGTTGCTTTGACTGGAACGTAATTATGAAAAGCTATATAAATATGGCCGACGAGTTTAATGCGATACCTGCCAGACCGAGATTTTTCAAAGCAAGGGCCTTTTTAAAATATTCCGTTATTCATAGATTCCGCAGGCTATTTATTCTTTTAAAAACCACGGTGTGTCAATTTCAAAAGCGCTTGCTTGGCAAAATAAAATACAATTTAACCGTGGTCCGGATGCGCATTCTGAAAAAAAGAAGGCGTGTTCCAAAACAACACTGTCATAGCGCGGCTTTGATATTTATAGGTATTGGTAAATATATCGAATACTTTCCGGAATATTATAGGTCGTGCCAACAATTGTTCTTATCCAAAACCGATAAAACATATTATGTGATCACTGATAATGTTGAGCATAGGCATTTATCGAATAAAAGCAATGTTGTTTCTATTAATGTTGATAAAAGAGAATGGCCTTTCCCAACCCTGTTTAGATTTAAATATATCAATCAGATATCTGAAAAGTTGCGACAGCATTCGCATATCATTTTTTTGGATGCGGATATGTTGATCAAGGAAAGGATAAGTCAAAATGAATTTTTTTGTCATGATAAGCCGCTTTTTGGAGTACAGCACCCCGGTTTTATAAATAGCAAGGGGACTTTTGAAGAAAGGTGCGAATCGCTGGCTTGTGTCAGCAAAGATAGGGATCTGTCAACTTATTGGCAGGCATGTTTCTGGGGAGGACAAACAGAAGAAGTGTTAAAAATGTCCAAAGAATTAGAGCAAAGAATTGACGATGATCTCTCGCGCAGAGTAATTGCAATATGGCATGATGAATCACATTTAAACAAATATTATGTAGAGTGCAAAGACAAGGTGCATACGCATCATTCGGGCTATGCGTATCCGGCTGAGTTATTAGATGAGCTGTTGTGCGAGAAAAAGATCATACACTTAATAAAAGATTATGGCAAGATGCGGGGAATTAGCCAATAATAAGTTTTAAGCGTTGAGCTATTCGGGTTCACCGACTTGATGTATCCAGCCGTTGACGTAGGCGGGGTCATTTAAGAATGAACGGCCGGCCGGAAATTCAAAGTCGACTTCAATATTAATGTAGGCCTGATCTGCATTAAAAAAAGGATCAGAGTTGATGATCGATGAACAGGCAGACATTTCTTTGGAGAAAGACGATGGATCGATATTCTTTTGTTTCACTTTCGACCAGTATAATAATGTGTAGATATGCCGGCATCTGCTTTTTTGAAAGCTTTTTGATAGATCAAAATATTGATAAGGGTTGATCTTTCCGGAAAAGATCAACGGGTAATAAAAATGTCCCGGATCCCACCCTTGATTTTTAAAGATCCGGATGAGATAGGTGCTGGTCATAAGGCCGTGTACGGTAAAAATAAGGACCACCAAGGGCAGGATCTTCTTAAATAAGCTCCCTTTAAACTCTTCCCAGATAAACTGCAGGACCAACGTTAACGTGGTGTAATAGATCAAAGAAAAAAGACAGCCGTACCAAAATATCGTCCATACATGTACGTTATGGGATAACTGAAAAGTGTGAAAGTACACATAAAAGACAAGCAGTGTTGATCCGGCCAGGATTTGTTTTATTCTAGAGGAGAGCTCTTTTTTTTGGTAAACGGTAAAAGCAAGCAACCCTGTTAATGAAATAAAAGCTAAAGTATAGGAGCACTGAAGGAATATTAGGAAAGGGTGACCGTTAAAAGGAATAAAGTTCCATCTTAAATTCGGGTGTACCCCGAAAAGCAGGTAAGCATTAATGAACAGATCATGCCAATTAGGGAAAAAAAGACTGGATAGATGCGGATAATCGCGGTAGTGGCTAAGATCAATGACCTCATGGTTGGCGATGTTATGTAGCCAGGGCAAAAGAACCCGGATCATGATCAGATAAAGTATAGGTAAAGCCAGGAAACAAGACAGCAAAAAGGATTTTTCTTTTAGTCTGATGAATAAAGGAAAACATACCACGGCAAGTATGAGAAATAGAAAGACCCCGGTTTCATCAGATAGGAAGGCAATAAAAGCCCAAGAAAAGCAGCTGACAAAGATCCACCAAAAGTGGGGGACATTTTTAATGGAGACGTCCGTGACTTTTACGCTACGGTATAACTGCGTTATCGTAGCCAAGCTAAGAATAGAAAAGAAATTAACCATACTTTTAGCCGGATGGGACAGCATTACCAGGGGGCTTAAGAATCCTGAAGAAGTGAGATAACAGGCGGTCCCGGCCAGGGCGATGACGGGTTGACAATTGATGTTTCTGAAGAATTTATAAAGAAGCAAAGGAAGTCCGATAAAAAGAAAAGGCCACTGCAAAGATAGCGATGGATGGGGGGGGATATAATTCCAGAGATTGGCGCGGAATTTAGCGTCCATGACTTCGACTAAATTAGACAGGGGGCGGGATAATCTGTTAGGGTCAATTTCAATAACCTTGGTGTTAAGGGCCCGGGCAAAATCAATCCATTGCCAGTGAGGACCGTTAACCAGGATCCATAAATGGGTCTTTATTTTCTCGGCCACCATCCAGGCTAGATCATAATTAAGTATGACAATGAAAATGTATGCATAGATCAAGATCAGGTTGATCGTGAGAAAAACCAACGGCAGGTTCAATTTGGGTTTTGGAGTCGGGCTATTCAATTGGTTAATTTTATATGATGTTTTTGAGCATTGCTAACACTTTTTGATCAAATTTAGTTTCATAAAATGGCGATTTTGAGTAAATTGACTTGCTTAAAGTATAGGCGTATATTAAACTATTTTTTTACCAATTGAGGGTTCGTATTTATGGTGTATTATCGAGACTTGATCCTTGTTCTGCTTCAAAAAGATTTTACGATCCGTTACAAAAACACTTTTCTCGGATATATCTGGTCCGTTCTGAATCCGCTTTTGTTTGCAATAGTCTACTGGTTTGTTTTTAAGATCATTTTAAAGATCCAGATCGAACACTACACCTTATTTTTGGTCTCAGGTGTCTTTTTTTGGCAGGCATTTTCTAACTCATTGTGCTCCAGCAGTACCGCGTTTATTTCTAATGCCGGTCTGATCAAGAAATTGTGGTTTCCCCGTGAATGTCTTGTGCTTTCAGCAGTGCTAAATGACCTGTTACATTTCGTTTTGTCTATTCCTATCATCTTTTTAATGATGTTCTACTATCACATAACCCTGTCGATGAGCTGGTTATGGGCTTTTCCACTTTTGTTGGTTTCCCAGCTGTTGATCACATACGGTTTTGCGTTAATGGTCGCTACCTGTAATCTTTTTTTGCGGGACTTTGAGCGTTTGATCTCTATTATTATGATGATATGGCTTTATTTGACACCTATTTTTTATGCGGAGAACATGATCCCGGTGAAATATCAGTGGATCAAATATTTTAACCCCATGGCCGCCATCGCGATCAACTGGCGGCATTTATTTCTGGGGACCCCATTAGATCCGACAATCTTCATATCTTCGGTTTTGTGGTCAATAGCGGTCTTTAGTTTGGGTTACTGGATCTTTAAATCATTAAATTGGAAATTTGCCGAATATGTCTGATACCGCTGTTATCCAATTCCAAAAGGTAACCAAATGTTTCAAACGCTCCTCGATGCTCTCGGTGGGTTTGAAAAACCTGGTTTTACATTTACCTCACCACATGAAAAACAGTTACCAAGCCAAACACTTTTGTGCTTTAAAAGACATTACTTTTGAAATACATCAAGGAGAATCTGTCGGGCTTATCGGACGCAATGGTTCGGGCAAGAGCACCATGTTAAGTCTGATTGCCAAGGTTTTGCGTCCCACCGAAGGATGGGTCAAAACCCAGGGGCATATTTGTCCTCTGCTGGAATTGGGAGCCGGTTTTAATTTTGAATTAAACGGCGCTGAAAATATAATTTTAAACGGCGTTCTTTTGGGAATGACCCGCCAACAAGTCAAAGATAAATTTGTTCAGATCGTAGAATTCTCAGAGCTGGAAGATTTCCTGGAACAACCTTTAAGGACCTATTCATCAGGTATGATCGCGCGACTGGGGTTTTCGATCGCGGTGCATTTAAATCCAAAGATATTGCTTTTAGATGAGATCTTAGCGGTAGGCGATATGGCTTTTACCCAAAAGTGTTTGCAAAAAATGAAGAATTTTCGCCAAGAAGGCGTGACTATTGTGTTTGTCAGTCATAATTCTGATATGGTGGCTTCTTTCTGTGATCGTGCGATTTGGCTTGATGGCGGTAAAATTAAGGATATGGGTGATGCTAAAGCGGTGTGTAATAAATATAAAAAGAGTTTTTAAGTATAAAATTAAACCCGATTTAATACATATTGATGCTTCTACAGTTGTCAATTGCGTTGTCCAGTTTGTCCCCAATCCGGCGTTGATATCAGTAAAAAGAGAGAATATGCCGTAATGCCTAAAAAAAGATGCTGTGTATTTACTTTTGTGAAGAATGAGAAAGTGTTTCTGCCGATCTGGCTTAAATATTATTCGCGGTTTTTCGACAAAGCAGATATTTACGTGTTAGACCACGATAGCGATGATGACAGTATTCAAGAGTGTTCAAGATCTTATGGCTTTAAAGTTATTGAATTGCATCATGACTCGTACGATGATATCTGGAGGATTGAAGTTGCTCGTCAACAACAGGCACAACTGCTGCTGAGTTATGAATATGTTTTATATGCTGATGCTGATGAGATCATAGTCCCAAATCCGGAAAAATATAATGATCTGAGAGATTACATAGAAAAGTGTTCTCTGGAATGTGTCGTTTGTTCCGGTTATGAGATGCTCCATATAAGACAAAAAGAACCCGCTATAGACCTGGATAAGTCAATATTTAAACAAAGAAAATATTGGTATGTTAATCCCTTCTATGACAAACCTTTGTTGGCCAACCAGTCTTTAGACTGGATATGCGGTTTTCATCATGCACAAAACAAGATTGGCATTAAGGACAATGATTTATGGTTGCTTCATTTGCATAAGATGGACTATGGCATTTGCTGGAATAAGCATGAACAGATCTTAAATTATAAGTGGAACGAAGAGTGTATTAAGAGAAATCTTGGTTTTCAGTTTCGGATCGATAATATAAATGATTTTAACAAATACTTTGATACACGGCATTCTGATTTTAAAGTATTAAAGACTCTGAATTCCATTGTTTGGGCTTATGTTAAATTCCGAGCAGGATCAATGCTGTCAGGGAAAGGCAATGTTTTAAAATGGGATGTATATAAGTCGGGTTTTGTATTGATCACAAAAATACCGTCAATCCTTCTGAACATCCAAATTATTTAGAAAGTGAACTTCTCCCGAAAAATGAGTCTAACCAAGCCTGTCCATAAAACTTAATATGTCGCTTTTGGACCAATTTAATTTAGCTGTTGTTTGGGATAATCTGTACCGTTTTGCTCGTGTCGCGCGTTTAAATGGAATTTCTGAAGCATGTCGCCGCGCCAAACGTCGTTTGGAAGAAGGCAATTTTGGGAAACATTTTTTTGATAATACTCAAGATTTGTCGTTTGATGCCGGTTTAAATGATCCCGCTTTGCCGTTATTTCTACCCCTTCCGCCGCAAATACCAGATGTCAGCATTATTATTCCCGTACATAATCAATGGGCATATACTTACAACTGTTTAAGCGTTTTATTCAATGCTTGTTCAAAATACAGCTATGAAGTCATTCTTGCTGATGATAATAGTTCAGATGAAACGGTTCATGCGGCAAGGCTGATAGAGAATTTGATTGTGTTGCGTAATGAAAAGAACTGCGGATTTCTTTTGAATTGTAACAACGCCGCCAAGCGTGCTCGTGGCCGGTATATTTATTTTTTGAATAATGATACAAAATGTTTGCCTGGTGCCATTGATAAGCTCGTTGAAGTCCTTGATGATGATCCCAAAGCAGGCATTGTGGGCTCCAAACTTGTTTATCCAGACGGCCGGCTGCAGGAGGCGGGAGGGATCATTTGGGCTAACGGGGAAGGTTGGAACTACGGGCGTTTTCAGGACCCCTCTCGACCGGAATTTTGCTATCGCCGCCAAACCGATTACGTTTCCGGTGCCAGCCTTATGATTCGCAGAGACCTTTGGGAACGTATAGACGGTTTTGACGAACGATTCGTTCCCGCCTATTGTGAAGACTCGGATCTTTGTTTTTCTGCAAGGAAAGCCGGTTTTCAAGTGGTTTTTCAGCCGGAATCCATCGTGATTCATTATGAAGGGATCTCTCACGGCACTAGCACAGATGGGGGTTATAAAAAATATCAGATCAAGAACGCACAAACACTTTTTTATAAATGGCAGGATATTTTACAACGCGATCATTTTGTCGGTCCAGCTGATCTATTCAAGGCTCGTGACCACAGCAGGGGGCGTCAGACGGTACTTGTCATTGATCACTACGTTCCGCACTATGATCGTGATGCCGGAAGCCGTACGATCTGGGCGTTTATCTGTTCCCTGGTAGATAATGGTAACAATGTTAAATTTATTGGTGATAATTTTTATTCTCATCAACCATACACAAATTATCTACAGCGTATGGGTGTTGAAGTCCTGCATGGCAGTTGGTATGCTGAGCATTGGATGGATTGGCTCAAAGATAATGGAAAATCCATCGATGTGGTGCTGTTGAGCCGTCCGCATGTTACTAAAAGGTATTTGAAAGCTATCCAACGATTTACTAAAGCCCGTATCCTTTATTATTGTCATGATCTTCATTTTCTTCGCGAAGAAAGAAGATTAAAGATCCCGGGAGAAAGGCCGGGCTCCCGTTCTGTGAAGGTGATTCGTCAAGAAGAATTCAACCTGATGCGTCAAATGGATACGGTCCTTCATTGCAGTCCTGAAGAAATCGAGATCATTAAGCAAGGGATACCAGGAAAAGATGTCCGGTATGTTCCGCCATATACGATTGACCCATTCGAGATGCCGTATGATCCCGCTAAACGTAAAGGTATTTTATTCGTTGGTGGATTTGCTCATCCTCCTAATGTTGATGCGGTGTTATGGTTTGCCAAAGAGATCTTTCCGGATATTCGTGCCAAATACCCGGAAATTATTTTTCATATAGCAGGTTCCAATCCACCGGGAATGATCAACGATCTGGCAGGTCCCGGTATAGAGATCCATGCCGATATTGATGATATTGCTTTGCGAACCCTATACTGTTCCGTTCGTCTTGCCGTTGTTCCGCTTCGATATGGCGCCGGTGTTAAAGGCAAAACAGTAGAGGCTATGGGTTTTGGAGTGCCTGTGGTAAGTGCTCAGTGCGGCTTAGAAGGTCTTCCTGAGGAAATGGGCAAGGCGGCTATCCTGTGGGGAAATATGAATGAAGAGATAGTTTCTACGATCGTTTCTGCTTATAATGATTTAACACTTTTGATTGAGACCTCAGCTAAAGGCCTGGAATCTTCCCATAGATGGTTTTCCCTGGCAGGTATGCGTCAAAACTGGAAAACGATCATTGATGAACAAATGGTACTTCATTCAATCGGGGGTTGTCAAACCAGATCTCAATTCGAAGAATTACTTTCTTCAAAACCTTTTACAGAAATAACCAAGATTGAAGAAGCCTTTTTAGTCGAAAATAAGAGTAATGACAGTTTTACTGTCGATGGTTTTTGTATTCCATGCGGCAAAAGATCTTCTTTTCGGGTTGATAAGATTTATAGCTGTAAAAAAAACGGTGATCTTTGGATACCCAATTGGCGTGAAAGGCTGGTCTGTCCGTATTGTCTGATGAATAACCGTCAGCGTTTGATCGCAGCGATCGTCAGTCAGTATTTGAAGAGCCGTAATACCACGCCAATCAATGTCTACTTTATGGAACAAATAACGCCAATTTACAATTGGGCAAAGAAAACATTTTCACAACATTCTATTATAGGAAGTGAGTACTTGGGGCCTGAGCTTGCTTCCGGTGAATTTGTTAAGGGAATACGTCATGAAGACCTAAAAAACTTAAGCTTTGAAGATAATTCGATCGATTTGATCGTTAGTAATGATGTTTTTGAACATGTGTCTGATTCTTGTTTGGCATTTATCGAATGTGCGCGTGTTTTACGGCCGGGTGGTATTATGCTTTTCACAGTTCCTTTTTATAGTGAGAATGATTCATCGGTTACCAGAGCCATAATGAAAGGTAAAGAAATCGTGCATCTATTGCCGCCGGTTTTGCATGGCAACCCTGTATCGGCTAAAGGGGCGCTTGTATTTACAGATTTTGGTTGGGATTTGCTTAGTCGGATCAAAGAAAATGGATTTAACGATGTTTATTTAGAAATTTATGCGAGTATGGTCTTTGGACACCTTGGATCGGATCAATTCCTTTTTGTTGCCAAAAAATAATTCTTATGATGACTAGGATATGACCCAACAATACAAGTATCTGGAAGAAGATTTGATCGCCTATGGGGTTAGAAACCAAGATGAGGAAATAACTACTTATGGCATCTGGTCTCAATTACAATGGGCTGCACATGCGATTTGCACGATCAAATAAATTGACTTTATATTTGATCCAATTGCTGGTTTTGATTGCCTTTGGGTTTTTATCTATTATGCTCGGGCAGGACACCAATTGGGATCTTCAAAACTATCATTTATATAACCCCTATGCATTCCTTAACGGACGTTTAAACCTCGATCTGGCACCGGCTGGTTTACAAACCTATTTTAACCCTATCATCGACCTTGTCTATTTTTGGGCTGTACGATCGCTGCCCCCGCGGGTCATCGGGTTCTTGCTAGGGGTTATTCAAGGTCTTAATTTCATTCTCATTTTTAACATTTGTCAGTATTGCCTTAAGTCCATAGATCTTAAATCAGTCCGATGGGCCGTTATTTTAGGTCTTTTGGGAGTTTTATCAGTCGGATTTTTATCAGAGATCGGCACTATCATGGGCGACAATATCGTTTCTTTGTTTGTACTAGGGGCCTTGTTAATGATCATCATATCGTTCGAGCCGGTTATGATAAAAAAACGAAGAGTTTTCTTTTTACTGGCGTTTGCCGGTTTTGTAGCCGGCATCGGTGAAGGGATCAAGCCGATTTGTATACTTTATACTTTTTCAATGGTTATTTCCCTGCTCTTTACTGTAAACGGATTAAGAAATAAATTATGGTCTGCCGCATTCTTCGGGATAGCTTCACTGATGGGATGGATGTTGATAGGAGCGGGGTGGTTATGGTACATCTGGCATCAAACGGGCAATCCCATATTTCCGGCGATAAATAATATTTTTCATGCAAAGTTGGCGGTATTGGGGCCTAATGTCGATGTCAGATTTCTTCACCAAAACATATTTGAAAAAATCATTTATCCGGTTATTATGACCATTAAGCCTTTATGTGCCAGCGAATTGAGTTACAAACAAGTTAGCTGGGCACTTGTTTATTTGATCACCTTATTTTTAATCATTAGGAATGTCTTTCATTTCCTCCGCAAACTTAAATGGTCGCCACTTAGCCTTCAGGGTAAATTTTTATTAATCTTCTTCTGGGTTTTCTTTATATCATGGGAGAATATTACCGGTATTTACCGATATTTGACTGCAGTAGAGATACTTATCCCTCTTGTCGTCTTTATTATTCTTGCGGATCTATGTAAATCGAAACTTTTTGTAAGATTGATGATCGTTATCATATTGTGCCTTGCTGCAGTATTTAATATACATGGCATGCCAAGTTGGGGGCGTTCATCCTGGTCTAAGAATTTCTTTAGATTTCAACCGACAGGGATTCTCAAAAAGAAAATTGATGCGGTCATTCTGATCGGTCAACCCTTAGCATGGATCGTACCGGCTCTTGATATAAAAGCCCCATTTATTCAGATCATGCCTAATTTCTCTGTTACACCAGCGTATTGGCAGCGGGCAAAATCCATACTTAACAATTCTCATCGCGGGAAAATACTGGCTATTTATGACCCATTGATTTTATCAACTCAAGAAGCTGTTAAAAGATTGAAGATCATTGATTTTATTCTCATTGATAATAATTGTACGGACGAAACAGGATATATCGGCAAACAGAAGTTGATGTATAGGATGTGTCCTGTTGAGCCGATCATTAACAACTGAATTTATAAAAATGCTTAGTATTATCATTGTTCATTATAAAACCAGAGACTTTACCATTCAATGCCTGAAGTCTATCAGGGATTTTTGTTCCCGGATGGACTATGAGGTCATCTTGGTTGATAATGACTCTCAGGATGGTATAGGACAGATCATTGCAGCGGATTTCCCGCTAGTCCGTTTTATAGAGACAGGCCGAAACACCGGTTTCAGTACTGCGAATAATCTTGGCATCAAGAATGCGCGCGGAGAATATATCCTTTTTTTAAATAGTGATACAAAGCTGATCGAGCCCATATTTGATCAACTTATTGAATACATGAACATTAATCCGCGGGTTGGGGCCGTAGGGCCGCGTCATTTATATGAAGACGGGCAATTCCAGGTTTCTTTTGGAAAGTTTCCTACTCTTTGGTCGGATATCTTGTTAAAATTAGTACCTTGTCCTAGTCTGCCTTTAACAAACAATGTTGATTGGCTATCAGGCTCCTGCCTGCTGGTCAGGCGTCAAGCCCTTGAGGATTCCGGGTTATTTGACGAAGCGTTCTTTATGTACTTAGAGGACGTTGATCTTTGCACCAGGATCCGTCATCAAGGCTGGGGGACAGACTATTTCCCAATAGCATCTATTATTCATTTTCATGGCAGATCAGCCAAAAATAATGGGCTTGTCAGCAGAATTGCTTATAGGCAAAGTCAGCTACACTTTGCCGGGAAATACTATGGAAAAATCGGCGAAATAGCAATGCGCACCTTTTTTTTCATAAAATTCATGATCTTGGGCATTGGTAATGTTCTAAAGTTTTACTTATTAAAATTTCTTCAAAGAAACACTGAAGAGGCGCACCTGTGGATGTCCCTTTCATACAAAGTACTATCAATGGTCTTTTTCTCAAGAACACTAAAGCCAGTTGAACCAATTCTAGAGGCAAGGCCATGATCGGGATAAACGCAACTATTTTGGGACAAAGACCGTCTGGTTTAGGCGTTTGTGCCAAGAACATCATTGAAGAATTAGACCGTCAAGGCGTTGATTTCGTCTTATACACTTCATTTACGGATAATTTAAATTTAAGCGATAAGAATAACAAGCGCATCCATAAGATCAGGGTTTCAATTGAACCCTTAGATAAGGTCAGACACTTTTTGAGGGGCTTATGGTTGCAGGTCATTTTTCCGTGGTGTTTAAAGCATGATGGTATTTCTCTTGTTTTAAATCTTATGCCTGAAGGTCCGCTTTTGATTAAAACTCCTCAGGTTACGG
>Ga0302320_10013034_pt1 | contig 17404 bp, 11 predicted proteins | sample Bog_T0_3_FD_202130 | JGI IMG/M metagenome (GOLD analysis project Ga0302320, IMG submission 202130) | Peat permafrost microbial communities from Stordalen Mire near Abisko, Sweden - Bog_T0_3 | ecosystem: Environmental > Terrestrial > Soil > Wetlands > Peat | place: Sweden: Abisko, Stordalen Mire...
CGACTGAATAATGACCTGAGCCCCAGCGCTTAAATCCGTAATGGTCTTCGGAATTAGCTGCCGTCCAGGAGGATGCGGATTTGCTTTTCAACGACTTGCCGGGAGGAGGGATGGTTAGGGCTTGCCTTTGCCAGGGCGGAAACCGTTAGATGTTCTTTCTTCTTTTTCCGAAATCTTCAATACGTAATGCCGAAAATGTCTGCACTATCCGCCGTTAATCCGATCCTGGCCCAAGCCGCTACCCCCGGGACTTCTTCGCCCCTGATGAGCCTGCTGCCGATGGTGCTTATTTTTGGCGCGATGTATTTTCTGATGATTGCCCCGCAGCGTAAGAAGCAAAAAGCCTTGGAAGCGATGCTGAAGGCGCTGCGCACGGGCGACGAGATCGTCACCACCGGCGGGATTTTCGGCACCATTACCAATGTGAAGGACGACCGTTACGTCGTCCGCATTTCCGACACCACCAAGATTGAGATCGGCAAGGGCTTTGTCCAGTCGGTGGTCAAGAAGGCGGATGGCGAAGAGGTTAAGGGCTAAAGGGGCCGCCGGCCGTGATTTCGGGCGGACCGCAGCGTCCGCCGGGTCAAGGCGGGCCGGCCTCGACCGGCCGCGGTCTTATTCGATTTTAAACACACACCCTCATGCTCAAACGCAACCTCTGGAAGATTGTGCTCAGCGTGCTCATCGCCGCCTGGGCGGTCTCCGAGCTCCTCCCGCTTAAGGACGTTCCCTTCGTCGAGTACGCTCGGGACCACGCCACCACCAAGTCCGCCGATTTCGCCAAGCTCCTGTCCGAGGCTTCCGCCCGCAAGGCAGCCGGCAAGGCGCCGAGCGAGTTCGTCGCCCTGAAGCAGATCGCCAACGAGCGCCGGATCGACCTGACCGACTATTTTCCCGACATCCGTCTGGAGAGCACCCTGCACAATATCGCCAAGCGCAACGACATCCTGCTGAACGAATTGCTGCTGCGCTCCAAGGGCCGGCTCCAGCTGGGCCTGGATCTGGCCGGCGGCGTCGCCGTCACCCTGGAGGTCGATCCCCGCGTCGCGGCCAAGAATCCCTACGACGTTGAGAAGGAGAAATTGGGCAAGGCGATCGATATCATCAGCTCGCGGGTCAACGCCTTCGGCGTGGCCGAGCCCCTGATCCGCCCGATCGGCGAGAACCGCATCGAAGTCGAACTTCCCGGGGTTAACACCAAGAACAACCCGGAGATCGTCGACGAAGTCAAAGCCCCGGCGCTCCTGGAATTCCGCAAGGTTCACCCCACCGCCACCCCGGCGACGGTGAGCGCCGGCGAACTGCCCCCCGGCTACGAGCTCATGAGCCTGGATGAGGAGGACCGCGGCGGCCAGGAGACGACGGAGGAGCTCTTCGTGAAGCGCATTCCCGAGGCCACCGGCGAGATCATCGCCAAGGCCTACCCGCACTCCGACATGTACGGCAAGCCCGAGATCCTGATGCAATTTACCAGCGAGGGCCGGAAGCGTTTCGCGGCCATGACCAAGGAGATCGCCGAGGAGGGCCGCACCACGGGGCATCCCGGCCGCTTGGCCATCGTCCTCGACGGCAAGCTCTACTCCGCTCCTCTCGTCCACGAGGAGATCGACAACGATTCCGCCGTGATCGAAGGACAGTTTTCCGATCGCGAGGCGATCAACCTGGCCAACGTCCTGAACAATCCCCTCGACCTGCCCTTGGTCGTGAAGGAGCAGTCCGAGGTCGGCCCCTCCCTGGCGGAGGACGCCATCTCCAGCGGCGTCAAAGCCTCGATCATCGGCACGGCCGCGGTCGCCGCCTTCATGATCACCTTCTACTCGACCGGCGGCCTGGTCGCGGTCTTCACCCTGGCGGTCAACATCATGATCATCCTGGGCGTCATGGCCAGTTTCGGCGCCACCATGACCCTGCCCGGGCTGGCCGGCATCGTGCTCACGATCGGCATGGCGGTCGACGCCAACATCCTGATTTTCGAACGCATGCGCGAGGAATTGGCCGCGGGCAAGTCCCTGGCCAACGCCAACCAAAGCGGTTACGACAAGGCGCTGACCACGATCATCGACGCCCACGTGGTGCAATTGATCATCTGCGCCATCATGATCTGGCTCGGCACCGGGGCGATCAAGGGCTTCGGCGTGACCCTGGCGATCGGCGTCCTTTCCACCATGTTCTCGGTCCTGATCACCGCCCACATGGTGATGGAGCTCTTGATCGATTCCGGCACGGTGAAGAAGATCACCATGCGGCATCTTCTGAAGTCGATTCACGTCGACTTCATCAAGTTCGGCCGGCCCGCCTTCATCGGCTCGTGGATGCTCGTGCTCCTGGGGGTTGCGGTCGTGGCCTACAAGGGCAACCGCATCTACGGCATCGACTTTGCCGGCGGCGACCAGGTCAGCGTCCAATATCACCAGCAGATCGACATCGCCAAGATCCGCCAGGTGGCGGAGGCCAACCATATCGGCGAGGTCAACCCTGCCTATGAGAACGTCCTCTCCGGCGGCGGCGAAGTGCTCAAGATCGAGACCCCGGAAGGCAAGTCCGGCGTCCTGCTGGCGGCGCTGCAAAAGGCCTATCCCGCCGCCGGCCTGGAAAAGGTCGGCGAGGACCATATCGGCGCCTCGATCGGCCGGGAGATCGAGCTGAACGCCCTCCTGGCCGTGGGGGTATCGATGCTGACGATTCTCATCTACATCGCTTTCCGCTTTGAGTTCGGTTTCGGCGTGGGTGCCATGGTTTCGACCCTGCACGATATTCTGATGACGATCGGAATCTTCGTCCTGACCGGCCACCAGTTCTCGGCCCCGATGGTGGCGGCGATCCTCTGTATTGCCGGCTATTCCATCAACGAAACCGTGGTCGTCTTCGACCGCATCCGGGAGGAATTGAAGTTGAATCCGACCGGGACCCTCCGCGACGTGGTCAATTCCGCCATCAACAAGGTCTTTGCCCGCACCATCATGACCGCGAGTACGACCTTCCTGGCCGCCCTCTCGCTCTATGTCTTCGGCAGCGGCGTCCTCCGCGACATTTCCTTCACCTTCCTGGTCGGCATCGTCACCAGCACCTTCTCCGCCATCTTCATCGCTTCCCAGATTTTCTACTGGTGGCACAAGGGCGATCGCAAGCACGTCGAAGCGCACGCCGACGTGGCTCCGAAGTACGAGTGGACCGGCGCCAGCAAGGCTTCGCGTTAACGCGAAGCCATGCGCTGGATTTACCACCCCGTCCCCCCCGCCGAGATCGAGGAACTGAGTCGGCGGGCCGGGGTGGGGCCTGTCCTGGCGGAATTGCTCACCCGCTCGCGCCTGGGCAAGTCCACGGCTGATACCTTCCTCCGCCCGGTCCTGGCCGGCCTGTCTGATCCGTTCACCCTGCCCAATGTGGCCGTCGCGGCGGCGCGCCTGCGCGATGCCATCGCTCGCAAGGAGGATCTGATTGTCCTGGGCGACTACGACGTCGACGGGGTGACGAGCACCGCGCTCTTTGTCACGGTCTTGCGCCGCTTCGGCCTGAACCCGCGCTTTGTCGTGCCCCGCCGGGCCGAGGATGGCTACGGGCTGTCCCGCAGCGCCATCGACCGGGCCTTGGAAGGGGGCAAGCCCGCCCTCTTTGTCGCTCTGGACTGCGGGACCAATTCCCATGCCGAGGTCGAGTACCTGACCGGCCTCGGGATCGAGGTCATCGTGGTCGACCATCACCGGAGCAAAGACCAAACCCTGAGACAGGGCATCCTGGTCAACCCGCATGTGCAGGCGGAGGGCGAGGGGGAGGGGCGCGACCTCTGCACCGTCGGCCTGGTCTTCAAGCTGATGCACGGGCTGCTCAAGCAGTTGCGCCAGGACGGGCATCCCCAGGCCTTCGAATTCAAGCTGCGCGACCATCTCGACCTGGTCGCCCTCGGCACCGTGGCGGACTTGGTGCCGCTGGTGGGGGAGAACCGGATCTTGGCCCGGCACGGCCTGCGGATCATGCAGGAGACCCGCCGGCCGGGGCTGCGCGCCCTGATGGAAGTGGCCGGGGTCAAGGCCGACCAGGAAATCACCGCCGTCGACGTCTCCTACCGCCTGGGGCCGCGGATCAACGCCTCGGGCCGCCTGGCGGATGCCGCCCTCTCGGTCGAGCTCCTGGTGAGCGAGGACAGCCGCTTCTGCTACGACGTCGCCCGCCAGCTCGATCTCTGCAACCGCGAGCGCCAGGACATCGAGCGCCAAATCACCGAGAAGGCCGAAAAATTGGTCGAGGCGGAATTCGCCGCGGCCGAGGGCATTGTGCTCTTTGACGAAGCCTGGCATCCCGGGGTGGTCGGCATCGTGGCCGGCCGGGTCACCCGGAAGTACAACCGGCCCTGCATCATCCTGGGCCAGGAGGGCGAGTTCGCCAAGGGCTCCGGCCGCAGCATCGACGGGATCAGCCTGGTCGATGTCCTCGGCACCTGCCGGGAGCATCTCGCCGCCTGGGGCGGCCATCCCATGGCGGTCGGGGTGTCGCTGGCCAAGGACCGCGTGCCCGCCTTCCGGAAGGATTTTGCCGCCGCCGTCCGCCATCACGCCGGCGGCGACATCGCCGAGCAGCGCCTGGAGATTTCCACCTGGATTGAGGCGGGGCAAATCCGCGAGGCCCTGATGAGCGACCTCGATTCCCTCCACCCCTTCGGCCAGGGCAATCCCGAGCCGCTCTTCGGCGTGCGCGGGGTGGTGCTGCGGCAGCCGCCGGAAGTGTTTAAGGAGCAGCATTTTCGCTTTTGGTGCGACGATGGCGACGGTCGGCGGCTGGCCGGGGTCGCCTGGAAGATGGCCCGGCGCCTGCCGCCGGTGGGTTCCCCGATCGATCTGGCGGTCGAGCTGCACTGGAACCACTTCAACGGGCGCAAGACCCTGCAATTGGAACTGGTGGATTGGCGGGCCGGCCCCGATAGTTGAGGCCCCGGTTACTCCGACGCCATGTGGATCGTTCGCCTCGCTCTTCGCCGCCCCTACACCTTCATTGTCGCCGCCCTGCTGATCTTCCTGGTCAGCCCGCTGGTGATCCTGAACACCCCGACCGATGTCTTTCCCGACATCAATATTCCGGTCGCGAGCGTCATCTGGAATTTCGGCGGCTTCTCCCCCGACGACATCGCCAACCGCATCACCAGCGTCTACGAGCGCAGCCTGACCACCACTGTCAACGACATCGAGCATGTTGAATCGCAGTCCCTCCAGGGCCGGGCGATCGTCAAAATCTTCTTCCAGCCCGGGGCCGACATGGGGGTGGCCATGTCGCAGCTCTCCTCCATTTCCGCCGCTTACGTCAAATGGCTGCCGGCCGGCGCCACCCCGCCATTCATCATCACTTATAACGCCTCGAGCGTTCCGGTGCTCCAGCTCGGCCTTGCCAGCACCGCCCTCTCCGAGCAGGAATTGACCGATTGGGCGCTTAATTTCATCCGGCCGCAGCTCGTGACCGTCCCGGGGGTGGGCATCCCCAATCCCTACGGCGGCCGCTCGCCCGAGGTCAACGTCGACATCGACCTGGCGGCCCTGCAGTCGAAGGGGCTTTCCCCGATCGACGTGGTCAACGCCATCAGCGTCCAGAATCTGGTGCTGCCCGGCGGGACGGCCAAGATCGGGGGGACCGAATACAACGTCATCCCCAATGGCAGTCCCGGCACGATCGAAGGCCTGGCCAACCTGCCCATCCGGGAGATCAACGGCAGCATGGTCTACGTCCGGGATGTCGCCCATGTCCGGCGCGGCTTCGACATCCAGACCAACGTGGTGCGCAACAACGGGGTCCGGGGCGTCCTCATGACGCTCCTGAAGACGGGCCGGGCCTCCACGATCGACATCGTCAAGGGGGTGCGGGCCCGGTTGCCGAAAATCGCCACCCAGATCCCGGCCGACATCAAGATCACGACCCTGATCGACCAGTCGCTCTTCGTCCGGGCGGCGATCAACGGGGTGGTGAGCGAGGGGATCATCGCCGCGGTCCTGACCGGCCTCATGATCCTGCTTTTTCTCGGCAGCTGGCGGAGCACCCTGATCATTACGATTTCCATTCCCCTTTCGATCCTGTGCTCGATCTGCGCCTTGAGCGCCCTCGGCCAGTCGATCAACCTCATGACCCTGGGCGGACTGGCCCTGGCGGTCGGCATGCTGGTGGACGACGCCACGGTCGCGATTGAGAACATCAACCGGCACCTGGAGGAGCAAATGCCCCTGGAGGCGGCGATCCTGGAGGGCTCCCGGCAGATCGCGGTCCCCGCCCTGGTTTCGACCCTGTGCATCTGCATCGTCTTTATCCCGATGTTCCTCCTCGCCGGGGTGGCGCGCTACCTCTTCTTCCCCCTGGCCGAGGCGGTCGTCTTCGCGATGCTCGCTTCCTACGTCCTGTCCCGGACCTTGGTGCCGACCCTCGCGATGTATCTCCTGCGCTACGACCACGCGCATACCCGGGCCCCGGGGAGCACCCCGGCGGTCGCGGCCCCCCCCGGCTTCCTCCGCCGGGCCCAGCAGGGCTTCGAGCGCGGCTTCGAGCGGATGCGGGCCCGTTATGAGGGCCTGCTCGGGCGGATCCTGGCCCGCCGCCGCCTCTTTGCCGCCGTCTTTCTCGGCCTCTGTGCTGCCAGCTTCGCCCTGGTGCCGTTTCTCGGGCAGGATTTTTTCCCCGAAGTCGACGCCGGACAGATCCGGCTCCATGTCCGGGCCAAGTCCGGCACCCGGATCGAGGAAATGGCCTCCTTATGCGACCGGGTGGAGGATCGGATTCGCGAGGTGATCCCCCGGGCGGAATTGGACGAGGTCCTGGATAACATTGGGCTGCCCTACAGCGGCATCAACATCTCCTACAGCAACAGTGGCACGGTCGGGCCGGCCGACGCCGAAATCCTGCTGTCGCTCAAGCCGGGCCACGGGCCCACCGCCAGCTATGTCCGGCAGATGCGGATGTCGCTGCCGCAGAGCTTTCCCGGGGTGTCCTTTTACTTCCAGCCGGCCGACATCGTCACCCAGATCCTCAATTTCGGGCTGCCCTCGCCGGTCGACGTCCAGCTTGTGGGCCGCGACGTCCATGGCAATTTTGCGGTGGCCTCGAAAATGATGGAGGAAATCCGCCGGATCCCCGGGGTGGCCGATGCCCATATCCAGCAGCTCTTCGATCAGCCGCAACTGCGGGTCGACATCGACCGGACCAAGGCGGAGCAACTCGGCCTGACCGAGGCCAACGTCGCCACCGATCTGCTCATCGTCCTGAGCGGCACCGGTCAGGTCGTGCCGACCTACTGGCTCAACACCGACAATGGGGTCAACTACGGCCTGGTCACGCAGATGCCGGACTACCGGGTCAATTCCATCCATACCCTCGAGAACATCCCGATCAATAGCCCGAACGGCCGGACCCACCAGGTCCTGGGCAATCTGGCCAAATTCTCCCTCGGCGCCGGCGCTGGCGTCGTGACGCATTACGACGTCACCCCCACGATCGACATCTATGCGACAGCCCAGGACCGGGACTTGGGCGGCATCGCCCGGGACATCGAGAAAGTGGTGACCAAGTACACCCCGACCCTGCCGCGGGGCAGCAGTGTCGTCCTGCGCGGCCAGGTCGAGACCATGCGCAGCTCCTTCCGGGGGCTGGCCATCGGCATCCTGGGCGCCATCGTCCTGGTCTACCTCCTGATCGTGGTGAATTTCCAGTCCTGGACCGATCCCCTGATCATCATCACCGCTTTGCCCGGGGCCCTGGCCGGCATCGTCTGGATGCTTTTTCTCACCGGCACGACCCTGAACGTGCCGTCCCTCATGGGCTCGATCATGTGCATCGGGGTCGCGACCGCGAACAGCATCCTGATCATTTCCTTCGCCAAGGAACGCCTGGAGGAGGGGAGTGAGGCCGAGGCGGCGGCGATCGCGGCCGGCGGCACCCGGCTGCGGCCGGTCCTGATGACCGCCCTCGCCATGATCATCGGCATGGTGCCGATGGCCTTTGGCTTCGGCGAAGGCGGCGAGCAGAATGCCCCCCTGGCCCGGGCGGTCATCGGCGGTCTGGCCCTGGCGACGGTCGCCACGCTTTTCTTTGTCCCGGTTGTCTTTACTCTCGTCCGGCAGCGCAGGTCCGGCGCGCCGCCCCCTCCCGCCCTGCCGCCCGGTTAAACCATGTCCCTCTCCGCTCCCAAAGTCACCCCGCCCTCCGCCGCGCCCCGCTCGGTCGGCTCGGGCCTGATCCTGGCCGCCTGCCTCCTGGCCGGCCTTTTCGCCCTGGCGGTGGCGCACCGCCTGCGCCTGCACCGCCTGGTGGTGCAGGATACGCGGGAAATGGCGGTGCCCAGCGTCACGGTCCTGCATCCGCGGATCGACCGCTCGGACCTGACCCTGGCCCTGCCGGGCAGCGTCATGCCGTTTTACGACGCTCCGATCTATGCTCGGACCAACGGCTACCTCAAGAAGTGGTACGTCGACATTGGGACCGAGGTGAAGGAAGGCCAGCTTCTGGCCGAGATCGAAACCCCCGAGATCGACCAGCAGCTGAACCAGGCCTATGCCGAACGGGAGCAGGCCAAGGCCAACCTGGCCTTGGCCCGGACGACGGCGGTGCGCTGGAAGGACCTGCTGCAGAAGAACGCCGTGGCCCAGCAGGACGTGGACGAAAAGCTCGGGAGCCTGGCGGCGCAGCAGGCGGCCCTGAACGCCGCCGCGGCGGCGGTCCGCCGGTTGGAGAACCTGCAGTCCTTCAAGAACATCATCGCCCCCTTCGATGGCATCGTCACCAACCGCAACACCGATGTGGGCGATCTGATCAATTCCGGGGGGGCGAGCGGCGGGCAGGAGCTCTTCCGGGTCGCCCAGATCGGCACACTCCGCGTCTACGTCAACGTGCCGGAAGTGGACAGCAGCCTGATCGCGATCGGCGACACCGCCACCATCGCCCTGGCCTCGGCTCCGGGGCGCCCGGCCGTCGGCAAGGTTACGAGTACCGCCAAGGCGATCGATCCCAGCTCCCGGACGCTGCTGACCGAGATCCAGATCGCCAATCCCGGTGGGCGCTTCCTGCCGGGCAGCTACGCCCAGGTGATCTTCCACTTGGTCGGGGGGCGGCCGCCCCTGGTCATCCCCATCAACACGATTTTGTTCCGGCCCATCGGGCCCGAGGTCGGCCTGGTCGATCCCCACGGGGTGGTCACGCTCCGGGCGATCGAGATCGGCCGCAACCTGGGCACGACGGTGGAAGTGGTGAGCGGTTTGAAGGCCGAGGACACGGTAATTCTCAATCCGTCGGATTCGCTTGCGACCGGGGCGCGGGTGCGGATCGCGCCCAAGGGCAATTTCTGATGCCGGCCGGCGGCCACCGATCCGGCACAAACCCTGCTCGGGCTCAGGCATGAACCGCACCCTTGCCGGCCTTTTTGCCTTCGGGCTCGGTTGGGCCGCCTCCGGGCTCCGGGCCAAGGAGGCCGAGCCGATCCCGGTCAAAGTCGCCGTCGTCGTGACCTTCGAGGTCGGCCAGGACACGGGCGACACGCCGGGCGAATTTCAGTACTGGGCCGAGCGGGAGAAGTGGAGCCGGCGGATGACGGTGCCGGGGGTCGACCATCCGGTTCTGATCAGCGATGATGGCGTCATCGGGGTGGTGGCCGGCATGACCAGCCGCTCCTCCAACCAGATCATGGCCTTGGTCTTGAGCGGGCGCTTTGACTTTTTCGACACCTATTGGGTCATCAACGGGATTGCGGGCGTCGATCCGGCGGTCGCCTCCATCGGCAGCGCGGCCTGGGCGCGCTACGTCGTCGATGGCGATATTGCCTACGAGATCGATTCGCGCGAGATCAAGCCGGCCTGGCCCTACGGACTCATGCCCATGGGTTCGGAATTGCCGAACCAAAAGCCCCAGCCGGGGATGTTTACCAATGCCCCCCTGGCGTACCCGCTCAATCCCGCTCTGGTGGCCTGGGCCTACAATTTGACCCGGGACGTGCCGCTTCCGGACAGTGCGGAAATGGCGGCGGCGCGGGCCCGCTACACCGGCTCTCCCAACGCGCAGCGGCCTCCCTTTGTCCTTCTGGGCGAGAGTTTCGGCTCCAACCGCTATTGGTACGGCCAGGTCATGACGCGGTGGGCGGAGGATTGGACCAAATTGTGGACCGACGGCCAGGGGGTCTTCGCCATGACCGACATGGAGGACCAGGGCTTTGCCGCGGCCCTGACCCGGCTGACCAAAATGGGCAAAGTGGATTTTTCGCGGGTTCTGGTGCTCCGGACGGGCAGCGACTATTGCCGGCAGGCCCCGGGCGCCGACGCCAACGACAGCCTGCACGCGCATTACCCCGGCTACCTTCCCGCCCTCGAGGCCGCCTACCGGGTGGGCAGCACGGTCGTCCACCAGATTACCGGCCACTGGAAGCAGTATGAGGAGACGGCTCCGTCGCCCTGACGGGCAGGGCGACGGAGCCGGTTACTTCATACTGCCGACAAAAAGTTCCTCGAGCCGGGCGATGTCGACCGCCCGGACCACCGTGACCGTCGGCTCGCCCAGGCCGGGATTGAAGCCGGGCGACCAGCTCAGGGTCGCGCCGTAATTGGCCCCGTGGTCGATGTCGACGTCCACGACCAGGCGGTCGGAGACGGTGACAAGGGTCGGATCCAGCCAGATGGCGGCCCCGGTTTCGTCCCACATGGGGAAGCCGACTTGCCCGTAGCGGGCGAAATAGCGCGAGGCCGGGGACGGGAAAGCCCCGGCTCGCCGGGCGAGCGCGGGGGTTAGTTTGGTTTTTACCGTGGCATCCGTGGGCACGAGCGTGATCTTGCGCCAGGGCGCATGGAGCACGATCTGCGCAGCTTCCGGGTCCCACCTAAAGTTGAACTCAACCCGCGGGGTGTTGAGCAGCTGCCGGGAAAACTCGTCGAGGTGGCTGCAGTCGGGATTAAGCCCCCCGCCGAGCAGGACCAATTCCTTCGCCCCGGCCGCAAACGCGGGATCCCGGCCGATGGCGAGGGCCAGGTTGGTGCAGGGACCCAGGGCTAAGATGGTGATCTGGCCCGGGGCGGCGCGCACCTGGCGCACGAGAAAGGCGGCGGCGGATTCGGCGATCGGCGAGGTGGAGGGCATCCCTTCCGCCAGCGGCGGCACGATGTCCGGGCCATGATAAGAGGGCCGGCCGACGGTGTTGTAGTCCGGCCACGACTCCATCCAGGCGCCCTTGTACGGAATCCGGCCGTAAAGGGCCTCCCAGCGCCTGGTCCCCTCCTGGGTGTTGATCAGGGGATAGGTGGCTCCGCTCGCAACCGGTATCTCGGTCCGGCCGATCAATTCCAGCATCCGCAGGGCATGGGCGACGCTTTCCTTCTGCCAGCCGTCGCCGCTCTCGACCGTGACGCCGACGACGGCCACCGTCGGATCCTGGATGACCATGACAATAGGCTGGAGGTTGACCCCGCCCCAGGTGTCCTGGTCGATGATGACCTGACGCTTGGCCGCCTCCGCCCGCAGGCCGGTCCCGAAGGCGAAGCAGACGACAGCGGCAAGGAAAATCTGGCTCGGCATGGTGGGGTAACGGACCAACTCGGGGCGGAACAAAAGTAGCATTGATCGTGCCATACTCCTTTTTTTGCCTGACGGCGGCGGGGCCGCCCTGTTAAGTTGTCAGGTTCACCCATGTCGAACTCCACCGCTTACAAGCCCGGACGCCATTTTCTGCAAATTCCCGGTCCGACCAACGTGCCGGAACGCGTTTTGCGCGCGATTGACCAGCCGGTCATCGATCACCGGGGGCCGAACTTCGGCCGCCTGGGCCTGGAGTGCATCGAAGGGCTGAAGGCGATCTTCCAGACCAAAGCGGGTCACGTCTTCATTTATCCGGCCAGCGGCACCGGCGCCTGGGAGGCGGCCATCGTCAACACCCTCTCGCCCGGGGACAAGGTGCTGATGTTTGAAACCGGGCAATTTGCGGTCCTCTGGCACAAGATGGCACGCGATTTCGGCCTGGATGTGCATTTCGAGCCGGGCGACTGGCGCCACGGCATCAGTCCCGCCCGGGTCGAGGAGCTGTTGCGGGCCGACGCCGGCCACAAGATCAAGGCGGTCCTTTGCGTCCACAATGAAACCTCGACTGGCATCACCAGCCAAATCGACCAGGTCCGGGCGGCGATGGACCGGGCCGGCCATCCCGCCTTGCTCATGGTCGATGCCGTTTCCTCGCTGGCGAGCACCGACTACCGGCACGATGAGTGGCGGGTGGATGTCTCGGCCGCCGGGTCGCAAAAAGGCCTGATGCTGCCGCCCGGCCTCGGCTTCAATGCCGTGAGCGAAAAGGCGCTGGCGGCTTCGAAGACCGCGAAATTGCCCCGCAACTTCTGGTCGTGGGACGGCATGATGGGGCCGAACAAGACGGGTTATTTTCCCTCCACCCCCGCGATCAACCTGCTCCTGGGCTTGAAGGAAGCGATTAAGATCCTGGTGCAGGAGGAGGGCCTTCCTCAGGTCTTCCGCCGGCACGAGCGCCTGGCCGAGGCCACCCGCCGGGCGGTCGGCGCCTGGGGCCTCGAACTGCTCTGCATCGACCCGAAGGAACGCAGCGCCGCCTTGACTGCGGTGATGATGCCGGCCGGGCTGAATGAGGCCGAATTCCGGCGCGGCATCCTGGACGCTTTCAATCTCTCGCTTGGCGCCGGCCTGGGCAAGGTGGCCGGCAAGGTCTTCCGCATCGGGCACCTCGGCGACATGAACGAACTCGGCCAGTGCGCCGCCCTCTGCGGCATCGAGATGGGCCTGGAGAAATTTGGCGTCCCCCACAAGAAAGGTGGCGTGGCGGCAGCACTCGACTATCTCGCCCGGAACTGACCTCCCGCCCGATCCCCTCCCACTCGAAAGCAATGCGCGCAGTCCGTCCGGCCAAAAGCAAACCCTCTTCATGACTAAACTCTTGGTTGCCAATCGGGGCGAAATCGCCATCCGCGTTTTCCGCTCCGCCACCGAGCTCGGTCTGCGGACCGTGGCAATTTACGCCAATGAGGATCGATTCTGCGCCCATCGCTTCAAGGCCGACGAGGCCTACGTGATCGGGGAAAAGAGCGGGCCGGTCGGGGCCTATCTCGACGTCCCGGCCGTCATTGCGATGGCGGTCGAGAAGGGCGTGACCTTGCTTCACCCGGGCTACGGCTTCCTCTCGGAAAACCCGAGTCTGGCCCGGGCCTGCGCCGAGGCCGGCATCACCTTCGTGGGACCCCGGCCCGAGCTCTTGGAGCTGCTGGGCGACAAGCGGGCGGCGCGCAAGTTGGCTCAGTCCCTCGGCGTGCCCGTCCTGCCGGGCTCGGAAAAGCCGCTGCGCGATCCGGCGGCGGCCAAGGCGGCGGCCCGAGAAATCGGCTTTCCCCTCATCATCAAGGCGGCCAACGGCGGCGGCGGCCGCGGCATGCGCGTCGTGACCAAGGAGGCCGATCTCTTGTCCAAGTTGGAGGAGGCCCAGGGCGAGTCCAAGGCGGCCTTCGGCAGCACCGAGGTGTTTTTGGAGCGGTTCGTCCCGCGGGCCAAGCACATCGAAGTCCAGCTGCTGGGCGACAAGCACGGCAACGTCGTCCATCTTTACGAGCGCGACTGCTCGATCCAGCGCCGGCACCAGAAGATCATCGAGGTCGCCCCGTCGGTCAACCTGCCGGAGGAGGTCCGGCGGTCCCTCTGCGAGGCGGCCCTGCGCATCGGACAATCGATCAAGTACGACAACGCCGGCACGGTGGAATTCCTGGTCGATGCCGATTCCGCGGAATGGTATTTCATCGAGATCAACCCGCGGATCCAGGTCGAGCACACCGTGACCGAAGTGATCACCGGCCTCGATCTGGTCCGGGCCCAGATCCTGATCGCCGAGGGCAAGGCCCTGCACGAGCCGGAGGTCGGCATTCCGCCGCAGGATCAGATTCCCCGCCGCGGCTTCGCCCTGCAGTGCCGGATCACGGCGGAGGATCCGGCCAACCATTTCGTGCCCGATACGGGCAAGATCCTCGACTACCGCTACGCCGCCGGCCCCGGCATCCGCCTGGACGAAGGCGTGGCCAGCGCCGGGGCGATCATCACGCCCTACTACGACTCCCTCCTGGTCAAGATCATCGCCTCCGCCCCGGATTTTGCCTCGGCCGCCGCGCGCATGCGCCGGGCCCTGTCGGAATTTCGCGTCCGCGGGGTGCGGACCAATATTCCCTTTTTGCAAAACGTGGTCGCCAATGCCGCCTTCATTTCCGGCTCGGCCACCACCACCTTCCTCGACACGACCCCGAGCCTTTTCGACTTCAAAGCGGGCAAGGATCGGGCGACCAAGCTTCTGGCCTATCTGGGCGACGTGACGGTCAACGGCAACCCGCAGGTGCGAGGCCGGGTGCCGAAGAAGATCCCGCCGGCGGCGGTGCCGCCGGTCAAGCGGGCGATCGGTCCGGTTCCGCGGGGCAGCCGCGACGAGCTCCAGGCCCTGGGGCCGGTCAAATTCGCCCAGTGGGCGGCCAAGCAGAAGCGCCTCCTCATCACCGACACGACTTTCCGCGACGCCCACCAGTCGCTGCTGGCCGCGCGCCTGCGGACTTACGACATGCTGGCCGTGGCGGATGCGGTCGCCCACCAGGCCTCTGGGCTCTTCAGTCTCGAGTGCTGGGGCGGAGCGACCTTCGACACTGCCATGCGCTTCCAGCGGGAAGACCCGTACGAGCGGCTGGCGAAGTTGCGGGATCGGATCCCCAACATTTGTTTCCAGATGCTGCTCCGCGGGGCCAATGCGGTCGGGTACAGCAACTATCCGGCCAACGTCGTCAGCGGCTTTATCGCCCATGCCGCCGAGGCCGGCGTGGACATCTTCCGCGTCTTCGACGCCCTCAATTATGTGCCCAATCTCACCCGGGCGATGGCGGCGATCCAGCGGGCCGGTGCGGTGTGCGAGGCGACCATCTGCTACACCGGTGACATCCTCGATCCCAAGCGGGACAAGTACACGCTCAAGTATTACGTCGACCTGGCCAAGCAGCTCGAGGGGCTGGGGGCGCACTTCTTGGCCATCAAGGACATGGCGGGGGTCTGCCGGCCGTTTGCCGCGGCCAAGCTGGTCAAGGCGCTGAAGAACGAGATCGGCATTCCGATCCATTTTCACACCCACGACACGAGCGGGGTCGCCTCCGCCTCGATCCTGGCGGCGAGCGAAGCCGGCGTCGACGTGGTCGACCTGGCGATGGCGGCCATGTCGGGCTCCACGAGCCAGCCCAATCTCAATTCCATCGTGGCCGCCCTCGAGCACACGCCGCGGGCGACGGGATTGGATCTGCCGGCCCTGAACGGCCTGTCGACTTACTGGGAGCAGGTGCGCGCCCTCTACGCACCCTTTGACACCGCCCCGCCGGCCGGCAGCGCCGAGGTTTACTTCCACGAAATGCCGGGCGGCCAGTACACCAACCTGCGGGAGCAGGCCGAGTCCCTCGGGCTGGGCGGCCGCTGGCCGGAAGTCGTCAAGACCTACGCCGAGGTCAATTTCCTCTTCGGCGACATCGTCAAGGTCACGCCCTCTTCCAAGGTGGTGGGCGACATGACGCTTTTCCTGGTCTCGCGCGGGATCAAGCCGGCGGACGTGACCGGCCTCCCGCATGGCACCGCCTTTCCTACCTCGGTGGTGGAGATGCTTTCCGGCGCCCTCGGCCAGCCCCCGGGCGGCTGGCCGCGCAAGCTGGTGGAGGTGGTATTGGGCGGCAAGAGCCGGGCCAAGCATGTGCCGGCCCCGATCAACCTGGAAAAGAGCCGGGCGGCCCTGGCCCTCAAGCTGAAGCGGGCGGTGACCGACGACGAACTGTACAGTTCTCTCATGTACCCGGACGTCTTCGCCCAGTTCGCTGCCTTCCGCCAGACCTACGGCGACATCAGCGTCGTGCCGACCCAGGCCTTCCTTTACGGGCTCAAGCCCGGCCAGGAGATCTCGGTCGAGATCGAGGAGGGCAAGACCCTCTTCGTCCGCCTCCTCCATATCGCGGACCTGGACAAAACCGGCTATCGCACCCTGACCTTCGAACTCAACGGCCGGCCGCGCGAAAGCGTGATTCGGGACCATTCCTTCGAGATTGTGGTCAAGTCGCGGCCCAAGGTCGATCCGACCGACGCCCGCCAGGTGGGTGCTCCGATCGGCGGGGTGATTTCCGCCTTGCACGTCAGCGTCGGCGCCAAGGTGGTCAAAGGCGACCGTCTGGCGGTGGTCGAGGCGATGAAGATGCTGACGACCGTCTATGCCCCGGTCTCGGGAGTGGTGACCGAGGTTCACGCCGCGGTCGGCGATTCTGTCCAAGGCAAGGATTTACTGATCAAGCTTTAGGCGGGCGTTGAAAGCTCTGGCGATGGCTGCGCTCCGTCGACCTCGCGACTGGAACCGGCCCATTCGGGAATGGCGGTTGCCTAGGCCCGTCCCATTCTTCCTCTAGACGCCAATTGAAGCTTCTTCTAGTCTCGCCCGAATGAAGAATGCGACGGGCGGCAATCGCAGGCTTGCGGCAAGAGGAAGTCGCGCTGCGAAAACTATTGATGAATATCTCGCCCGGGTCCCGGAACCCGCACGCGCCACTTTGAAAAAGATTCGTGCGGCAATAAGGTCGGCGGTGCCACCCCAGGCGACCGAAACAATCAGTTACCGCATTCCCGCTTTCAGATACAATGGCATCTTGGTTTGGTTTGCCGCGTTTTCAGACCATTGCAGCTTGTTTCCCACTGCCTCGGTCGTCGGAATGTTTAAGGAAGAGCTGAAGAGCTACGCGACTTCCAAGGGGACCATTCGCTTCCCCATAGACAAACCGCCGCCGATCGGCCTAATCAAGAAGCTGGTAAAGACGCGGGTGGCACAGAACGAAAGCAAATAGCAACGCTGACCACCCGGGCCCGACATTGCCGGAGCGTTTTTAAAACGGGCTATTTCAGAGCGCCCAAGCTCCTCCGTTCCAGGAGCCGATCGGCCGCCTCTGGCGTAGGCACTTGCAGCATCTATTCCACTTCGACCTCGATTCCGCCAATCCATTTGGCGATCAGGTTATAGACCCAAGCTCCGATTACGCCGAAAACAAATCCAAACGCGGCGTAAATGAACGGAAATATAAACGCGAAGCCGGTGCTGAGCGCCATCATGCCGACGCGTTGTTGTGAAGGTAAGCGTGTGGCAAAGGCCGACATGAGCAAAAAAGCCGGGATGAAGAGTAATCCGAGGGCGCCGTATGAAACGGCCAACATTTTGCCCAGTTGGATTGGGGTGAAGCGCTTGATTCTCCTTTTGGTGGTCAATGGGGGTGGGGTTGGGATCATAGGGTATCGAAAAAACGGTTGGATTTCGCCTCACGCGAATTATGCCGAATCCGGAACGCCTCGATGGCAAGTGCGATCCCGTTCTGTAACTTGGTCGCTCGGCTTCAAGGTTGTTCCTCTGGCACGT
>Ga0302320_10013038_pt1 | contig 17401 bp, 20 predicted proteins | sample Bog_T0_3_FD_202130 | JGI IMG/M metagenome (GOLD analysis project Ga0302320, IMG submission 202130) | Peat permafrost microbial communities from Stordalen Mire near Abisko, Sweden - Bog_T0_3 | ecosystem: Environmental > Terrestrial > Soil > Wetlands > Peat | place: Sweden: Abisko, Stordalen Mire...
TACATTAAAAAGAAAAACCAAATAATCTGATTTTTTTTTAAATTTTATGAATTTAACTATATGTAAAAATTTACTTTTATTTAATTCCATTTTTAATTTTAACAAATAATATTTTATCATAAACCAAATTTCATTTTTAGAAATAGAAAATTTAATCCGTTTTTGATTCAAGAAATTTTAGCTCAGGCTCCTGAACAAATTTCTCCAATTTTTTGATATGTAAATTACTATTATAGTGCAATCCTCTCAATTCGCAATATTTTTTATATTCTTCATAAACGTTGGCTAATAATTCATGTGTATATCGTACAGCTTGATTGAACTTCTCTAAAGAAAAAGAGGTTATTATCACACAAGCTTCAGTTTGATCTTCCTTGATTACTTCCAATTTTAAGTTAAAATTCGAATCTTCTAACTTCATAGCTTTGTCTTCGATGTTTTTGTTGCAAAGATGGAAAATTCTAGAAAAATTACAACCCTTTGCATAAAAATTATTTGAAAATTTTACAAAAAAACTAATAAAATGACCTTTATTCCCATGATCCTATTAATTAAGTCAAATTTTTGATCAGCTATTTCGATATATAACTTTGTAAAGTATTTATGTCCTTCATAAAGCACCTAAATAATATATCATAAAAGAAAAGAATTAACAAAAGAAACCGGCTCTTGATCTAATTTTCCTGATTTTTGAAAAGGAATGAGAAATCTCTCATATATTTCTTCATCTTTCTTATCAAAAATATTGTCTTTTTTGGTATAATCCTCAGGTTCAACTACACACAGCTGAACCTTTAATTTCATCTCTGTCTCTGTTATCATGAAATTATCCATTATCTTTTGACCGAAATAGGCTGATAGCATGTCTTCGAACAAAATAAATGCTGTCCCTTTGGGTTTCACAATGATCTTCTCAATTTTTCCGAAATTACTGAATATCTAAGAAAAAAACTTGCTTTTTAACAACGGGAAAAACAACTTTTTCTAAATCCCCATAATCAAATTCGAATTCTTTAGTGTTTTCCAAAATTTCCAATCTCAAGAGATTTGAAGTTTTTCCTAAAGCGATCTCTGAATTCTAAAATCCCAGACTTCTCATTTAATAACAGAAGAAAATTACTTCTTTTATCAAGTAGTCGACCAAATATTCATGAAGATCTTTTTTTTGATATAGCTTTTTGTATTTTTCAAGGGAATTTTTATAGAAATCTGAATCGAAAAATTCCTCAAGTAGGTATTTTTGATTGATCCTCTGGGTCTCAGGGGAAATCTCCTTGTCTTCGCTTTTTTTGCCTTCTTTGAAAGATTTCCGATGCCTCAAAACTTCAGGCGATTGCCGCTTGGAACTTTCGCGAGAACGATATTGGGAAGTGCTTGTAATGTTTTTGGAGGTTTTAGAAAATGGTTTTTTGTCTTCATGCTTTGAAATTTTATTTTGTTTAATAGTAGAAAAGTGGAGGACACACCTTTCTGATTTTGGTGGATTTTTGAGAGATCATTATGATGGAAAAATGGCAAAATTTTATATTTTTATGAAAAATTTCGATTTTTTTTAAAAATGCAAGGCAAAATCAATAATTTTGAAGAAATTTTATTTTTTGGAAATATTAAAAGAAAATTATAAATAAGAAAAAAAAAAGTGCTCATTTTTCAAAAAATCTAATTTTCTCTATGAGAATCTCATCATTCATGGTTATATAAAAAACATCTATATTTATAGAAAATTTGATTGATATTTTCATCTATAATTTAAATTTTCTTGATTGAAATTTTTATAAATTAATATGGAAATCCTCACTTAATCTTTATTGAAATTATCACTCAACCTTTTCATTTTTCTGTATTTAACCCTGAACCTCCATAAAACCATGAACAGCCAGATCTTCCAATTAATATTATTTTATCAAAAGGAACAGAAAAGCCAAAAATAAAATAAATGATTAACCTTTCCTAAAAAGTTCAAAAACGTCAAGGCTACTGCTATTATTTTGAAAACATAATATGGGCAAGTTTCAGAAAAAGCAACCAAATCTTCTCCTGAGAAAATCTAAATCAGTTTCATTTATTATTATTACCAATAATTATTAATAATGTGTTGGAGAATTTTATTTATGTTTTTTACCGTGTTAAAAAGCAAAATCCAAATAAAATCTAGCAAAAACGAATACATCAACATTCCCAAAGTCACTGTTATGGTGGCTCTTGATATTGTTTTGGTGACAAGTTGGGCAATAACAGAGGCATAAATAAGCGTCTAAAAAATGTTTATATAATAAAACCCATTTCAAACATTGAATTAAACATCTAAAAAATTTGGGCGCAAAATGCTTTGGATAAATGTTATCAGCATTGAAATCGTGGATGTGGCAATTAAAATCTCGATCCAATGGACGACTAAAATATTAAAAAGCACGACATTTTTTATTAATAAATTAAAAAAAAAGAATTCAATAAACTTCGGCTTCCAATGAACCAATCAAAACATGAAGTTGCTGAGATTTCACAATTTAAAACATTATCCCTATCATCAGCTATCAAGCTTTGCATCAATTCATTTTGATCAATATGATGTTGTTCATCTTCACTTTGTTGTTCGATCTCCAAATATTGATGTGAATCTTTTAATTCAAGCATCCCATCATCTTTTCGTTCATCTTTTTTCTCTTCATCTTCTGATTCATTGAGTTTGGAAAGTTGCTTGGCTTTGATGGAAGATCTCCTCAAATTGTCAAAATGCACAATATGTTGTAAAGAGTTTTCATCAAAATACAAATGTTCCAACGCATTATTTGGATTATACTTCGCTTTATTTAATTTAGTGTCAAATTGGAAATGTTCTTCAATATCAGGATCAAAATTTTCTTCTTCATGTGTTTTATATAAAATCACAATTTCTTTCCCAGCAGGCAAAGTGAATTCCACTAATTTCTTTCTCGTTTCTGAGTAAAATAAAAAAAGAGAAATATTTATTAAAAACCTCGGAATGGAAGCGAAAGTTCTAATCTCATGTTAGATTTCTCCTTTACGACCTCTACCACCTCAGAATCATTCGAATAATTCACATAATATAAGAAAACAATCCCATGAATATGACCAAAGAACCTTCTGATTTCCTTGCTTCCTTCCTTATCAAAATCCCTTTCCTCCAATCCTGGATATCTTGGTGTTTTTTTGCAATAAGCCCTGATCACAGCGGTTTGGATGGTTGCGAAATCTTGAGGTATTATCTCTAAGGCTTCGAATTTAACAGGTTTATCTCCATAAGCATCGATGACCAATTTTGGCGGCTTTTCTAAATCAGTGCAGATTTCGACTAGAATCAAATAAGTTCCAGTGGGAAGACTTGTTTCGAAAGTCAGGAATTTGTCAGATCCATTGATACCACCAGAATATTCCAAAGATTGATCTCGAACTTTTGCCACAATTACACGCATATATGAAAGGTTGAAGTTTTTGGAATTGGGGTATTTTCGATGGTCTGGTTGATTGATAGTCAAATAAAGATTAGTGCGTTCACCCAGGGTCATTTGAAGAACTTTGAAAGAGTTTTTGTTGGGCTTGAATTTGAAGCTTGTGGAATGATAATTTGCTTGATTATGGATGATGATTAACTAAAAAAGCAAATTTTATCTATGGAATTTAATAATCATGAACCTTTTCAAAATACACAGAAAGCTCTTCATAGTCTAATGTTTGTTCTTTGAGAGCTGGCTTGTCTTTTGGGTTTTGGGAGCTTGGAAATCTACAAAAATGATATATTTATCCTTAAAATTATCTTGTTTTTAGATAAATTTTACAAGTCATAGCCCTTGATGCTTAAAAAAGTGCGTTCATCTTTTTCGATTTTCATATTGGTGATTTCTGTGACCTTATAACATATATCTGTAATCCAATCTCCTCTGAGATGTTCTCTGATTTTCCATAAAACCATGATATACCCTAAAAAAAAAATGCTAATTTTTCGTTTTTGAAGTTTAAATTGTTACCTTTATTTTGACCGTTGATTAAAAACTTCTTCAAATCAGGTTTTGATACCTCATTCAATGAAATTTCAGTGCATGGCATGCCAGTTAATTCTCTTAAAATCACTCTTGGAAGCAAGGTTTCTATGAATCCATAGTTTTTGCACATCTTGGCATAGGCTTTTTCCAAGACAAGAACCCAAATTTCGTTTTTTGTGGAACAAACATAAAGAGGTTTCCCACTAAGAAAGTATAATGTTTTAAAGAAAACCAAAGACATAAATAAAAAGCAATGAAAATGTAAAACAAACAAAAATTTTGAATTAAAATTTGAAATTTCAAATAAAATTTATCATACTTTTCCATATTAATTGGGAACAAATCGTCGATGATGATGTTTTTCCATTGTCCATTTTTATGTAGAAACACGGAATAAATTCCTTCATTTGAAAGACCCGATTGAAGGAACACTTTTTGTAACATATTTCTAACGTCAGAAAGGGCACATAGACATGAAACCCAATGCAAATTCTCATATTGATATTGGAAAACATGAGAAGATTTGATGGGACCCGCGAAAAAATAGAATTTCTCTTTGAAAATCTCATTCGGTCTTACCCATCTTATATTATAGAATGCGGTTTTTTTTTCATCATATATTGTTAGGTTGTCTTTTTCTGCTTTAAATTTCTCATCAATATATTGGAAGAACTTGTTGTTTTTTTGTGAGATGAGGATCGCTTGGTACTCAAGGTTTTCAACTGCGATTGGAGGGTTGATGAATTTAAGGAGGGGACTGATTTCTGGAAGAGGGATTTCTTCTGAAAAATCCATGATGTTTTTAAATTTTTTGGTTTTTTATTTGAAAAATATAATTTTTAATGATAGAATTCGAAAAACTGATTTTTCTTTGACTACAAAATTATTCAAGACTAAAAAATTTTCGATTTTAAAGCCTTTAATATTTCAGAAATATTTTTCTCGAATTTTAAATTAATAGAGATAAATTTGATTTTTTTCATTTGAACATTAATAAATAAAAATCAAAAAAACCCTTTAAGTATAAATTAACGAGCCTTTCTTCATTTCCTGGAAACTATCCTTTAATTCTTGTAGTTTCTCCTTCATCACATCTTCCAGTTTCTTCTTATCAATTTCCCCAGTGGCCAAGGCTTCTTTTTCCAACCCGAAGCAATTTTCAAATAATCTCGATTGGAGCAATTTCTGATAATTTAAAGCGGAATTGGGGTCTTTTTTCTCCACAAAATCGACATCCACTAATGATAATAAGTTAAAATGAAAGAATTCTTAAAATTATCATACCAGTCCCTCGAGTAGAATGTTCAAATACCAATTTATTATTATTTTTGAGACTTTTCATGATATAACCTCCATCATAAGCCACTCTATCTCTATTGTTATTCATAGCACCTTGTTTGATTTTCCCTTCATCAAGATCTTTCCCAGAATGTTTATGGTCTTTCCAAGGGTTAGAAACAAAATATCAAAGGTAAATTAGTACGTGGATCGGAACTTCCAGGGTCTTTCTTCACTTTCATAGCTGCTGAGAGGATCATATCCAGAATATTATTGTTGTTGGTCTCATTCTATATGATCTTTTAGAGAAATCAAAGAGAAAATAGACAGACCTTTTTATGAGAAGCTCCCAGCCCCATCATTGGCTTTTTCTCTGTTCTCGAAACTTTATGCCTATGAGCTGAGGAAAAAGTCTGATGAAATTTCCTTTGGGGCTTTTTCTAAGAAATTTTATCTAAATCAAGAGCTTTTCCTTTCTTTTACCTTGTTAATGACAGATTTGATGAAATTTGTCTTAGTTCCCATAGTCTTGGACCTATTGAGTTCTAAACCCAGAAGAAGTTTTTGAATCCTATAAAAATAATGAAAAACCTCTTGATTTTTTCGGGTTCGGCTTCAAGACAAAGGCCACATATCCGGACTTCAATTCCATGGAAGGCCCTGTTTGCATCATGTCTATATAGACTTGCGGAGCTGCGAGAAAAGGCAGATATTGGCTATTATATGGATTAAAACAATAAAGAAAAAAAGTTCATTTACGTCTGGATAGGCGATGAGAGTTCAGAGCTCTCATGTGATTTATCCTCAAGCCCAGAGTCTTTTTTTCATACTAATGAAGAAAAATGAAGAAAATGATTACTTTTCTTGCCTGCGGTCTAATGAAATTATAAGAAAACTTAAAAAATGAAGAGAAATTAATGAACCTTCTTATATTCATTCAAATGCTCGATATACCATAAGCTAGGGACCTTTTTCCTTTCGCTTCTCCTCACTAAAATCAACCTTAGAACTCATAATAAACCCATAATTACATTGTCCTTCCTCTTTATTTTCAATAAGTTTGTTAGTGTTTTCGATTTCCATGTTCATTTTTTAACAAAAAGCTGAAAAATTAAATTGTTTTTTTCTTTAAAACCCTACAAAAAACTTCACTAAATTAATGTTTATTTTCCGTCGCGGCCTCTCCAACAAAGAGGAAAACATAGCTAATCTCACCCTGACTCCCACATCAAAAAAGACCTTCAGTTTCGCTTCAGAATGCACTGACGTCACACATTCCTCAATCCAATCTGAATCTCTAACCCTCCAACCGCCTCTTCTTAATGAATTTCTTGATTTAGAAGCATTTAAAATCCAACCATGTCCTCATACTATGCCTCATAATTTCAAAAACTGCACTTTTTTCCATAATTTCAAAGATTGCAGAAGACCTGGCGGGTTTTATTCGAGTGATTTATGTCCAAATATCGATGATTGTGGCCGAGGGGATACCTGTCCTTATAGTCATAATTATATAGAACAGATGTATCAAAAGGATAAATATAAGACCAGATTTTGTGGTTTTTATCCCAATAATCTCCGGAATTGTGAATATGGAGGATATTGTTCATTTGCTCATTCGGAACAAGAAATCTTAGTGGATCTGTTACATAATTATGAGATGGATGAGGATTTCTTTATGTTCCATTATAAAACAGTATGGTGTCCTTTTAACCTGAACCTTCATGACAAGACTTTATGTGTTTATGCGCATAATTGGCAGGATTTCCGGAGAAAACCTCAACTTTTTGATTATGATACGAAAGGATGTGGCTTATGGAAATATAATGACGTTTTGACGGAATATACTCAAGGATGTCCTAATGGCTTAACATGTAAATATAGTCATGGATGGAAGGAATCAGAGTTCCATCCTTTGAATTATAAGATAGGTCTATGTAATATGGCTAATTGTTTGAAGGGCTTAGTATGTCCTGGTTTCCATAACATGAAAGAAAGGAGGTCGGTATTATAATTTATTAAAAGAAGATTATATGACATACTTTTGGGTTTTATATAGGGTTCTTAGCATAAATGTTATGAGCAAACTCTTCAAGATCTATCCGAGGAATAGAGTAGTGGCAGGGACCTTTAAGGTGAGAAAGGAAAATAATTTCAGTAATAATAAGGCAGGATTAAGCCATCGTAGCTCGGAGGTCTCGGCATTGGATTCGATAAGAGAGATTAAAGAGGAAAATATCTTAGGTAGAAACGAGACCATGAAGATTAAATTCAATGACTATATGAATGATTGTTCAAAGAAAATGAAGGTCATGACCCCAGAACATAAAAATGAGTTATTTTCATTGATAATTTATAATTTTATATACTTTTTCAACTAAGCTATATTTATTAGATTTAAGAGTAAGAAGGATTTTAGAAGAGCTTCAGAAAATGTCATGAATAAAGGCGGCTTTTTGGGAGGAAATGGGAAAAGTGGTTAAAATGAAGGTTTTTATTTTTTGGAAGACTTAGACAATTTAATTTTAATTAGTATTAAATCGAAGATCTACTATTTATAAAACTCTGATTAGAGAAAAAGCCGAGAATTTAAAAACTCGAGTCTTTCTATATAAAACTTAATTAAAATCAAACCCCTTATAATCAATATTTAAATTTCAAACCAAATCAAACAATCTCCCATACTTCCATGTCAACTAAAATGTATATAATCTCTCACTAAACATCATTTTAACCCTTTTTCCCTAGTAAACTGCCCATTGAAAACCCTTTGACCATGAAAACCCGTCGTTCTCTCAAATTCCAAGACAAATCACTCCAGAAATCATTCAAAGGCTTCCGTTTAAATCCTTATTATGAACAAAAGGATTTCTTCGTCTCGAAATCCAGATTAAAGGCTGAAATCCAATCCCAAATGACTCCACAACCTTTGAAACGATCCAGGGGCAGGCCACCTAAGAAATTATTAAATAGTGTTGAGGATTCAAGGGCTTTTAAATTAAGCAAGGATAAAGAACAAGTCCTTATGATGATGAAGAATGAGAATCACGAGCTTTTAGCCAACGATTGTGAGAAGAAAAGCGTTGAAATCGAACAAAGGAGCCTAGAAGACAAAATTGAAGAGGAAGGTCTTCTTCAGGATCAAGCCAAACTATTAGAGAAAAAACGGAAATTTCAGCATTTAAAATGCAAAAAAAGTTCATATTTTTCAAAAAAAAATTACCTTATTAATTATTAACAATAAAAAAATAAAAGAGCCATGGACTGAAGAGGAGGATTTGCTTGTTATTAAACTTGTTGAGCAACATGGGCCTCAGAAATGGACCTTTATAGCCAATCATCTCAATGGACGCATAGGAAAACAATGTCGTGAACGTTGGCATAATCATTTGAACCCAATGATAAAGAAGTCCTCTTGGAATGAGGATGAGGAATGGCTTCTTTTCCTTTATCATAAGGCAATAGGTAATAAATGGGCAGAAATCGCTAAGGATCTCCCTGGACGCACTGATAATTCCATAAAAAACCATTGGAATTCTGGTATGAAACGAAGACTCAGTGAATTCCTGGATAGATTAAGTAAATGGAGAGCTGATGCCAAAGTTCATGGGGTCTCAATAATTGATACCATCATTAATAAGACTGAAAAGGAGCTTCTGTTGAAATTGATCTTGAATGTGGATATAAAACATGAGGAAACAGGCTATAAACGTAATTTTTATAAAAAATTAGCTTTTATAAGTAAATAATTAGGCGGTAGACATCAAAAGAACTTAATTAAGAAAACTGATGGTCTTATTACTATGGAAACTCCTTTGTCGGGCGGTCATTTCGTAAAGACTGAGGAAAATTTCGAAAGATTCGCTGAATTCGCTAACACTCCAAGCCAAAACAGAAGCCATAGCAAAAAAAGCCAAAGACAAGTGATCAGTTCCAATAGAGCTGTCAACTCCTTTTGCAAACAGGAGTTCGAAATCGAAGATAAACATAATCCAGGCCTTACCACTCCTAGCAAAAGACCCAAGTTCTTCGAATTGGGAGGTGAAGCTGCTAGGAAAACAATCGAGAAAAGCATTGAGCCTTTCACAGGCCAGAAACTCCTTAATTCGCCTCGACTCTTATGCAAATTCGAGGAAAGTCCCAGCAGGTTCCATAAAATTCCTTTATATTATATAAGAGTTTATTTTCTAATTAGAATGTTGAATCTATGCACTCCTGAAGCCCAGGAAAGGAAGTTCTTCCTAAGGACTAGTTCTTCTCGGAAACAAACCTTATCTATGAAGAAAGGACTCATTATGTTACCAAGTCTGATGGAAGACGAAAAGGAAAATGAGACTCCGAATTTTTCCGGACGAAAGTATGGATTTTTTATCAGAAAAAAAATAATTTTTTTAAAAAGTCTGAGAAATATATATGATTTGACGGACAAGTTCATGAACTGAAGAGAAGATATGGAAAAAAGCCTGTATTTTTGTTATATTTGTCTCGTTTTTTAGTGAGATTTTTATTTATTTTCGAAAGAAAAAAAAGCTTTAATTCCTCTTTAGTAACAAAACCTATATCAATAATAAAGAAAAAAAGAGTTCTTTGATTCATATTTTTATTAATAAGTGGCCTTGGATCTTTTATCAGGTCTTGTTTCATTTTCGATGAATCTCATGATGGTAAAAGAAAAAAATGGAAAAAAAAAATTAAACGAAAAGTTAATTTTGAAAAAAAAAAAAAATTGAAAAATTTTAATGTTTGTCACTTTTAGCATTGATCCGAGATCAATAAAGAAAACTGCATATAACTTATTTATCATTCTTCTCAACCCACTGTTTAATGTAACCTGGCTTTGAATAGCTATCTTTAGAAAAAAACGACGATATTTTTTTCCTCAATGTATATTTATTAAATTCTTCCACATCATTAATGAGAAAACTTTCAAAATCTATCCCAAACCATCCTAGTTGATAAATCCCAAAATATTCCCATATCCAGGGTTCCTGGTCCATGCTAGGTTGATAATCTGTCCTTTCAAAAATGGTTCCATTTGGATAAAGAATTATATAGGTAATTGAGTCAATATCTTTATAGTCAATTCTTCTTTGTTTTGGGATGTTCGATGGAGTTGCTTTTTCTATAGCTGCTAACAAAAGGGGGTTGCTTCCATTCAAAATACGTTCATAGGTGGCTAGTGACTCTTCTTTAATTTCTGCCAACAATTTTTGAGTCTTTGGATCTAGTTTTAAAGGATTTTGGGGCTCCATATTTTCAAAAAATGTAAATTTAATTATAAAAATTCGCCTTGAGACTTATATAATAAAAAATTATCTTTTAGTAAACTTGTCTATTAATTTTTAATTTTGTTGTATAAGTATAAAAAAAGTTCCAAAAAATTCAAAGTAAATATATAAATATGTAAACCTAATTAAAAAAAAAAAACAATTTGCAAGTTCCGATTTTTTTTTTTTTTTTTTTAAAAAAAATTGGAATTAAAAAAAAAGGAAAAGAAAAAAATTGAAAACCTAATGAATATAAAGTAAGTTTTGACAGTGAATTTTTGAAATATTTTATAAGAAGTCATGCTTGAATGAAGCAAGCATGAGGCGAAGACTCAATAAGTTCAAGATTAATTAAACGAAAGAAACTTAAAAAAACCTATTTTTATTAGATTAATAAAAAATGTTTTGTTCCTCTTTAGCAACAAAAACTATATCAATAATAAATAATAGAAGGTTCTTTAGTTCTTGTTTTTATTAATAAGTGGCCTGTTTTCCTTCGATTTTATCAAGTCTTGTCTGATTTCTATGAATCTCATGAGAGCGTCTTCTGATTTCAAATGAATCGCCTTTATCCTGTCCTCAACATCGTCAAAACTCATTAATTTCTCATCATTTTTTGTAGATTTGTCAATGTTTTTAGGAGATTTCTCATCATTTTTTGTTAATTTGTCATTATTTTTGGGTAATTTCTCATGATTTTTTGTTGATATCTCATGATTTTTTGTTAATTTTTCATTGTGTTGTGTCAATTTCCCATTGTTTTTTGTTACTTTCTCATCATTTTTAAGAACTTTTCGATTATTTTTCTGATTTTTTTCAGGCTTTAAGACATTATTTTCTATTTTGGGGAGTTTTCTTTCTAAATTCTCATGGTTTTTCTTGAAAATCAACTCAGGATTCTTGAAGATTTTAGTGCCAAAAATTGGTTGTTCAGGTATTTTTTTCCTTTGGTCGATTTCCTTGATTTTACAATTCAAAACTAATAACAAACTATTGATTTCCTCTATATTTTTCTGATTTTTCATAATTTTTCAAATTTTAATTTTTTATCTTATAATGAAAAAAAAAATATATAAATAAGTTGTCTTGAACTTGTGAATTTTGACATTTTTTCTTTACTAAAAAAAAAACCTTGTTTTGCAAAAATTTGATTTAATTAAAAAAAAAAAACTTGGCATTTATTTTTAAAAAAAGAATGTTTTATTATAATGAAAAACCCTTAGAAAAAGAAAAATCTAAATTTTTATAAAAGTGTAATAGCATATAATATTAAAAACAAATTTTTTAATACCATTTTTCTGTTTGAGGAAATCATAAAATATAATTTGATGAGTTATTTCCCATCATTAAAAACTTTCTAAAAAAAAAATTAAAAATTTTTCCTAAAAATTCTTTAGCATGCAATTTTGAATTTTCCTTATTATTATAACCTTCAGTTTGATTTTCTGTACTATGATAAATTATTGATGTGTGTCTCTTTTTCTTTTGTTTATAGAGAAAAAAAATATTTTTTTGCGCAATTCAAATTACCAAATTGTGAAAATAAGAATGCGAAGTTTCTTAAAAGGTCTTTTATCTTCCAAGCCCATTGAGAAATCCCTGATAAAACCGTTAAAAGACCAGCAAATATCTCGTCCCTACCAAGATAAGTGGCTTTCCAATAAGCCCACAGGAAATTATCCTTTAGGCTTTCAAGCTAAAAACGAAGAATTTATAAGAAAAGTCCATCAACAACGTAACAAAGATGAAGGGGAGCTCAAGATTTATTGGTTAGAAAAATGGTATATATTTAGGGATAAAAAACTAGTATATCCCATAGAGAGACTAGCCTATTTATTAAGGCTTTCCCTCGGTATATTGAAGAAATTGGCCTCAAAGAACCAAACTCTTTATAGGAATCTCGAGAAACTCGAAGGAAATATCGATAAACTCCAAAACAACCCACGAGCACGTGCTTTTTTCCTACCAGGACTGATGATTTTGTTGATTCTGTTGATTTCGCCTATATTTGTTCGCATAATATGATAAAAAATCTCTTTAAAATTCATTATTTTTTCTTTCAAAATCTCTTAAATTAATCTTTTATTGTTCTAAAACCTCTTCTAACAACACCAGGCGGTATTTTGCTTCTTGTTGTTGGCATTGGCTCTGGCTTGTCTTCCCTTTCCGATTTGAGCTAGGATTTGATTGACTTCATTTTGAATCGCATTAGATTTCCTGGTGAGTTCTGAAACTTCAAATTCCAGATTCTTGAGTCTTTTCCTTAGGTTCTCAATGTCTGGATTTGCCACCGGCACTTCATTCCCCATATTGCTCTTCAAAAGCAGGATTTCTCTTTCTTTGGCATTAAGAATGTTTTTCAATTCAGAAGAGTTATCGCCTCTTCCTCTGAGATCAATGATTTCCCTCTCCTTGAAGCTTAAGGTTTCTCTGATTGTGACGATTTCAATATTCAATTGGTTGTAACTATAGTCCATATCACGACCCAATTCCAACAATCGTTCGATCTCTGCCCCTAGCATTATAATGTTCAATCTACCATTGACTGTTGAGCCTCCACTATTTATCACCTTCACACTTTCATGAAGTCCTGCCCTCTTGACATTTTCTGTTTGAGAAGAGCGGATCTCTGGTTGTTGCACAGTGAATGTTTGATAGTTGGTTTGGACCTCTGGTTGGGGTTGATAAGTTTGGGGTTGATAGGTATAGTTGCTGGGAGTATATTGATAAGAGGACACATTATATTGTGAACTGGATGGTAGGACATATTCTTTGGCTTGATAAGTGGTGTTACCTGGGACATAGGATGCACCTTCAAGCCCTAGACGGGTACGTTTGGATTCAGCGAGGATCTTTTCAATGTCGATATTGTCGATGTTGGCCATAAGATAGGAGGAACTTGGTTTTTTAAAATTTATTTATATAATTTATTAGGAAATGATATCTGGGGGTTTTGTCATATTTGGGGTTTTTTATTTGATTTTTTCAAAAATCTCAAAATTTAAATAAATCGTCGCATGGAATCGCTTAACGATAGACCTTCGATGTACGCTGATTTTCTCAATAATCCCATCGAAAAAATCCGTAAATTGTTGCCCAAGAAACATAAGGACCTAAGGGAATTGTTATCCAGGACTCAAGGTAATTTTCTAAGCGAGGTTCTAATAAATTCTTATAAAGAGGATATCAAGCTTGAGAAAGAACAGGAGCCTAATGCCAATAAACATTATCTGTTATTTAAGCTTTCGATCCAGACTAAAAACTCTAAGATCATCGAGATTTGTCTTTATTATTTGCAGGTATCCATGTTTTTTTATTTCTTTTATTTTATATCTATTTAGAAACTTATTTCCAATAATTTCCTTGATGGAAACTGTGCGGACCATACTTTCAATATAAATCTAGATGAAATCATACAACAGAACCCAGATCCCTATTATTTTCATAGAAGATTGATTGATTCCGTCGTGGAGAACATTGCTGGTTGTATGAACGAAAAAGATGAGAACATACAACTTTTGGTCATTAATATCTTATTGACCTTGCTCACGAATCCCAAAGTGGAAATCCATGAGAAAAGCCTACAAACTGCCTTCAAGACCTTCATCCACATTTATAGTCGTAAGACCTTAAATTTTCTTTTAAAATAAATGTTTTTTTTTAAATAAAAAATCTTATCAAGTGTCAAAAAACAATGTCATCCAAACGACAGCCCGAGCCGCATTGACTCAAGCCTCGAGTACTTTGTTTCAAAGATTGGAGAATTTTGTGAAACAGGGGAAGAATCCTGAAGAGAACCCAAATAATAACATCCTTCCAATAGATGAAGAGGAACAAAATAGAGAAATAGATTTTATTCTCAAGATCTACATGTCGAATGTAGTCCGAAATATTGTGGATAACGTTTGTTTATTCGATGAGAAAGCCAAGACAGTTACCAACAAAATCCAAGAGAACCAAGAGTTAGATCCAGCGAAAAAAACAGAGGAATTATCTAAAGAACTTTCCTTGATCCCTTTAAGATCAGTTCCTTTGATTAATGAGACTGATGATCTGAAATATAAGAAGATCATGACGGTATCAATAGATAACGAACAAAATGTGGTTAGCGGGAAGTTTGGTTGGTGTTTTGTATGTCGAAAAAGCGCCAATGTTTATTGCAAGGATTCAAGAGTGCCTGTTTGTACAGCCGAATGCAAGAAGAAACATCTTGATGAACTCAATATTGTTAATAGTCTCTTCGGAATCAATCATCATAAGAAAGATAACATCCTCTTGATCGATTGTTTGGAAATATTCAAAATGTTCGCAAAACTCTCTAGTAAAGATTCAGTCAAGTATTTCTTATTTTATCTTCTATAAAACCTATATTTTTTTTAAATTAAAAGAGATCTAAGTACCTATAATTTACGAAGCAAGATCCTGGCTTTGGAAGTAATTTTCGCAATATTGGAAAAGCCGCTTGGCCAATTGCATCAAAACAAGGATTTCATTGAAATCATCAAATCGATCCTTTGTGGGTCTATTCTCAATAATTGTGTTGCCAGCGATCAGAACGTCTTCAAGCTTTCTTTTGGGATCTTTCTGATCCTAGTTAACAGTTATAAGGAGAATTTGAAACGTGAAATTGTGGTGTTTCTAGACCAAATCTTCGTGAAATTCCTAGAATCTGGAAATTCGACCTATACTCATAGACTTTTGGTGCTTGAGGTGTTCAATAGGATTTTTAAGAACACTAGAAACATTCTGGAACTGTATGTCAATTATGATTGTGATGTGGATTCTGTCAATATTTTCGAAAAGATCGTTGAGGTGCTCACCCGCATAGCACAAGGCAAATATTTGAAGTCTGAATATTCCATGATGATCCAACCCAATCAAGAACTAGTTCTCAGGACGCTTTCTCTAGAGACTCTCATAGAAATGTTGAGAGGTTTATCCAAATTTGTGGAAGATGCCGAAAAGGAAAAGGACCAACTTGAGGAAAACAAGAACCCAGATGCCAGCGCCCTGAATAAAGACAACAATGAGGATGATAAGGAATCTAATAACGCTGATGATGGGGCTTCCAAATTGGAAGCCTATGATACTATAGAGAAATCTCGAAATGCAAAGATGCAATTACAAAAGGCCATCAGAAAATTCAATTTCAAGCCTAAACAAGGAATCCAACATCTGGTGACTTATGGCATCATAGCCGAGAATAACGCCCCGGATCTAGCCAAATTTATTTATAACTGCCCCTCAATTTCTAAACAGAAAATAGGTGAGTTTTTCGGTGAGGAGAACCCTTTCAACATCGATGTGATGTCGGAATATGCAGATTATATGAATTTCAAGAGCATGAACATCGATGATGGTCTTCGTCATTTCCTCGATCATTTCACTTTGCCTGGAGAATCGCAAAAGGTCGATCGTATCATGCAAGTCTTTGCGCAAAAATATTATAAATATAACCCAGATAACCCATTATCTTCAACCACAGCCGCCTATACTTTGTCATATTTGGCTATTATGCTCCAAACCGACCTACATAACCCTCTAAACAAAGATAAGATGAAACTTGTGGACTTTATCAAGTTAGCTAGAGGAATCAATGATGGGCAGGACCTCACACCTGATTATCTAACCGGGCTTTATAATAGGATTGCTAAACGGCCTTTGGCTATTCATGAGCAGGTGAAAGCTGATAAATCGGCTCAAGAGGCCATTAATAGCAGTTTAAGAAAGAAACATTTCCTCTTTCTTCAGGAATCTAAGGAAATGCTTCAGAGAGGAAAAGATCTGATAAAATCACAGAAGGAAAGTGTTTATTTAACTGTGACTAGTTGGGAATATGTCAGACCATTGCTTGATATAATATGGAGTCCTTGTTTGGCTAGTTTCAGTGTGTTATTAGAGGAAAATGATGATCCAAAGATCCTGAGTCTTTGCATGGAAGGGTTTAATTACGGGATCCAATTGACAAGTCTTTTTAATATGCAGACTGAAAGGGAAGCCTGGGTCCTTAGCTTGGCGAAATTCACGAGCCTGACCTCATTAAAGGAGCTCAAAGAGAAAAACATCCAATGTGTGAAGTTGTTGTTGAATATCGCATTGAACTACGGAAATTTCCTAAAAAGCTCTTGGATCTATGTATTGGAATGTATCAGCAGATTGGATTATCTTCATGTTTTGGGATCTGGAGGCAGGAAAGATGCAGAGATCTTCGGACAAAGGGCACCTAATACTAATAAACATGCAGAAATGCATGAGTTCGTTGAACAAATGAAATCAGAGAACCTCATGGGACATATCGATCCGGCCGATATTGATAAGATCTTCAATAGATCTGTGCTATTGGATGGAGAAAGCATTTTGGACTTTATTTCATGTTTGTGCAAATTATCAGAGGAGGAATTGAAAACCAATTCAAGGATTTTTAGCCTGCAGAAAATCGTTGAAGTCGCAGATTATAACATGAATAGAATTAGGATCATTTGGACCAGAATTTGGAATGTTGTCAAGGAGTTCTTCAGCAAGGCTGGATGCCATCCCAACAGCCAGGTGTCAATGTTCGTGATTGACAGTTTGAAACAATTGTCGAACAAGTTCCTGCATGTATTTTTATTTTGTTTTGTTTTTTTAAAGACAAGGTTAAATCACTTTTTTCAATTAAGAAAGAGGAATTGTCTCATTACGAGTTCCAGAAAGAGTTCCTCAAACCTTTTGAAACCATATTCATAAACCTTCCACGTACTTTATATAATATATCATACATGACTTATTTTAACCCCCACCTTAAAATATTCTTACCCCCCCCACCTTAAAATATTTCAACCCCCCCCACCTTACATAATATTCATATTTCTTTCC
>Ga0302320_10013039_pt1 | contig 17400 bp, 12 predicted proteins | sample Bog_T0_3_FD_202130 | JGI IMG/M metagenome (GOLD analysis project Ga0302320, IMG submission 202130) | Peat permafrost microbial communities from Stordalen Mire near Abisko, Sweden - Bog_T0_3 | ecosystem: Environmental > Terrestrial > Soil > Wetlands > Peat | place: Sweden: Abisko, Stordalen Mire...
GGATGTCATCGCGCTGGGTGCCGGCGAGCCGGATTTCGACACGCCGGCCCATATTGCGGAGGCCGGCATCCAGGCCATCCGCTCCGGCGCCACGCGCTATACCAGCGTCGACGGCACGGTGGAGCTCAAGGACGCCATCATCGCCAAGTTCAAGCGCGACAATGGCATCAGCTACGAGCGCAATCAGATCCTGGTCTCCAGTGGGGCCAAGCAGACGATTTTCAATCTCTGCATGGCCGTGCTCGATACCGGCGATGAATGCATCATCCCGGGCCCCTACTGGGTGTCGTATCCCGACATGGTCATGCTGGCCGACGGCATCCCGGTGATGCCGACCGCCGGACCCGAACAGGGCTACAAGATTTCCCCTAAGCAGCTGGCTGCGGCCATGACGAGCCGGACGCGCCTGGTGCTGCTCAACAGCCCGAGTAACCCCACCGGTGCCGCCTACACGCCAGCGGAACTGCGCGCGTTGGCCAATGTGCTGGTGCAGAACCCGCGCGTGATCATCGGTACCGATGACATGTACGAGAAGATCTACTGGGGCAAGGAGCCCTTTGCGAGCCTGCTCACCGTGGCGCCCGAACTCTACGATCGCACCATCACGATCAATGGCGTCTCCAAGGCCTACGCCATGACCGGCTGGCGCATCGGCTACTGCGGGGGTCCCAAGGAAGTCATCACCGCCATGACGACCATCCAGGGGCAGTCGACCTCGAATGCCTCCAGCATCTCGCAGAAGGCCGCCACCGCCGCCCTGAACGGGGATCAGCAGTGCGTGACGAAGATGAATGCCGCCTTCAAGGAACGGCACGACTTCATCGTCGCCGGGCTCAATACCCTCCCGGGCGTCTCCTGCCTGCCCGGTGCCGGCACCTTCTATGCCTTTGCCGACGTCCGAGGCGCGATGCGCAATTTAGGCATGCGGGATGACAATACCTTCTGCGAGTTCCTGCTCAACAAGGCGCTCATCGCCGTGGTGGCAGGCTCCGGTTTTGGCTGTCCGGGGCACATGCGGCTCTCGTTTGCCTGCAGCATGGAGACCCTCGAGAAGACCATCCAGCGCCTGCGCGCCGTCCTGCCCGCCCAGGCCCAGGCCAAGACCGCCTGAGGCCCTAAGTCCTTGACGGGGCGGCGCCGAACCTGAAGATTTCGCGCCGCCTCACTTTCCCTACCACTCCCCGGTAGCTCAGCTGGTAGAGCGTCGGACTGTTAATCCGTTGGTCGTTGGTTCGAGTCCAACCCGGTCGTGTGGGGCTGAAGGCTCTTAGGTCTCAGTGAGCCGACTCCCATTGTGTGGGTAAAGCCCCAGGCGAGCCCAACACTTGCCCCGCACCAGCGGCGGGATCAGGAGGGCGGCGAATACGTATGGCATCCTTTCCTCGAAAGTAGGCGAACAACGCGCGGCGTGGCAAGGCGGTCCGGTTGGCACTTCCGCGGTGCCAGACCGTTGCATAAAACAGCGCTCCGGTTCCGGCTCGACCCAACACCTGCGTTTCGCGCGGCTGCGCACGCGTATCGAATTCAGGATGCGGCAAGGTATGACTTCCCGGCACTACCAGGGTGGGTCCGTTGTCAATTGTTACGTCATCCAAATAGATCGCGAGGTTTATCGGCGTTGGCCAATACTCGCGCTGTAAATCCTGATGCCACGGAGCTCCGGGCGAAGACGGAAGTGCAACGCGAACCCACGCATTCACGAAAACAGGAGGATCTCCCAAGAACCGCACCAGGACTTCTCGGACTGGTGGGTTTTTCATCAGCTCTAGTACGTTGGGATCTTTACCATCGAGAAATCCCACATCCCTTTCAGATCCGGGATAATCGGCGCGATCTGACAACAGAACTCTGTCTGCCAAGGCTCGGTACATTTCCAGCTCGCTGTCGCTCAGTAAACCGGGGACGACAACAAAACCATCCCTCGCCAAGCTCATCGCGACCTTATTTAGATCCAATTCTAATGTCTTCACTGTTGCTCTTTATCCTGGTCAAAGCATTTCAACTTGCACTCGAGGGTCTGGCGACCCTGAGCCGCGGCGGGATGGTCGGACCAACAACAGAATGACTTTTTCCGACAATCCTAGGACCCGATCGGATGTTCGACTTCCGGCGGCGGACATGATCCATCCCCTACAGAACAATCAGCTGTCGCGGGTGCGCGGTGAGAAGCTCGTACCCTGTCTCGGTAATTAACACACTCTCGCTGAAACCCACACCCATGACTCCCGGTATTCGCAGAGCACGGTGAGTGTGGAACACCATTCCAGGCAGCAGTACATCGCCGCGCCCAACGGCAATCTCGATTGAGCGCTCGACCCAAGAGGGTGGAAACCCTATGCCGACGGAATAACCAAAGTAGCCTCGCGACTTGAATGCCGCATCATGCCCATCCAGCGATCCCATCGCCGCACTGGCTATCTCACCGGCAGTCACTCCTGGCCGCAGGTGATCGAACAGCCGGTCCATCGCCGCCAACGACGTGTCAGCCAGTTGCCGCAGTCGGGCTGAGGGCGGTCCAACGACAGCGGTGCGCAATAGCGGCGCGCAGTAGCGCTTGAACACCCCACCTATCTCCATCAGCACCGGATCGCCCGCCTGGATCAGCGATCGCTTCGGCGTCGCGTGGGTCACGCCCGAGCGCCTGCCAGCGCGCACGATAGGTTCTATTGCAAAGTATTCCCCGCCCGCTGCGATAATTGCCTGAGCAGCTGCGCCCGCCACCTCATTTTCGCTGTTTCCAGAATGGATACTGCTCACGGCTGCTTCCATACCCAACGTAGAAAGACGGGCCGCTGTTCTCAGGGCGGCAATCTCGGCCTCCGATTTCACCGCTCGCAGGGCAGGTACCAGGTCACTGGCATCGATAACATGCGCCGACGGCAATGCGACGCGCAAACACGTCTCGGTATCGGGATTGAGACCCGGACGACGGCGCTGCACGCCGATCCGCCAGTGCTCAACACCGATGCTGCGCAGATAGTCCGTCAGCTGCGCGGGCGCCGAATCCATGCTATCCCATGCCACCGGCAGCACGGTGTCAATGTAGGAATGCATCGCTGCCAGCTCTGGGTCGCAGACCTGCAGCACTGGCACGCCGTCCCGCGGCAGGATCAGGCAGTGGTACCAGTCCGAGAGCGGCGTCTGAAAGCCCGTGAGATAGCAGATATCGGGCAGGCTGTGGACAAGCATTAAATCGAGTCCCGGGCCGTCCATCGCCGCGCGAGTCTTCTCGATGCGCCGCGCGTACTCGGCCCTGGGAAATGCCATCTCCCGCGGTATGTCCGTCAATTCCTTCCGGCTCATCGATGCCCGCTAACCCACGAATCGCAGCTTCCTTGAAGTTTATAGGATCTACGTATAACGTTACATTTGAGACGCGACTTTGCTGCCGGAATCCTGCCTTCCTGTATGGCGGCCGCGGCTATTCGACAGGCAATGCCCCGGCAGTCCATGTGAGCACGATGTGTGAAGCAGATCAAAACCATCACCGCAATGAGCGCATACGCCATGGCCGGCAACACACCGCTCGTGGTACAGCCCATGATCGTCGGGGCACTGGTAGATCTGCGCGGATTCACGGAGCGACAGGCCGGCATCGTTGCAGCTGTTGAGCTCACGGGGCTGACGCTCGGCATTCTCTGTCTGATCAGCGCCGTTGGCCGAGTCAGGCGCTCGAGCTTCGCACTGCTCGCCGTGACCGCCATCGTCGCGGCGAACGTAGCGACCTGCTTTGTCACTCAGTTCCAATGGCTTCTGCCACTGCGATTTCTATCGGGCGTGGGCGCTGCATCCGCTTTCTGCATCTCCTCGAGTCTGGCCTCCTCGAGCTCCAAGCCGGAGAACAGCTTCGCGATCATGAATGCCATCTGTATCGCCTACTCGGGCGTTTTGACGTTGCTATCCTCCTCCATCCTGCAGGCCCATGGCCTCCCCGGCATCATGCTGACCCTGTCATTCATTACGTTGCTGGCGCTGCTGGTGATTCCCTGGATTTCTCCAGAGGTGACCAGTGCCGCGCCGGCGGGTGTGACGCACGCCGCGGCAAAGGTGCCTTTGGCGATACCCCTGCCAGTTTTCGCGCTGCTGGCCATGATGCTGTTGCTCTACACCGGACACGGTGCCATCTGGGCCTTCCAGGAGAGAATCGGCGTCGCGGCCGGCCTCACCGAGCAGGCGGTGGGCAGGTCACTCGGTATGTCGATGCTGCTGTGGGGTGTGGGTGGCTCATTGCTCGCGCGGCTACTGAGTCTGTCCCTGGGACGCATTGTGCCGCAGGTGATTTCTCTGGGCGCATCCTTCATGGCCGTGCTACTGCTCGTTTTCGGCACCACTCCAGTTGCCTTCGCAACCTCATCGGGGTTGATCGCGCTGTCCTGGTTCTACGGCTTGCCATACCAGATGGGTCTTCTGGCGGCACATGATCCCAAGGGGCGCGCCGCCCTCGCCGGCACGATGATGTCGACGGCCGGGATGGCTGCAGGGCCAGGTATTGCGGCTTTCCTGCTGGTGGGACGTGCCCATTGGCCGATCGGTGTCTTTGCGGGGATCTGCTACCTGTGCGCGCTGGCCATTGCCCTGCCATCGGCCCGCAGCGTCGCGCGCGTGGCGAATCTGCGCGCGGTGTAGCCCCCCCCTGCCGGAGAGCGATCAGCGAGCGGTGGATTCGCCGATCTGCAGCCGCACCGGCAGCATCAAGCGGCGCTTGGCAAATTCACCATTCTGAAGCCGACCTATCAGCAGTTCGCCCGCATGGCGACCCAGCTCATAGGCCGGTGATACCACCGTAGTCAGCGTCGGTGTGGTGAAGCGCCACACATCAAACCCGTTGAAGCCCGCAACAATGAGGTCCTTGGGTACGCGGTGTCCGGCAAGCTCACAACTTTTCAACGCAGCAACAGCCATGGAGTCGGTTGCCCCGACAATGGCATCCGGCGTGCCCTTGGCGAGGCAGTCCATCATGACCCGCTGGACATCGTCGAAGCGCTCGGATGCGGCACTCAGCGTCTGCACCTCGATGGCAGCGCTCCCGTGCCCCAGGATATTCCGGAGCCCGCGCTCACGCTGCTCGAGGGCGGACCAGTCGAGGGCTGGTCGAACGAAAACCACCGAGCGCACCTTTTTACCGAGCAGGTGTTCGCCGAGTTGCATGCCGCCGGAGAGATCATCCTGACTGATGATGGCGACATTGGGTGCTGGTGACTTGAACACTTCCTGAAACACGACAATCGGCTGGCCCAGGCGCTGCAAATTGGCCAGATGTTCTCGCCGGAGGCTCCGCGGCCCACACAGGATCGCGCAGAGCGCCGCGTTACCCAGTTTGGCCAGAATGGTGGCATCGCTGAAACGTTCCGGTGTCACACCCTGAACATCGAGTGTGTAGTCCAGATTGCTCAGATAGTTACTCAGGCCGCTGACGAGCCTTGAGATGAACGGATCGTTGAGGAAGGCCGGATCGCTGTCGGCGATCACGATACCAACCGAGGATTCCTCTGACAGGCGCAGGCTGCGCGCACTGCGGTTTGGCCGGTAATTCAGCAGCGCAATCGCCTGCTCCACTCGCCTCTTGGTTCTGGCCCTGACGGCCTTGCCACGAACGAAGTTCGAGACGGTCATCACGGAAACGCCAGCCTTGCGGGCAACATCATTCAGCGTTGCGCGCGGCTTCATTCCTGCACCAGGCTGGCGCCGGCGTGTGCTCATGCCCGCTTCCTCATCAGCGCTGCGCGAGGCCAATCAGGCATGGGTCTAGTCGATTTGAGTCGCTGTGACCGCGCCATCGATCGTCAGCTCGATGCCGGAAATATAGGCGGCTTCCTCCGAGGCGAGGAACAGCGCGCCTGCGGCAATGTCCTGCGGGCTGCCGAGACGGGCCAGAGGCATTCGCTGAACCAGCTCGGCACGGGCCTGCGCGGGATCTGGCATGGCATCGAGCACGCGGTCCATGATCGGCGTGTCGATATAGCCCGGACAAATGCAATTGACTCGAATCCCGCTGGCTGCGCCATCCTTTGCCAGGCAGCGTGACAGCATGATCAGCGCAGCCTTGGTCGAGCAGTATGCGGGTGCGCCCACCCCGCCGACCTGACCCATCACTGATCCCATGTTGACGATGTTGCCCGATCCACTGGCCTGAAGCGCCGACCAGGCGGCCTTGCTCGCCAAATAGGCGCTGCGAAGGTTGGTGTTGAAGACCCGCTCCCAATCGGATAATTCAAGTTCGGCGATGCGCTTGCCCATGTTGATGCCGGCATTGTTCACCAGGACATCGATTCGACCGGCCTCGCTTTGGATACGCTCAATACTGCGCGTGATGTCTGTGGGCATAGTGACGTCCGCAACGATGGCTGTGAAGCGGGTGCCGGCTGCGCGCAGTGCCTGCTCAGTCGCCCGCAGCCCCGCTGCGTCGACATCCATGCCGTAGACGCTCGCCCCCTCGTGCGCAAACGCGGTTGCGATACCCTGGCCGATGCCGTGCGCTGCGCCGGTCACAACGACTACCTTGCCATCAAAGCGATTCGCTCGCGTGGATCGACCCATGGTCTTCTACTTGGAGGGAAACACGAGATCCGAGAATACGAACATCATACCTAAAATACTCACCACGAACCCGGCGGACCAGAGGATCACACTGTCAAGCCTGCCGAGCGACCCAAGTCCTTCTCGCAGTAACGCACCCTGGTCCCAGAGTGTGACGGCGGCGGCTCGAGGTAGTCCCTGCTCGCGTCGCCAACGACTGCCGAGCAGGCATAGCACCATCGAAGCTGTCCAAGTGATGGCCGCTTGATTGCCAAAAGGATAGAACCATCCGGGCATGGGCAGGAACGCACCACAGAGCTTGAGTGCAACGCCGAGCGCAAATCCACCGATGATGGCGGTCATCGCACCGGTGGCATTGACGTAGCGTGTCAGCAGGCCCAGCACGAAGATCGCCGCAAAGGGAGGCGCGAAGAACGCATTGAGTGTCTGCATATATTGGAAAATGCCGCCGCCCGCATTACTGAGCCAGATGGCGATCGCAATGCCCAAGACGATGGTCGAGATCGAGGCCCATACGCCACAGGTCACCTTCTGCTGATCGGTCGCCTGAGGCCGAATCAACGGCACATAGATATCGATCGTCAGGATGGTGGCAGTCGAGTTGACAACCGAGGTTACGGTCGCCTGCACGGCGCTGAATAACACGGCAAGCAGCAGACCGCGCATGCCAATCGGCAACAACTCTTTCACCAGGACGATGTAGCCTTGATCCGCCTGGTGCTGCGCATCTAGCCAGTCGCCGAGCAGGTACTCCGGGTGCAGCGCGAACAGGATCAGTCCTGGCAACACCGTGATCAGAGGCAGCAGCAGCTTGACGTAGCCTGCAAAGACCACTGCCATCCGAGCGTCCCAGATGCTGCGCGATCCAAGGATGCGCTGGATGATGAACTGGTTCAGCACGTTGTACCAGATGCTCACGGACATGATTAGAAAGAACTGGCCCGTCCACGGTGTCAACGGATGGTCCGGTCCTTGAATGACGGAGAGTCTGTTGTAGGTATCAGCCGCAGTGAGATGAGCGCGGATATGCTCCAGAGACTGGTGCCACACCCCGGAGAGCGCGCGATTGCGGTCGATCACAATCCAGAATCCATGAACGATGTTGCCATCGCCGCTGACGGCGAGCAGCCCCAGGACTGTCACGGCCGAGGCGCCGGCGAACTTCACGATGGCGGTAAATGCGCCAGTCCACGCGACCGCCGACAAGCCACCATAGACCGCCCAGGTACCCGCGAATGCCCCTGTCAGAACGATGCAGACAGGCATTGGCCAGCCGAAGAAGCCGTGCAGGGCAAGGCCACCCGTATACAGCACCGCAGCCATGAAGATGACCACGTTTGCGATGACCGTCACAAAGGCGAAGGTCTGACGGACCGCCGGGCCATAACGCCGTGCCAGGAATTCAGGGATGGTTACTACCTTCGAAGCCAGCAGAAAAGGTACGAAGATGTAGATCATGAAGAGGAACGTAAAGACATTGAGCCACTCATAGAGGGCGGGCGATACGCCCATGAGATAGGCCGCCCCAACCATCCCGATGAACTGCTCGGTGCTGATGTTCGCCGCAATGAAGCTGGCACCGACCACGTACCATCGAAGTTTGCGGCCAGCCAGAAAATAATCCGACGAGGAGGCGCGTTCACCCCGCCCGGCCAGAAAGCCAACCAGCGACAGCGCTGCGACGAAGAGAAAGAACTCGACATAGTCGAGCATGCTGAGCGAAAGTTGGCTGACTGCTGACAAACCGCTCTCCTGCCGAGTGGGCTTAGTGGTGGACGGAGGTTCCGCTCAACCGTTGAGGCGCGAATGCAATGCTTTGCTCAGCGCGGCCCGCACCGAGCGGACATCAGGGCGTCTCTGCAGACTCTGCCAGCAGCTCCCGCATCGCTCGATCGGCAGCCTCGAGCACCGCTTCCGTCGATCCCTCGCGGTACAGCGCTACCCGCACCGGATAAGCGCCGACTGCGTAATCCTCCCGCGGCGGCAGATAACTGGCATAACCGTTGACGATGTTGAGCACGGCGACGCTGTTGTGCGGAAATCGGCCGCGTAATTCCAGTTGAAACGCCGTGTGCATCTCGGCCGGGGTGCCGAGAATGAACGAGTCTCCGAGCTGCCAGATAGTGAAGGAGAAGTCGCCCTCCTTGCCATCGCCCACGGATTCCCGAGCCAGCAGACGGCGTGTGAGCCGCTCGATCATGTAGCTCTCGCTGGCCTCTTGAATCTCACGACGCAATTGCTCGCTGCTCGGCAGATCGGCAATCGCCAGTCGTACGGTCACACGACGAGATTTCAGCGTGGTGCTCGACCTGTTCCGATGCTCCTTCCAGATGGCAAGCGGGGTACCGGACTCTTCGACCCCAGCGTATGTCAGAGACACCTGCGGGGGAAACATGGAGGTGAGCACCGACAGTGCCGCGTACCCGACTTCACGGCCGTTCTGGTCCGCGATGGCCGTATCCTGCTCAAAGCTGCGGCGCGGCGCTTGATTGCCTGACGCGCCATGCAGGAACACGCACTCCCCACCGCCGCAAGCCGCCTCAACGGTCTCGCGCATGGCGCCGACGTAATCCGGGGAGATCAGGGTGTTGGCCCCACCGAGCGAAATCGGATGGCAGGCATAGTTCACGAACGTGCAGCGGATGTGCCCTGCCCCATCGACCACGCGCCCCACCAGTAAGGTATCGTCAGCTTTCGCGGCCGGGTTCAGCCCGCACAGGATTTGATCCCGACCCGCGACCGGCAGCTCCCGGTTGAACGCCAGTCCACAATGACCCGCGCGCCACGTCAGAGTTGCCGGCGCCAGCGACTCGCGGGCACGGCCGACCAGTTCTATGCAAGTCTCCTGCAGCATCTGACGATATTGCGGAATAAGGTGCCCGCCCGGCCGATCGGCAAATTCCAGAGCTGTTCGCGGTGCGCTGTGCGTGTGCGAGGGGTGCAGCATGAGCTCGTCCTGCTCGAGCCCGGTTCCCCGGAGAATCGCTGTCCGCAAATCGAGCTCATCCGGCTTCGAGTTCCACCAGCTCAAATCCAGCGCCAGCAGCACCAGCTGCTTCGAACGCGGCACGTCGGAAAACACCACGCAGGACGCCAGCAGCGGCTTGTGGATGCCGGTAGCGATATCGTGCTTGGAGCTGCCCCAAGTGCGCGCGAAGATTCCGGGCGGTGGATTGATGCTGGCCCTGGCCACCCCGACGGCTCCAGCAAACTCCGAGTCGCGCAATTCCAGAGTATTACGACCCTGCACAGAGTCGGTCATGCCAGCCGTTTCCGGCAGAACATCCTGGGGCCAGCTCACCGACTCACCGGCTCAAGGGGTGGCTGCCACGCGGCAGCTGACGGCTCCGCTCGCCCCTCCAGGCTGGACGCCCGAAGGGGCGAGCGGTTCGTAACGATCATCGGAACCTGTTTTCTCAGAAACTCTTCTCGACCTTGACCCCGAAGGTCCTCTGCGCACTCGTGGTAATGAACCGCTGCGTGCCTGGAGCGAAGGCTCCAGCGTAATTCCCGGGACCCCCCGAGGCCTCGTAGACGCCGAGCTCGGGAATGGTGTTCGTCAGATTGTTGACGTAGGTAGTGTAGTGCCAATTGTCGTGCTCTGCCGAGAATCGAACGTTGGCCTCGCCGTAACCGGGCAGCAGGTAGTTGGGATCGATGGGTGTGTTGGTGTTATTGAAATTGCTGGGACCGACATATGCATAGTCTACTCGCGCGGTCGCAGTCCATTGCGCGCGAGGACTGATGCTGTAGGCGATCCCCGTGGCCACCTGAGTCTTGGGCGCGGACTGCAGCGGAGCCCCGACCACGCCGGTCGACCCTTTGACGACCTCTACGATCTTGCCGTCCGCGTACTGACCTGTCACTTGCACCTGCCAATGGTCGGTCAGCGCTGCCCTGATCTCGGTTTCGGCGCCATAAACTCGCGCCACGCCCGCGTTGCTGACGAAGGACGCCCCGCAGCCGCTAACGACTTGATCCAGGTTGATGGTGCTCTGCAGGTTGCTCCAATCCTCGCGGAAGCCGCTGATGTTGGCGGTGATCCGGCCATTGTCCCAAGCGGTCTTCAGACCAACCTCATAGTTCTTCAGGTCATCAGACTTGAAATTTGCGGTTGAGGCAGCGGTGATGCCGAATATCTTCAGTGCGGCGGCGCAGCCGGGCGTGTTGTAGTTACCCGTTGGGTTGTCTCCGCCGATGCGGAAGCCTTCCGAGTAGGTCGCGTAGGCATTGATCTCCTTGGTAATGGCGTAAGTCAGGGTGGCCCGCGGTACGGTCTTGCTCTCCTTGACCGGCTCGTGAATGACCGAGTTGCCGGTGGGTGGAGCACTGGCGAAATAGTCACTGAAGTCGATGCGTGTCGAATTCACGCTCTGACTCGAATAGCGCAGCCCTCCGGCGAGCGCCAGATCGGGCGTGATGTTGAGCGTGATGTCTCCGAAGAAGGCGCGATCGGTGTAGGTGGAGGAATACTGGCCAGACCATACCGTGTCGGTGCCGCTATTCGGCGCTGTCAGCGGGGCCACCGCCTCAGTGAGCCATGCCGGACCAACGGTCACGTTGCCAAAGGCGTCGCGCTCCTCTTTCTGGAAGAAGCCGCCGACGGTCCAGTTGAGACCCGATCCGCTCCAGAGGAGATCCTTCTCATCTCCCTGCAGGCGCAGCTCCTGACTCAACAGGCGGCTATCCACATTAAAGGTCAAGGGAGCGGGAGTCGGTAACGGCACGATGCCATTCCCGCCGAGAGCACCATAGGTGATACCCGCAAAGTCGGTATTGTTACTGTAGCTGCGATCGGTCCAGCCGCTGATTGCATGCAGCGTGGCGAAACCGAAATCGTAACTCATCTCCAGCGAGGCCAATGAGTAGTTCGTGTTCTCGGGCTGGAGCTGAAACTGACTGGCAAGCAGAGGACTGCCGGAACCCGTCGATACGACTGGCTCGTAGAAGGGCTGCGAATCAGTCGACTTGGCGTCGTATAAGAAGGACACCGTCGCCTCGAACTGATCGTTGGGCTTGAACCTCAGCGCGACCTTGCCGCCACCCGCCTGGCTCTTATTGACGTTCTTGAGGTACTCCCCGTAGCCGTAGGTTTGCGCCTGCTCCGAATTGAATCCGACGAGCACGTTGGGACCGTAGACATCCTTAGGATTACCCGTCAGCAAGTGGACGTTGATGTAGCCCGGATCCTGGCTTTCGTGGAACGAAAAGCGCAGCGCAAGTGTGTCAGACAGGGGAGCGTTCACCACCAGAGCGGTCGAATAACCGGTGTCGTTGGCGCCCCAGCCGCTGTTCAGCACAGACAGGCCGCCGGATAGTTTTGCCGTGAATGCGTCGAACTGCGGCGCGTTGGGAACGATTTTGACCAGTCCTCCCATGGCGGCCGCACCGTACAACGTACCCTGCGGTCCCTCGAGGATCTCGACGCGCTGCGTATCGGTGAGATTCGGATCCAGGGCGTAGGCCGGCACCTCGCCGTAGGCGTAGCCGGTGGTAGCCGTCGCGATGTTAGTCTCGAAATCACCGAGGCGGGAATTGGCTATGCCGCGAATGACGATGTTGGGACCGGAACGCTCGCCGCCCAACCCCTCGCCAGCGTAGATCAGGCCCGGCACAAACTTCGCGTAGTCAGCAAGATCCGTCAGCCCCTGCTGCTCGAGCTCGGCACCGCTAAAAACCGCCATGGTTACGGGGACGTCTTTCTCGCTTTCCTCGCGCTTCTGCGCCGTCACGAGGACCTCCTCCAGCTGCGGGCCTTCCGCGCCCACGACCTGCGCATTAGCAGGCCCATGCGGCGCGAGCAGGCCGACGGCCGTACAAGTCACCAGCAACCGCGGAAGTGCTCGAACCGGTGCACCACTTTCGGACGATATCGCGCTCATGGCTACTCCCTGTGGATTAAAAGTCGCAGATCAATTTCTATGTAACGTTACAAGTGACTTGCAAGCAGTGCGGCGGAGAACAATGACGATAGCAACTACAGGACTTCGAAATATTGATGCTTCTACGCGCTTCTTCTATCCCCGGAGCACTTGTAACGTAACATCTTTGAACTGTCAACGGTCCGATACGTCAATCGTCCGGGTGGGCCGACTTGATTGATGTTTGCTCGCAACTACCAGCGCGCCGCTGGTCTTTGTCTTCCGCATGTTGCGACCCGCCCGGCCCTAATGTAACGTTACACCGCAGAATCAGCGCGAAGGGCTGGGATCCGCTCAGGGGCCGTTCCCTGGTCTCATGGCTGATAGCCACGGGCTCGAGAACAATCAATAGCAGGTGCGCCTGGGCGCACGGGTGATCGAAACATGGTCGAAATCGCGAGCGGCAGACTGAGCTCCCTCCTGGCGCATAACGGCGCCTATATCCCCGGGGGAGTCAGTTCGACCAACCGCATCATTGACCCGCCTATCGCTTTCGTCAAAGCGCAGGGAGCCTACCTGTGGGACATCGAGGGCAAGCGCTACATCGACTATCACGCGGCTTTCGCGCCTCACTTTCTCGGCCATAACTTTGGCCCTGTCAATGACGCGGTGATCGATGTGCTGCGCAGTGGCGAGAGCCTGTATGGGGCGGGTCCCACCGTTCCGGAGGGCCGACTGGCAGAGTTGCTTTGCAAGAATGTTCAGGCCGTCGAGAAAGTGTGCCTGTTGAACACAGGCAGCGAGGCCACGGCATTGGCAATACGCCTGAGCCGTGCCGTCACGCAACGGCAGCACTTCATCGTTGTGCAGGGCGGCTACAACGGCAACCACGATGAGCTGGCGTGCAATGTCTTCAACACGCTGGCGGAAATCGGACCGCGCGTCTCGCCGGGCGAATATCCGCTCAAGCCCTCAGGTGCCGGCACTACCCTCACCTCCACGCGCTTCGTGCATCCGATCAACTTCAACGACCTCGAATCGGTCCGCTACCTCTGCCGTCGCTTCCCGATTGCAGCCATGATTACCGAGCCGGTGCTGCAGAATGTCGGGGTGGTACGGCCGCTGGACGGCTATCTACAAGGCCTGCGAAAGCTGGCCGATGAGTTCGGGTTTCTGCTGATTTTCGATGAGGTCAAGACCGGCTTTCGCCACGCCCTTGGCGGATACAGCGAAGTCTGCGGCGTTTTACCGGATCTGGTCACCTACGGAAAGGCGGTCGCCAATGGCTTTCCAATGGCGATCATGGGCGGCAAGCGTCAGTACATGGATTATGTGATGCACCCCGACCCTGCCAAACGGCCGCTGGTGGCGGGAACCTACAATGGACATCCGGTGGCGGTCGCGGCCGCCATAGCCACGATCGAGTACCTGTTAGCGAATCGAGCCGCGGTGTATGCGAACAGCGAACGGCTGGGCCAGGAAATGGAAACCGGGCTGCGCCGTATCTTTGCGGCGCGCGGCATCTCGGCAGCCATCGCGCGTCAGGGCTCGGCCTTCTCCTACTATCTGATGCCCGAGGTCCCGGTCGATTTCCACGACATTCTGGAACATCATGACTTTGAGCGGGATGTCGCTCTGCGTCGCGCGCTCAACCAGCTGGGTGTGTTTTTTGTGCCCATCGCCACCAAGCAGTGTTCCATCTCCGCCGCACACACACTGGACGATGTTCAATTTACCCTTCAGCAGTTCGAGCGAGCCGTTGCCAGCGTCTGGGGCACGGCGCGTAACTGAGCGAAAGCTTGAATGCCCTCAAGCGGATATTTCTGAGGAATGGACCGATCACGGTCGGACTCGCTCCGGAATCTGGCGCGCTGACCCGGTTCGACGTACAGGTCGGCGATACCCTCGCCGAGGTGTTGCGGCCGGCCATTGATAGACCGCTCACGGGACCCTGGGCATTGGGGGCGTCGTGCTTTCCACTGATGCCCTACGGCGGTCGCTTACGCAATGGCCGCTTTCGGTTCGAGGGCCGCGAGGTGACCTACGCGCTCAATGGATTGCCGGAGAAACACTCCTCGCACGGCGATGGCTGGACTCGCCCATGGTCACTGACGCATCTGGATCGTCGCAGCGCCACCATGACGCTCTCGCACGGGCCACAGGTACCCCTGAGATATTCGTGCACGCAAACGGTGAGCGTCGATCCGCATCAGGTAAACATCGTCCTGGTGCTGGGCAACCTTGAGTCTCAGCGGATTCCGGTCGGGGTTGGACTTCATCCCTACTTCGCTCACCGCTCCGATGCCATCCTATCCGCCAACCTTCCGGCTCAATGGCACTGGGATGATGAGTTGATGCCGCTCGAGCGTGGCCCAAACCCCGACGCCGACGCCTTCCGCCGCGGTAAGGCGGTTATGGGATTGCCTGTGGCAGCCGAATTCGACGGATGGGACGGCGAGGCGCGTATCCTCTGGCCGAAGCAAGGTCTCAGCGTCCATCTGACGACCTCGCCGCCCATGAAGCACGCCGTCGTCTGGGTCCCGACAGGAAAGGAATTCTTCTGCTTCGAGCCCACCAGCCACGCGACCGATGCTCTCAATGCCCGCGGTGGCCATCCGGCCGGCGAGGATTTCATCGTACTTGAACCCGGACAGGTCTTCGAGCAGCGAATCACCTTCTCTGTAATGCCTACCGAGGGACCCCGGCAATGAACTCTCACGACAGTGCGATTGAGCTGCGCGTCGACTGCCGTAACGAATTGGGCGAAACCCCGGTCTGGTGTGCCGCTGCCTCGACACTTTACTGGATCGATGTCATTGCATCCGGCCGCGTATTCTTTTGGCAAACGCGCGCAGATGCTGTCGATTTCTGGGAGTTTCCCGAACTCGTAACGGGCATTGATCTGATGGACGACGGCGGCGTGCTGGTGCGCGGCACGAGCGACATCGGCCGCTTCGACGTTGCCACGCGCCGGAGGCAGCAACTGTTTGCTCTACCGGACGGATCCGGCTCGAGCCGATTCAATGACGGACACTGTGATCGAGCGGGCCGACTCTGGGTAGGCACCATGCCCAATAATTTCATGGCCGGGGCATCGGGAATTGCCGCTCCTACCGGGCAGATCTGGTGCATCGGCGATGGCAAGGCAAGTGCCATCGATGCGCAACTGGGCTGTCCGAATGCGATTTGCTGGAGCCCCGACTACCGCACTTTTTATATTGCCGATTCCGGAAATGGCTGGCTTTACGCGCACCCGTTCGATGAAGACACTGGGACGCTCATGCAGCGCCGCCCCTTCTTTTTCAGCGACGCGCTCGGCATACCGGACGGAGCCGCCGTGGACCAGGAGGGATACATCTGGAACGCGCGCTGGGGTGCGAGCATGCTGATCCGCCTCAGTCCGACAGGCCAGCTGGATCGCACCGTGCGGCTGCCGGTCTCAAGGCCGACAGCGTGCTGCTTCGGCGATGATGATTTGCGGACGCTGTATATCACCACGGCCCGCTACGGCCTGAGCTCTCAGCAACTGGCCACGGAGCCACTCGCCGGTGGCGTGTTTTCACTGCGCGTCGATGTCGCCGGTCTGCCACTTCCGGTTTTCCGAGCCCTTACCACTCCGATTCACATCCCCCACGGTGCAGCCCTCTCATGAAAATTACCGCCATCACGCCGCTGATCTGTCACGCGCGCATGCGCAACTGGATCTTTGTCAAAGTCGAGACCGACCAGCCCGGCCTATTCGGCTGGGGCGAAGCCACACTGGAGTGGCACACACGCGCTGTGACCGGCGCACTGGAAGATCTCGCAACGCTGCTGATTGGTGAGGATCCCCGACGGATCGAACACCTCTGGCAGATGATGTTCCGACAACACTTCTGGCACGGCTCGGGCATCGTCCGCTCCACCGCCATCTCGGGCATCGATATCGCCCTGTGGGATATCGCGGGAAAGCTACTGAACGTGCCCTGCCACCGTCTCTGGGGCGGTCGCGTCCGCGATTACATTCGTCTGTACTGCCATCTCGGCGGCGGACGCATGGAGGCTTTCTATGAAACCGCTGCCGAGGACGCGGAACGTTTCGCGGACCTGGCACGCCAGGCGGTTGCCGGCGGCTACTCGGCATTCAAGTCGATGGCCGTGCCGCCCACCAGCGTGCTGGAGGGAATCGGGCCTGTTCGAGCGGCCGAGCAGGCCGTCGCCAAGATGCGCGAGGCGGTGGGACCGCAGATCGACATCATGGTGGATTGTCATGCACGCCCTTCACCGACCATGGGACTGCAGTTCGCCAAGGCATTGGAGCCCTATCGGCTCTACTTTCTCGAAGAGCCCTGCTGGCCCGAATCCATCGATGCGCTGGCGAGCATCAAGGCGGCCGTCTCGACGCCAATAGCCACCGGCGAGCGTCTGACGAGCCTGAATCAGTTCAGGGATCTGTTCGTGGCGCGCGGCTGCGATGTCGCGCAACCGGACATCACGCATTGCGGTGGGCTTTCCTCGGCTCGGAAGATCGCAGCTCTGGCGGAGGCTTATCGTATCGCCCTGGCGCCCCACAATCCGCAGGGACCGATCAGCACTGCGGCATCGTTCGAGTTCGGCTTTTCGCAGCCCGACTACGCGATCTGCGAGACCGTCAGTGAAGATGTCCCTTGGCGCGCCGATGTTGTACGCGATTTCCATCCTATCGATCGCAAAACGCGCACCGTGACAGCGAGCGAGCAGCCCGGCCTTGGCGTCGAAGTCGATGAATCTGCCGTGGCCGCGCATCCCTTCCAGCAGGAGCTGCCGCAGCGGGTCTTCTACAAGGACGGCGCGGTGGGCGACTGGTGAACACGGGCCAGGACACCCAAGGAAAACGTTTCCAATTCTCGATCAACCTGGGAGCATTTCATGGCCAGTATCGAACCGCAGCAGCTGTTTGCGGGCTTCGGCCGCGCGGATATCACGCCTGCGCCAAATTTTCCCAACGGTATGTGGATGGCGCAGAAACACGCCCGCGGCAGTG
>Ga0302320_10013040_pt1 | contig 17400 bp, 12 predicted proteins | sample Bog_T0_3_FD_202130 | JGI IMG/M metagenome (GOLD analysis project Ga0302320, IMG submission 202130) | Peat permafrost microbial communities from Stordalen Mire near Abisko, Sweden - Bog_T0_3 | ecosystem: Environmental > Terrestrial > Soil > Wetlands > Peat | place: Sweden: Abisko, Stordalen Mire...
AATAGCATGAGTGTTCAGAAGCTTCGCGGATTTTCCGGCATCCTGCTGGTCTTGCTCTTAATCAACACGGCCTACATCGCGGCATTCGCTTCGCCCACCATTTTTTACATGGGCAATGTGGTGCTGCATCTGGCCCTGGGGCTGGTGCTGGCGGTCTTGCTCTTGTGGTTCATCAAGTCCATGCCGCTTCCCGGCAGTCTGTTCCTGATTGCCGCGCTAGCCGGCGTTTTCCTCGCCGTCCGCGGCAATACCATGCCGCATCGCTGGGTCTTGCAGGCGCACATCGCTGTGGCCGCGCTCGCCCTGCTTGCTCTGCTGCCCTACGTCATACGGCATACCGGCGTCGGCTTCCGCAATTCCTACCTCGCTTGCCTTGCGCTCCTCCTCATCTTCCCGGGAGCCATGGTTCTTTACCGCAAGTCCCACCCCAATCCCGACGACCGCATCCGCAACCCGTTGCTCGTGCCCGCTTCCATGAATGAGGAGGGCGGTGGCCCCGGCTCCCCGTTTTTCCCGTCTTCCGCGAAGACCAACGTGGGCGGCATCATTCCTTCGAATTTCTTCATGGATTCCGAAGCCTGTGGCCGCTGCCATAAAGATGTCTACGATCAATGGAAAAGCTCGATGCACCACTTCGGGTCTTTCAATAACCAGTTCTACCGGAAATCCATCGAATACATGCAAAGCGTTGTGGGGACCCAGCCCAGTAAGTGGTGCGCCGGCTGTCACGATCACGCGGTCTTCTTCAATGGCCGCTTCGACCGCCCCATCAAGGATCAGATCGATACCCCGGAAGCTCGCGCCGGCCTTTCTTGTACCTCCTGCCACGCCATCACGCACGTCGATAGCTCCATGGGGAACGCTGGTTTCACCATGCAGTATCCTCCGCTTCATGAGCTACTCACCAGCAAGAATAAGTTCATCCAGGGTGTGGACTACTTTATGACGTATCTCAATCCCGCACCGCACCGGCGCGTCTTCATGAAGCCATTTATGCGCCAGGATGTGGCCGAGTATTGCTCCGCCTGTCACAAAGTGCACCTGGATGTGCCGGTGAATCAATATCGCTGGTTCCGCGGTTTTAACGAATATGACGGCTGGCAGGCCAGCGGCGTCTCGGGGCAAGGCGCGCGGTCGTTCTACTATCCCCCCAAGAGTCAGAACTGCGCGGATTGCCACATGCCGATGGTGGCTTCGAACGATCCCGGCAATATCGGCGGACAAGTCCACTCTCATCGTTTTCCCGGCGCCAACACCGCCGTGCCCTACGCCAATCAAGACCAGGCGCAATTGTCTTTAACCGAGAAGTTCCTCACCTCCGGCTTTGTCACGGTGGATATCTTCGCCGTATCGCCGGTCACGGATACCGGCACCCAGATGGTGCGCCGCACCGGAGAGGGCCCCCACGCCAATACCGGCTTCGCGGTCGGTGAAGAAGCCGAGCAGAGCGGCAACGCCGTCATTCGCGAGGTCGGCCAGATGGCCGCGCCCATCGATAGCTCTGCGATTCATCTGCAGCCCGGATCTACCGCCCGCGTCGACGTCGTCGTTCGCACCCGCAAAGTCGGCCACTTCTTTCCCGGCGGAACGGTGGACGCGCCCGATGTATGGCTCGAATTGCAGGCCAAAGATGCCGATGGCCGCCTCATATTTTGGAGCGGTAGTGTGGCAGACGGCGGAAAAGGTCCCGTAGAGCCTGGCGCGCACTTCTATCGCGCCTTCCAGCTTGATGCCGACGGCAACCCCATCAACAAGCGCAACGCCTGGCAGGCGCGCAGCGTCCTGTACGTCCGCTTGATTCCGCCCGGAGCCGCCGATGTGGCCCACTTCCGCGTGAAGATTCCCCGCGATGCCAAAGGCCCGCTTCAATTTACGGCTAAGTTGAATTACCGTAAGTTTTCCCACTACTATACACAGTTCGCCTATGCTGGGCAGCCCAAGCCGAACCAGGACCCCAAGCTGTTATCCGCCAGTTTCAATAACATGGAATACAGCTTCGACGCGCACAATGTTCCGGGCAATGTTTCGGGTAACATCAAAGACCGCATCCCCAACCTCCCCATAGTCGTCGTGGCGTCGGCCAAGGCCACCGTGCCCCTCGGCCCGTCTGCCTGGAACCCCGTCGTGCGCAAGCAGGACCGCGAACGCTGGAACGATTGGGGTATCGGGCTGCTTCTGCAAGGCGACCTGAAACGCGCCGAATTTGCTTTCAGAAAAGTGACCGAAGCCGAACCTGGCTATGCCGATGGGTGGCTCAACGTGGCGCGCGCCCTCATTCAGGAGGGGGAAATCGACGCCGCCCGGCCCTTCGTGGCCCAAGCCCTTCAGCTCAACCCCAAACTCGGTCGTATCTACTTCTTCAAAGCCATGATCGAGAAGGCCGATGGCAAGTATGACGCCGCTTTGCAATCGCTCAACATCGCGCTGGGCATGTATCCGCGCGACCGCGTGGCGCTCAATCAGGCCGCCCGCATTTTGTTTTTGCAGCGCAAATACGCCGAAGCGCTCACCTACCTCGATCGCGTCTGTGGCGTCGATCCCGAAGATCTGCAAATGCACTATACCCGCATGTTGTGCTTGCGCGGCGCGGGCGATGCCGCCGGCGCCCAGCGCGAACAGGTCTTGTTCCAGCGTTTCAAAGCCGAGGAATCGTCCCAGTCCATCACCGCCAAGCCGCGCCTGCTCAGCCCCGAGAATAACAACGAACGCCAGCAGGTGCACGATCACGAAAGCGTGCCGCTGAACCTGCCCGCGCGAACACCGCAACCCGCGCTGGCCGCGGCCGGAGGCGCGCAATGACTAAGTGCTATCTCGCCGCGCTGGCTCTGGTGGCATGGGTGGCAGCCATTGCCGCGTCGGGAACCCTCGCTCCCGCGCCCGTCACCTTCACCGACGTGACTGCCCAAGCCGGCATCTCCTTCGTGCATAACAGCGGCCGCGCTGGCCAGAAATTCCTGCCCGAGACCCTCGGCTCCGGCGTCGCCTGGATCGATCTTGAAGGCGACGGTTGGCCCGACATCCTGTTCATCAACAGCAAGGACTGGGCGCCCCGCGGACGCAAATCCCTCCCCGCGCTCTATCGCAACAACCACAACGGCACGTTCACCAATATCACCGCCGGCAGCGGTCTCGACGTGGAGATGTATGGTATCGGCGTGGCCGTCGGCGATTACGATAATGACGGCCGCGACGATATCTATATCACCGCCCTCGAAGGCGACCGCCTTTTCCACAATGAAGGCCACGGTAAGTTCCGCGATGTCACCAAAGCTTCCGGGATCGTCAATGCCAGCTTCGGGACCAGCGCCGCCTGGGTCGATTACGATCGCGATGGCAAACTGGACCTGTTCGTCGCCAACTATGTCCAGTGGACCCCGAAGGGAGACATCTGGTGCTCCCTCGACGGAGCGACTAAGTCTTACTGCACGCCCGAGTCGTACAAAGGGACATCCTCGAAGCTCTTTCACAACTTAGGCGGCGGCAAATTCGAGGACGTCAGCCGGAAGGCCGGCGTGGACGACCCCCACAGTAAGTCGCTCGGCGTTACTGTTCTCGATTATAACGGCGACGGTTGGCCTGATTTGTTCGTTTCGAATGATACCCAGCCCAATAAGCTTTACCGCAATAATCGGAACGGTACTTTCACCGATGAAGGCATGGCCGCCGGCGTAGCCTTCGGCGAGGATGGCGTGGCGCGCGGCGCAATGGGCGTCGATTCCGCCGATTATGACCGCTCCGGACGCCCCGATCTGCTGGTGGGAAACTTCTCCAACCAGATGCTGGGCCTCTATCACAACGAAGGCACCGGACTATTCGTTGACGAGGCGCCTTCTTCCGCCGTCGGTCGCGCCAGTCTGCTGACTCTCACTTTCGGCGCGTTCTTCTTCGATTACGACCTCGACGGTTATCCCGATATTTTCGCAGCCAATGGACACATCGAAGAGCAAATCGGCCTCGTGCAGCCCAAGGTTCAATACAAAGAGCCGCCCTTGCTGTTCCATAATCTCGGCAAGCGCCGCTTTGAGAATGTCACTTCCCGCATGGGACCGGCTTTCAACCGCCCGGTAGTGGCCCGCGGCGCGGCCTACGCGGACTATGATCGCGATGGCGACCTGGATATTGTAGTGACTACCAACGATGGGCCCGCCTATCTGTTCCGCAATGACGGCGGCAACCGCAACAACTGGATCGACATCCGCCTGGTCGGGCGCAAGTCCAATCGCGACGGCATCGGCGCGGTGGTGCGCATCGTCGCTAACTCCGGCAAGCAATGGAATATGGTGCGCAGCGGATCGAGCTACTGCTCCCAAAGCGACCTCGCCCTCACCTTTGGCTTGGGCAGCGACACAGCCGTGCAAGCCATCGAGATAGAATGGCCCAGCGGTTTGAAGCAGAAATTGCCCGGCGCCGCCGCCAATCAGTTTCTCACCATCGATGAGACCGCCGGCGTTGTGGCCAAGACGCGGCCAGGGAAGAACTGACCGCGCGGCGATTGCCTGCCTTATCCCTGGCGCTGCGCCGCATCGGCTGCGTGCGCCAGATTGAGCAGCATATCCGTAAACTGCGGCGGTTGGCCAATAAACAACCCCTCGCCGATCAGAAAGTTGGACGCCCCCACGGCATCGATCTGACCCGCCGAAGTGGGCCGGATCACGGCGCAGCGTGGCAGATTTGGGCTGATGAATTCGCAGGGAACCGGGAAAATCAAATTCGTCTGCAGCAAAGGATTGGCCGTCGCGTCGAAATTCGGGAAGGTCAGCCCGTTGGTTGGATCGGTGAGTGGCGCGAGCGGAGGCTGCACTGAATTGCCTGAAAAATCCACCCACTCCAGAAAATGGGCGATCTCATCGCCGCCGATGCTGAGTACGATCTTCAGCACCTCCAGGTTGGATACTTTCTGGGCCAGCGTCGGGTACAGGCTCGAACCGCCTTGTTCAATCGACCCAAAGTGAAATGCGGCGGTGTTGGCGATCGCCTGGATATGCGCGACGGGGCCGAAATCGTCGTTGTTTCGCGGAATCGCCGTGAACTGGCCGCCCGCCAGTTGCGGGATCGCTTGCTCAAACGTGGCGCCGAAATCCGGATTGGTCGTGCTGCGGTACCGCACATACCAACTGGTGTCCACCGTAAGCTGCATCAGATTGGTCAGCCGGCCGATTTGTTGTGCCCCTGTCGCCTGGCTGCTCGGCAGGGTGCGGAACACATCTAAATCCACCGGCTCCTGTCCCTTGGCAATCAGGTAGGCGTTCAGAAACGCCGCGTGGCTCTGCTCGTCCAGCGTATTGCTGGTAATGTATTGCGAACCGTCGGAGTCTAGTTTCTGGAAGGCAACTTGATACGGATTCTGATGCCCCGTGGTCACTCCTCCCAGCTCTGCGTATTGCTGCCATAAGTCCGCTTCGATCAGTTCCGCCGCCGCCAGGAACTTCAAAATCGCCGCGTCGCCGTTCGAAAGCGGAGGCCCTGCCACGGATGTGCCCGCGGTCAGCAGGCGCGAACCCACCGCCAGCCCGCCCGCCGCCAGCCCCATCTTCATGAACGAGCGCCGGTTAGCCGGCGCTTTCACATTAGTTACGTCCTTCATGATTGTCTCCTGTTAGTAAGTGAGTGAATTTGAAAATCGCTGTTTCTATTGCGAAGTTATCACACACTTACTCCGGATTCGGCGGCGGCGCCCTCCATTTTACACTTCCCCGCCGCTCAATTTACAAGCACTAAAGACGGTCTATCTGTAACATCGCGCGCCGGTTTAGCCCTTGCCCGCCGCCGCCTGCATCGCCGCGAATCGCTCCTGCATCTGCCGTGTCAGGTGCGGCGTGATGCCCAGCGCCCGCTCCGCCACCATCAATTGCGCGCGATGGTGCATCTCATGCTCCTTCGGCCCCAGCAGCATCTCGAACCGCGACTTCGCCGGCGGCGTCATGCCCGGCATTAAATCCACGCGCTCGCCCAGGAATTCTTCCGAAAGCCCTTCGAGCGCCTGCGCGAATTTCTCCCCTTCCACGTGCAGCAATTGCAGGATCTCGTTCTTCGATCTGGGCGCCTTTTCCTCGGCGGTTATCTTGCTCAAGAATCCCATGAAATCGAAACCCGCCATCGCGCCGCGCCGCTCCACAAAGTGGATCTGCGCCGGGAAGCGCGTGCCCACCGCGATATGCACCAGCGTCTCCCCCACGGACCGCGTATCCGGCGTGGCCCGATACCCGTAATGCTCCTCGGGAATCTCCTCCCCAATCGTAATCGTGTTCTTGCGTACCGTGCGGAAGGCCGCGGCCAGTTCTTTCGAGCCGTAATAGTTCATGGTGAATGGATTCAATTCGGGGGGGGCCGGATGCAACGATGCTACATTCAAGTAGTGTTCCGCCGCGTCATCTGGATCGTGCTCGATAGCGTCGGTATCGGCGAGATGCCCGACGCCGCCGCCTATGGCGATTGCGGCAGCGACACATTAGGCAACATCGCCCGCCGCCGCCCCTTGCGCCTCCCCAACTTGTGCCGGCTGGGTCTCGGCAATATCAAGCCGCTCCCATGCCTGCCCCCGGCTTGCGAGCCTGCCGGATCCTTCGGACGCTGCGCCCTGGCCTCCCCCGGTAAGGACACCACCACCGGGCATTGGGAGATGGCCGGCATCCATTTGGACCAGCCCTTTCCCCTATTCCCCCACGGATTCCCCCGCGAGATCCTCGACGAGTTCGAACGCCGTATCGCCCGCCGCACCCTCGGCAACAAGCCTGCCTCCGGCACCGAAATCCTCCAGGAATTGGGCGCAGAACACATGCGCACCGGCTCGCCCATCGTCTACACCTCCGCCGATAGCGTCTTTCAGGTCGCCGCGCACGAGGAAGTCATCCCCCTGTGGGAGTTGTACAAAATCTGCGAAACCGCGCGCGCTATTCTCCATGGCCCTTTCGAAGTCGGGCGCGTGATTGCGCGGCCCTTCCTCGGATCGCCCGGCTCGTTCGCCCGCACGCCCAATCGCAAGGATTACGCCGTGCCGCCCCCCCCCGGCATGCTCCTCGATGTGCTCGAAGATCATGGCGTTCTGATTCACAGCGTCGGCAAGATCTTCGATGTGTTCCTCGGCCGCGGCATTCGCAGCTACTCGAAGACCAAGAGCAACGCCGATGGCATGGCCCATACCATCGAAACCATGCGCTCCTTCGATGCGGGGCTGATTTTCGTCAACCTGGTGGATTTCGATCAGCAATTCGGCCACCGCAACGATGTCGAGGGATACGCCTCCGCATTGGAAGAGTTCGACGCCTGGCTGCCGCAATTCATCGCCGCCCAGCGCCCCGGCGACCTTGCCATCTTCACCGCCGACCACGGCTGCGATCCCACCACCCCCTCCACCGACCATAGCCGCGAGTATGTTCCCCTACTCGTCAGCGGACCCCGCGCCAAACCCGGCGTGAACCTCGGCCTCCGCACATCGCTCTCTGATATCGGCCAGACCGTCGCCGAAAATTTCGGCGCGCATATACCGAAAGGCGTCAGTTTCTTACAGGAAATTATATGAGAAAGCCCATCATGGCGGGCAATTGGAAGATGTACAAAACCCCCGCCGAAACCACCGCGTTTTTTGAGAAGTTCCGGCCTTTGGTTGAAAAGGCGGAACATTGTGAAATCGTGATCTGTCCGCCTTATACGGACATCGCCGCGGCCGTCGCTGCCGCCCAGGGTACCCGCATCGGCATCGGCGCTCAGGATCTGTATTGGGTCAAGGAGGGCGCCTACACCGGCGAAGTCTCCGCGCCCATGCTCAAGGCCTGCGGGTGCTCCCACGTGCTGGTCGGCCACAGTGAACGCCGTCAGTACTTCGAAGAAACCAACGAGACCGTTCTACAGCGAACCATCGCCGCCCTCGATGCCGGCCTCACTCCCATCGTGTGCGTGGGAGAGCGTCTCGCCCAGCGCGAAGCGGGCGAAACCGAAGCAGTCCTCTCCCTCCAGTTTCGCGGCGGCATCGCCTTGCTCAGCCCCGCGCAGTTCGCCCGCATCGTCGTCGCCTATGAGCCCGTGTGGGCCATCGGCACCGGCAAAACCGCCACGCCCGAAATCGCCGCCGACGCCCACCGCGTCCTCCGGGCGCAGGTCCGCGGACACTTTGGCGCCGATGCCGCCGGTGCCGTGCGCATTCTCTATGGCGGCAGTGTCAAGCCCGACAACGTTCGCATCCTCATGGCCCAGCCCGAAATCGACGGCGTGCTCGTGGGTGGCGCCAGTCTGGACGCCAATTCCTTCGCCGGTATCGTGAATTTCTAGTGTAGTGCGGCACACAGAATAACGATTATGATTTGCACCGTGGGGCAGCTTGCCGGGCGGCGCGATAAACTGCTGAGCCGCGCGCGGTCAGCAAGCGGTCTTAGCCCTTTTTCCCCCACTTGCTAAGGCTGGCTGCCTTCGGCATGAGCGTTAAGATTTTCGGACGCAGACCACTAGCCGGACTCTGACGTTTGCCCGCCGGGCTGCGCCGCAGTAACATCGACATCATGACCCTATTCCGGCTCACCGTCGCACTCCTGCTCGCCGCCCCCGCTCTCTCCGGCCAGACGTCCACCGTGCTCCGCGCCGCCCGCGTGCTCGACATCGAATCCGGCAAAATGCTGGCGCCCGGCGAAATCCTCGTCACCGGCGAACGCATCGTCGCGGTCGGCGCCACCGTCCCCCATCCGCCCGCCGCCGAAATCATCGACCTCGGCGACCGCACTCTCCTGCCCGGCCTCATCGACGCGCACGTTCACCTGTTCCTCCACCCCGGCGCCGAAGACTTGCAGACCGTCCAGGAATCCGTCCCACAGCGCACCATCCTCGCCCTCCTGGCCGCCAAAGCCGACCTCCTGGGCGGCTTCACCGCCGAACGCGACATGGGCACTGAAGGCGCGGGATCGGCCGATACCGCCGTCCGCGGCGCCATCGATCAAGGCCTCGTCCCCGGCCCCCGCCTGCGCATCAGCGGCAACGCCGTCGATGTCCTCGGCGGCCATGAAGACGCCATCGGCTTCAACCCCGCCCAGCGCGTGCTGCCCAACGCCACCTGGGCCAACAACGCCGCCGAACTCGTCACCGTCATCCGCGGCCAGTTCAAGGAAGGCGCCGATTTCATCAAAATTTACGAAACTGGACGCGACGCGCTCACCGGCGGCGTATTTTCCACGCCCTACCAATACACCGAAGCCGAGCTGCGCGCCGCCGTCGATGAAGCTGCGCGCGTGGGCAAGCGCATCGCCGTGCACGCCACCGGAGAGCCTGGCACACTCTACGCCGCGCGCGCCGGCGTAGTTTCCGTCGATCATGCCCTCCAGCTCAGCGAAGAAACCATGCGCCTCATGCGCGACAAGCAAATCTTCGCCGTGCCCACTTTCACCATCTTTGAGTTCTTCGCCGACCACGCCGCCTCGCCTCAGGCCGCCCAGCGCGAACGCGCCATTCTCGAATATCACGCGCTCCAATTCCGCGCCCAGCTTGCCGCCGGCGTCCCCATGGCCGTTGGTTCCGACGTCGGCCCCTTCCCCCATGGGACCCAAGCCCGCGAGTTCGTGCTGATGGTCAAGTACGGTATGTCGCCCCTGGCCGCCTTGCAGGCCGGCACCCTCAACGGAGCCAAACTGCTCGGCTGGCAGGACCGCATCGGCGCGCTCAAACCCGGCTACTTCGCCGACATCGTCGCCGTGCCCGGCGATCCCCTGCAAGATATTGGCGTCCTGCTGAACGTCGCGTTTGTAATGAAGAACGGCACGGTCTACAAACGTTGATCGCCGGGCCTAAGGCGTCAGCGTAAAATTGACATCGATCTCCGTCGCCACTTCCACCGCATTGCCATTCAGCAGAGTCGGCTGATACTGCCACTGCCGCACCGCTTCCATCGCCGCCGCCGCCAGCAGCGCATCGCCGCTCGTCAACTCCAGATGTTCCACCTTGCCGTCCTTGCCCAGGATCGCCTGCAGCCGCACCACGCCCTGTATGCCCTGCGCCTTGGCGTCAGGCGGATAAACCGGTGGCACCTTCACCAGCATCTTGGCTTGCTGCACATTGCCGCCGATCCGAATCCGCGTCGGCGCGCCCCCCCCCGCCGCGCCTAGATAGATCCGCAGCGTGTGCGGCTCATCCGGGCTCAACGACAACTTCAAATGTTCGTCGAATGCCCTCACCACCTGCTCCAGCGTCGCCATCCCGTCCGCATTCATCGCGTCTCCCTCATGCGCCGGCAGCCGCGACAACAGCTCGCCCCGCGCCGCAGGCGTCAGCCCGTCGATGCGGATGCTCTTCAACGTTCCATGCCAATCCGGCGGCAACGCCATCGCCGCCCGGGATTCGCCCTCCCCCCCCGCTGGCAGTTTGAAATTCATGGTCACCTGCGTCACCGCCGGCAGCGTCATCGCCTGCGGCGAATAGTGCCATTGCAAAATCGCCTCCAGCGCCGCGCTGCGCAATTCCTCCGCGCCGCTGATCACCTTCGCATCCGACACGCGCCCCGCCGCGTCGATATGCACCTCCAGTACCACCGGCCCTTCAATATGTTTCGCCCGCGCCGCCTCCGGATACTTCGACGCCACGCTGTGCAGCAGCAGCTTCCCCGCCTCCTGCTCCTGAGGAGCCGGCGCGGCTTGCAGCGGAAATGTGTGGAGCGCCAGCCAGCCCGCGGCAATGAATACTCCGCAACTGGTCGCGCAGAACGATATGAGCTTTCGTTTCGACATGCTAGTCTCCTTCAATAACAGCGCCACCCGATCCTTCAAGTGGCGTCTCCTCAAAAATAATGCCGCCGGCGCCAGATCCAACCCCGGCCGGTCCCCCGCCATCGCCAGCAGCGCGTTCAAATACTGCTCGCGATTCCCGGTCATCGCCACCACTGCGCCATCCACCGTCTGTTCCCGCGTCAGTTGGATCTGTCCGATCACCCACCACACCGCCGGATGAAACCACAGCACCGCCCGGATAGCCTGTTCCACCACCGTCACGATCCAATCGCGCCGCCGGACATGCAGCAGTTCGTGGCACACGATGGCTTCCTGTATATCCGCTGGCAAATCCCCGAAACCGCCCGGCAACACCACCACCGGCCGCCACAGCCCGAACGTCACCGGACCCGATACCGACGCCGACAGACGCACCGCCGCCGCCGGCGCAATCGCCGCCCGCAGTTCGTCCAGCCGCGCCGGAAGCGGAGCGAACGCCCGCGCGTCCCGCCGCCACCGCCGCAATTTGCCAAACCCCACCGCCAGCCATACCGCCCGCGCCGCGCACCCCGACGCCAGCACCATCAACAGCGCCTCGCGCCATGGCGGTAAATTCGCCTGCCCGCGCTGCGGCGCAACCGGCGTCGCCGCTCCCATGCTGATGCCGATCTCCGAACCTGCCGCGCGCCGCCGTGGTTCCACCGCCGGCAATAGCAGGCACACGGCCAGCAGCGCCTGCCAGAACGCCAACCGCACCCGCGGCGCGCGCAGCCTGAAAATCCACACCGCCCCAGCCCCCGCCGCCACCAGCGCCACCACCTGCGCGCTCCACGCCGCCAGATTCCCCAGCCAATACGTCGCGCTCATGGTTTCTCTCCAATCAGCCGCCGGATCTCCGCAATCTCCCCGGCCGTCAGCCGCTTGTCTTCGATCAGGTGTGCCAGCAAAGGCTCCGCCGACCCGTTGAATACGCGATTCACAAAATCCCGCACCATCGCCTGGATCACCCGCTTCTTCGGCTGCGCCGGCCGGTAGACATACGCGCGCTCCACCTGTTTCCGCGTCAGGTAGCCCTTCTGCTCCAGGATCTTCATCATCGTCATCACCGTGGTGTAAGCCACCTTCCGCCGCTCCAGCAGCGCCTCGTACACCTCGCGCACAGTCGCCGTCGGGCGCTCCCACACAATCTTCATAATCTCCAGTTCCTGGTCGGTAAGGGTCTTGCTCGGCGGCCGCATACTAAGAAATTAGTACTATTGAACAACAATGTCAAGCGCCCTCACCTCGGACGCGAACCTCACCCCGGCGGGCGAGGTGTTCTAAGATGGCGAGAGGGACTCGCGTTATGTTGAGAGCGCTCGCCATCGCCCTTCTTCTCCTGGAACCGGCCTTTAGCCAAGCGCCGGGAACCATCGACGGAGGAGTGACGGACAGTAGTGGATCGGTGGTAGTGGGCGCGCTTGTCACACTGGGGAGCACCGCTTCCACAGGCACTCGTACGACTGTGACTAACGAAACCGGGTCTTTCCACTTTGCTCCGGTCGCGCCAGGAAACTACGCTATCATGATCGTTGCCGATGGTTTTGCGCCCTGGACCGCGGCAAGCGTTGTGGTCCGCGCAGGCAAGAATCAACCGCTGACCTCGGCTGTATTACAGGTTGCTTCCGCATCCACCAGGCTGGATGTCGGCCTATCGCCGAAGGAACTTGCGGTGGAGCAACTGAAAACGGAGGAGCAACAGCGCCTGTTCGGCGTTTTTCCGAACTACTTCGTTACCTATGACCCGAATGCGGCGCCGCTGAATGCCATGCAGAAATTTCAGCTCGGCTGGAAGACCATTATCGATCCGACCACTATCCTCTCCAGCGCGATTGCCGCGGGAATCGAGCAGGCGCGCAACAGTTACCACCAGTTCGGTCAGGGCATCGAAGGCTATGCGAAGCGCTTTGGGGCGCAGTACGCCGATTCAGTCAACGGCGTCATCATTGGCGGCGTCATCATGCAGTCGGTCTTTCATCAGGATCCCCGCTATTTTTATAAGGGCACCGGCAGCTTTCGTTCGCGAGCCCTGTATGCCGTCGCGACCGCATTCGTTCGCAAGGGTGATAATGGCCACTGGCAGCCCGATTATTCCGATGTCCTGGGGAGCCTGGCGGCCGGCGAGATCTCGACCCTATATTATCCAGCCAGTTCGCGCACGGGACTGCGGCTCTTTCACGATGTCCTGTTCGGTCTCGGCGGGACCGCCGCAAGCAACTTGTTCGAAGAGTTCTTGTTGCGCAAGGTAACCACCCATGTGCCGAAAGCGGCGATGGCACTGTCCAAACCGATTTTGCGCGAAGGAACGCCGGTATCCCTGATTTCCGTCGAAGAGCTAAGTTCCAAGGCGTCTGAAAGCGCCGGACCGATCGACTTTGTGCTGGTCGACGACATCCAGGTGGGCGGCGTGCGCGTGGCCAAAGCTGGTTCCAAAGCCGGGGGCCAAGTGCGTTACGCCAGCGGACCAAATGCGGGGGACGAGGCCATGCGCGTTGAACTGGAGCGGGTTCATCTTAGAGTGGGCAGCGCGGAGGTTCCGCTCCGAAGCACCCCGCTACGGAAGGGTGGCGCCGCGCTGGTATATCATCGGCTGGAAGACTCGGATAGGATCGCCATCGTGCTGTATGTGGGCCAGAATACCGCGCTCCAGCCACAGTGAGTCAGGAACCAATGCGTGGACCTCACGCCGCCGCGCCCCCCGCCTTTAGCGCGCCCGACGGACGCCGCACCCGCATCGGCTGCCTCTTCCAATAGGTCAGCGACCGCCAGCACCATTCGAGCGGCCCAAAGCGGTAATGCCGCAGCCAAATGGGGCTCGCGCCCAGAGACATGCCCCAGCATCCCGCCACCACGTAGTACAACTGGTACCGCTCCAGCCGCCCGTACAAGCCCAACCCGCAGCCCGTAAACACCCACGTGCAAACCACTGACTGCATGATGTAGTTACTCAGCGCCGTCTGCCCGATGGCCGCCAAACGGCTGGTCAGCCACCGGAGCGCGCCGGCCTTGCACACCATCATCAGCAGCGCCATGTCCGCCAGGGCCACCGGCAGCCGCTCGATATCGTACGCCACGTTGGTGAACGCGAAAGTGACGCGGTCGAAATTGCTCCTCACTGCGAGCCACGCAGTGTATGTGTTCACCGGAATCCCGATCAGGCACCCGATCACCGCGATCCAAACGTAAAAGCGGTACGATCTGCTCGCGCTGAAGACTCCCAGCTTGAACAGGCCCATGCCGATGAACATCATGCTCCACACATCGAAATTCACCGGGTCGTAATACGGCAGCGCATGCCAGACCGCAAGAGCTTTCGCCCGCGCGCCGATTACCTCCCACGGATTGCCTCGCCACTTCCTTGCGTCCTTCTCCAGCGCCTCGGCTGAAGGCTTTCGCTGTTTCCGCTGCGCCTCCAGTTCCTTCCTCGCCTCCGCCTGCGCCTCGGCCGGCTTCTTGCCCGCCTTCTCGGCCGCGGTGGCGGCGGCGGCTAGGTCCCGTCGCTCAAGCTGCCGGAACGCGTCCACCGCTCCCCCCCCCGCCTTGAATGCGATGCACAGGGCGCCGATGATCAGAAGCTTCTTCGCGGGGAGCTTCCGGAACGGAAACAAAATCAGCGCACACAAAGCGTACGGGTACAGGATGTCGCCCCAAAACAGCAGGAATGCGTGCGCCAGGCCGATCGCCAGCAGCCAAAGGTTCCGCCGGTAGTAGATGTCGGCCGCTGTGGCCCCGGAGCGCTCCTCGGCCCGAGAGGTTAGCAGGATGATGCTCGCGCCGAAGACCATCGAGAAGAGGCACCGCATCTTGCCCGCGATCAGGATGCGATACAGCGCCCAACTGGCTAGGTTTAAGCCAGTCGCCCCGCCTGCCACTGTCGGATCGTTGCCCGCCGCCAAATACATGCCGAAAACGAGGATGTTCGCGGGCAGAATCCCCAGCAGCGCAAACCCGCGCAGCGTGTCCAACGAGTTGATCCGCTCTTCCTGTGCGATCGGCCCCATAGGTGTCATTCGATCCTCCTCCTGCTGTGTTCATCGTCCACCAGGTAACGCGTAAAATCGCGGGAGAATTTTCGTATAATTTACACTGAAAGCGCAACGCTGTCAGAGTCGGGAGATTTCACAATGGCGGGAAATAACGGAAAGTTCATTTGGTACGAATTAATGACCGGCGACCCGAAGGCCGCCGAAACCTTTTATCAAAATGTAGTCGGCTGGAAAACCACCGATTCGGGCATGGCCGACCGGTCCTACACCATCATCCACGCCGGGGAAACGCAGATGGGCGGCATACTGGGCACTCCTCCCCAGGCGGCTGGGACGCCGCCGAATTGGAGCGGGTACGTCGGCGTTGATGACGTCGACGCGTTCGCCGGGCGCGTCAAACACGCGGGCGGCGCGCTTATCTACGGTCCGGAGGATATCCCCGCCGTGGGACGCTTTGCGGTGGTTTCCGATCCCGGCGGCGCGATGTTCGTGCTGTTTCATGGGTCCAGCGATATGCAGCCCGTGACGCCGCCGCCCAATGCGCCGGGTCGGGTCGGATGGCACGAGTTAATGGCGGCTGACGGCGAGAAAGCCTGGGAATTCTATTCCTCGCTCTTCGGTTGGAAAAAACTGGACGCCATGGATATGGGGCCGATGGGCAAGTACCAACTGTTTGCCACCGGCGAGGACATGGACGGAGGCATGCTGACCAAACCACCGGAAATCCCGCATCCGTTCTGGCTGTTCTATTTCAATGTGGATGCGGTAGATGCGGCGGCCGAACGGGTGAAAGCCAATGGCGGAAAGATCCGTATGGGGCCGGCCGAAGTACCCGGCGGCACCTGGATCTTGCAGTGTTTGGATCCGCAGGGCGCTGTCTTCGCACTAATGTCGCCGAAGCGGTAGACATGAATAACGAATTTGGAGTGCCCCCCATCGAACACCAGGAGACGACTATGAAGCCCAAAAACACCATCTGCCTCTGGTTCGACAAAGACGCGCATGAGGCGGCGCGCTTCTACGCCGGCGCCTTTCCGGATAGTAAGGTGACCGCCGTCCACCACGCGCCAAGTGACTATCCCGGCGGCAAGAAGGGCGATGTGCTGACCGTGGAGTTCACCGTCGTGGGCATTCCCTGTCTCGGTCTCAACGGCGGCCCGGCGGTCAAGCACACCGAAGCGTTTTCATTCCAGATCTCGACGGAAAATCAGGAAGAGACGGACCGTTACTGGAACGCCATCGTCGGCAATGGCGGCGCGGAAAACCAGTGCGGTTGGTGCAAGGACCGCTGGGGCCTCTCCTGGCAGATCACCCCGCGCGCGCTAATGGATGCGCTGGCGGCCGGAGGCGATGAGGCAAAGCGTGCCTTCGAGGCCATGATGGCGATGAAAAAGATCGACGTCGCCGCCATCGAGGCAGCGCGGCGCGCGTAAAATTGGAAACAGTGTCGTTTACGGGAGCGTCAACTTGAAGACTACGCCCGTTTGGCTTTTTCCACCCAAATATGTCGTCCCGTGCAGTACCCCCCCCGCATTGCGGCTCAGAGTGCCTGAAGGGTTGCGTCCGTCCGCGGCTCCGGTGAATGAGTACAGCACCGCGTAGCCGCCGCCGCTGTCGATTTCGAAAATGACTCCCGCATTGGCAGGGCCGCCCGCGGTGGTTGATCCATATAGATTGCCGTCGCTGTCGATTACTAGACCGGCGCTTGGAAGAGCTCCGTCGGATCCCGCAAAAGTGTGCAGCACCGTCTCTTCACCCGCGGTATCCAGCTTGTACACAACGCCGCAGCCGTTCGTCCCTAAGTAGCCCTCGCACTCGCCTTGTGTGCCGCCCGTATACGTCGTGCCGTAGAGGTTCCCATCGCCGTCCCGCACTACGCCCCCCTCGGGCTGTCCGCCATCCGTTCCACCGGTGAAGTTATACAACACGGTCTCGCTTCCGCTTTCATCCAGCCGGAAAACCACGCCAGTAGAGAACAAGCCGCCGGTCGCAGCCGTGCCATAAAGGTCGTTCGCCCCACCCCGGATTACGCCTGCGAACGGTTGGCCGCCATCGTCCCCCCCCGTAAATGCGTGCAGCACGGTTTGGTTTCCAGCCGTATCCAACCGGTACACCTCACCCTCGCGGTACGCCCCGCCGTATATCGTCGTTCCATAGAGATTACCTTGTGGACCAAAAATCAAACCGTTGGGACTGGGTGGGTTTCCCGGTTTGCCAGTGAAGTCATAGAGTACCGTCTCTTGGCCCGATGCACTGATCTTAAACACCACGCCGAGTCCCTCCGAACCACCTTGATAGGCCGCGCCGTATAGGTTGCCGGCGGCATCTTGAATCACGCCCGCGCGCGGGCCTCCGCCATCCAAGCCTCCGGTGAACGTATAGAGCAAAGAATAGTCGCCATCCGCGCTGATCCGGTAAACCACGCCGTTGCCGTTAGAGCCGCCGGAGTCTCCGCCGCCGGTGGTCGTTCCGTAAAGGTTCCCTGCCGCATCTTCGATCACCCCCCCCAGCGGGTAGTTCCCCCTGGCGCCGCTCGGGAAACGATGCAACAAAACCTCGCCGCCCCCTGTGTCCAAGCTATACACCACCCCGCCCCCTAATGCCCCGCCGCTCTCGGTGGTTCCGGAAAGCAAGCCCGAGTTCCCCACGCTCACACCCACGGGGCCGTTTCCCTCCGGGCTGCCGCTGAAGCTGTG
>Ga0302320_10013042_pt1 | contig 17398 bp, 10 predicted proteins | sample Bog_T0_3_FD_202130 | JGI IMG/M metagenome (GOLD analysis project Ga0302320, IMG submission 202130) | Peat permafrost microbial communities from Stordalen Mire near Abisko, Sweden - Bog_T0_3 | ecosystem: Environmental > Terrestrial > Soil > Wetlands > Peat | place: Sweden: Abisko, Stordalen Mire...
AGGAGGCGGCCGAGCAGGGGGTGACGACCGCCCGCTCCAATTACTACCCGAACCTTTCGGCCTTCGGCGGCTACCAATGGGACAACTTCGGCTTCGCCGGGATGGGGAGCATCGGCGCGAACGGCTGGGAGGCGGGGCTGCAGTCGTCCTGGGCGATCTTCGATGGCCGGGCGACCACCGGGCGCGTGCGCCAGGCCAAGTCGGTCCTGGAGCAGTCGCGCCTTTCGGTCGCCACCGAGGAGCTCGCGATCGACGTGGCCGTGCGCCAGGCGGTCTCCGCCCTCCAGGAGGCCGGCGACCTGGTCGCCGCGAGCAAGGAGACGGCCGGGCAGGCCGAGGAGGCCGTGCGGCTCGCCCGGGAGCGCTTCCTCGTCGGCTCGGCGACGCAGCTGGACGTGCAGACCAGCGAGGTCGCCCTCACTCAGGCGCGAACCAATCAATTGCAGGCGAACTACAACTATCTGGTCGCCGTGGCGGCCCTGCGGCAGGCCGAGGGCATGGCTGACGCGTTGGTGACCAACTAACCTAAGCGTCGCGGGCGCAGCGATGAAACTCTACCGCCGCCGACTCCTGATTTTGGCCGCGGCGGCCGGGCTGGCCGTGCTGGCGGCCCTGCTGGCGGGCAACCCCCGGGTCCAGACCTGGTGGGTGCGCCGGGCGCTGGCGCGCCGCCCGCAGCTGCATGGCTCGGTGGGCCGGGTCGCGATCGGCTTGGGCGCGACCGAGATTCGGTCCGTGCATCTGGAGCGCAACGGGGCGGTGCTCGACCTGCCCTTGGTGGAGGCCGAGCTGCCGGCGCTGGCGGCGATCGCCGGCCGCGAGCTGCCGTTCCACCGCCTGACGGCCAAGGGCTGGACGCTCGACCTGAGCGGCGTGGCCGCGCCCGCGGCCGGCCCGGCTGGGCTGGTGACGGCCGCGGTGTTCCGGGGCGTCTTCGAGGATTTGCGGCTGCCGGTCGATCTGGCGCTCGATGGCGTCGAGCTGGACGGGGACATAGTCCTGCCGCCGGCTCCCGGGCAGGCGCCGCTGCGGATGCACGTGAGCCTGGCGGGCGGCGGCCTGGAGGCGGGCCAGGAGGGCCGCTTCACTTTCGCCGCGCGTTCGGCGCCGCTCGCCAACGCACCCGTCCGCTCGGTCGCCTTCGACGGCATCGCCACCGCGGCGATGGACACCCCGCGCACCTTCACGCGCCTGGCGGTCAGCGTCACGGCCGCCGCCACGCTGCCGAAGCCGGGGGGCGCCGTGAAGCTCGCGGCCGAACTGGGGGCGGTGCGCCAGAGCGGGGGCGAAGTCTACACGGCGACCCTGGTGGGGCAGAGCAAGCAGCTGGCGGCGATCACGGGGAACTTCCCGGCGGACACCCGGCGCCTGGCCGGCACCTGGAAGGTGGATCTGTCGGACGACGATCTTTCCCCGTTCGCCCTGGGCCGCGTGCTGCCGGTGTTCGCGGCCGCGGGCCAGGGGCGTTTCGACACCGATGCGGAAGGCTTGGACGCCCATGTGAGCGGCGACCTGAACGCGGTCCTCGACCGCCTCGCGGGCGCGCGCTCCGCGCTCACCGCCCTCGGCTCGCTGCGTCTGGCGGCGGACTTCGATATCACGCGCCGGCGCTCGCTGCTGCGGGTCGATCGCCTCGATGCGACCGTCTCGCGCGCCGGCCCGATCCTGACGGTGCGCAGCCTGCAGTCGTTTGCCTTCGACGTCGGCACCGGCGAACTGCAGGTGGCCGACGCCACCCGCAATTTGCTGGGCATCCGGCTCCAGGGCCTGCCGCTGGCCTGGCTCGCTCCCTGGACGCTGGGCCTGGATCTCGGCGGGGATCCCCTGCGCGGCGACCTGGTCGCCTCCGCCGGCCGCGGCGGCCTGACGCTCAGCACGCCCGCGCCACTCGAGAGCGCCGGCCTGGAGGTCGATCGGGCGGGCCGTCCCCTCCTGCGCGGCGCGGCGCTGGCGCTGAGCCTCGCGGCCGAGTACACCCCGCAGGGCTGGCAGGTGGAGGTGGCGCCGGCCGCGCTCACCGCCGCGGGCGCGAACCTCGCGTCCCTGACCGCCAAGATCGGCCGCCTGGCGGGGGCGAACGAACCGATCAAAGTAACCGGCCGGCTCACGGGGGACCTCCCGGGCCTGCTGGCGCAGCCGGCCTTCGCCTTCCTCGCCGGGCCCGGGCAGGCGCCGGACTCGGCCGGCCCGCAGCCGGTGCTCACGCGGGGCCAGCTCGCCGCCGATTTCAGCGGGAGCCTGGGCGCCGGCCTCGCCGTGCAGGCGAAAATCTCCTGCACCGGCCTGGCGGCCGACCGCCGCCTCACGGAGCAGCCCCTGCCGGATTTCGGCGCCGAACTGCGGGCCGATGTCTCGCCGGAGGGCCGGGTCAGTTTCAATCTACCGCTCACTTTTGCGCGGGACGGCCGGACGAGCGACCTTACCCTGGCGGGCACCCTGCGCCTGACCCTGGCGGGCCTCCGGGCCGAGGGCGATGCCACCAGCGAGCACCTGGCGCTGGGCGATCTCCTCCTCCTGGGCGCGCCCTGGGCGGGTCCGTCCGGCGGCGGAACCGCCAGTGGGCCGGTGCCCCCGCCGGCGGGCTTCCTGCCGCATTGGCGCGGCCTCCAGGGCCAGTTCCGGCTCGCCCTCAAGGCGGTCGACTTTGGCGACGGCGAGACGGCGGCCAACGTGACCGGCTTCATCGCGGTGGACCCCCGTTCGCTCACCTTCGAGCGCATCGCCGGCGGGCTGGCCGACGGCGGCCGGCTGAGCCTCTCGGGCAAGCTGGGCTTTGCGCCGGGCGGCCCGGCGCCCTGGTCGCTCGCGGCCGACGTCACGCTGGACGATTTCGATCCGGCGGGGCTGTGCCGCCGGATCAATCCGAACCTGCCGCCGTCGGTCGAGGGCAAGTTCGACCTGACCGCGCATCTGGCGGGCCAGGGAGCCAATCCGGGGGAGGCGGCCGCAAGGGCGCAGGGCCAGTGCGAGATGTCGAGCAAGGGAGGCATCTTCCGGGCGCTGGCGACGGAGATCTCCCCGCGCTCGGCCGCCGGCGGCAAGGGGGCGGTGATCGGCGCGCTGCTCGGGGACGTGGCGAGCGCCGTGGGCGACGTGCTGAGCCGGCACAAGGCCGACAACGGCTTCAGCAACCCGGCCCTCGCGATCGCGGAGGTGGCGAAGGATCTTTCGGTGATCCACTACGACCAGCTGAGCCTCAAGCTGTCGCGGGACGCGACTTTGGACACGGTCCTGAAGGATCTGGCGCTGATCTCACCGGACCTGCGCCTGCAGGGCGGGGGAAAGGTGGCTGCCCAGGCGGACAAGCCGCTGTTCGATCAGCCGCTGGCGCTGGAGCTCAAGCTGGGAGCGCGCGGCCGGCTGGCCGACGCTCTGAAGTACGCCGGCCTCCTGGCGGCCCAGCCGGACGATCTGGGCTACAAGCCCTGCCTGCTGCCGCTGGAGGTGGGCGGCACGCTGGCCCGGCCCGACACGAGCGGACTGCAGGCGGCGCTGCTGAAGCTCGCCTACGACCGCAGCGGAGCGGCCGATCTGCTCAATCAGCTGCGCGGCAAATAGAGCGCCTTCCGGGATTGCCACGCCCAAGCCGCGGGTTCGAGATTGGCCGGACCCGATGCGCGTGCCCAGCTCCTACCTCGCCTGGCCCCTGGCCGCGGCGGCCGCCGCCGTGGCGAAGCTGCTGTACCGGGTGCGCTCGTCCGGGACCGAACACCTTCCGATCCGGGGCGGGGCGGTGCTGGTGTCCAACCACCTGTCCTACGCCGACGTGGTCGCCCTGCAGCTTGCCTGCCCGCGGCCGCTGCGCTTTGTCGCCTACCGCGGCCCGCGGAGCCCGGCGCTGTTCGACTGGGTTTTTCGCCGGGCCGGCGTGATCACCGTGGCCGAGGGGCGGCCGGGGGAGGCCGTCCGCCGCGCGATCCACGCGGCCGCGCGAGGGGAGGTGGTCTGCCTTTTCCCGGAGGGACAGATCTCGCGGACCGGCCAGCTGATGGAGATCAAGCGCGGCTATGAGGTGATCGCGCGGCGGGCCGGCGTGCCCGTCGTGCCCGCGGCGGTCGACGGGCTCTGGGGCTCGATCTTCTCGTTTTCGGGCAACCGTTACCTTTGGAAATCTCCCCGCCTGCTGCCGACGCCCGTCTTCGTCGCCTTCGGCCCGGCGCTGGCCCCCGCGGCGGCGGACCCCTGGGCGGTCCGCCGGGCGCTGCTGGACCTGGGCGCCGCGGCCTTCGCCGAGCGGCCGCGGCTGCGGCGGCATTTCGGCCGGGAGGTCGTCCGCGCGCTCGCCCGCCGGCCCGGACGGGTGGCGCTCGTCGACCGCACCGCCGAACGGCGGCCGGTGACCGCGGGCCAGCTCCTCGCGGCGGCGGCGGTGCTCGGGCGGCGCCTGCGGGCGGCCGCGCCGGAGCGGCGGGTCGGGATCGTCCTGCCGCCCGGGGTGGGCGCGGCGATCGCCAACCTGGCGGTGATCTGCGCGGGCAAGATCCCGGTGAACCTCAATTTTACCGCCGGCGCGAACTCGCTGCGCACGGCCCTGAAGCTTGGAGGGATCTCCACCGTGCTGTCGGCCGAGGCGATGCGGGAGAAGCTACCGGACTTCCCCTGGCCGGCCGCAACCCTGGACCTGCGCGCGGAGCTGGCCGCGGCCGGCGGCCGGCGGGCGATGCTGCCGTGGCTTCTCGCCGCGTGGCTCTTGCCGAACCAAGGGTTTGCCGCGCTGCTCGGCCTACCGCGCGCCGGCGACGGCGCGGAGGCCGCGCTGCTGTTCACCAGCGGCAGCGCCGGCGAGCCCAAGGGCGTCGTCCTCACCCACCGCAACCTGCTCGCCAACTGCGATCAGGTCTCCTCGATGTCGATCCTGCCGCGCGACTGCTCGATGCTCGGCTGCCTCCCGCTCTTCCACAGCTTCGGCTTCACCGTGACGCTCTGGTACCCGCTGCTCCGGGGCTGCGGGCTGGTGACGGTGCCAAGCCCGCTCGACGCGCGCAAACTGATCGACGCGATCAGCGCGGAGGGGGTCACGACCCTGATCGCCGCGCCGACGTTTCTGCGGCCGATCCTGAAGAAGGCCGAGCCGGCCGAACTGCGCTCGCTCGAACTGGTGGTGGCCGGCGGCGAAAGCCTCCCGGAGGATCTCGAGCGCGGCTTCCTCGCGCGCTTCCACCTGACGATCTACCAGGGCTACGGGCTGACGGAGACCGCCCCGGTCTCCAATCTCAACCAACCGGATCCGCCGGTCACGACCGCCACCGCCGGCCCGCAGCCGGCGCGCAAAGCGGGCACGGTCGGCCGGCTGCTGCCCGGAATGACCGCGCGGATCCTGGATCCGGACACGCGCCAGGAGCTGCCGTTCACCTCGACGGGCCTGGTGTGCCTGCGGGGCGCGAATGTTTTTCCGGGCTACCTGGATGAAGTCGGGCTGGGCCGCACCGCCGCGGCCGGCGGCTGGCTGGTGACCGGCGACCTCGGCAATTTCGACGCCGAGGGCTTCCTGACGATCGCCGGCCGCCTGGCCCGCTTCTCCAAGATCGGCGGGGAGATGGTGCCGCATGGAACCGTCGAGCAGGCGATCACCGCGGCCTTTTCCCTGGACCAGACCGAGGGCCCGTTGGTGGTCGTGGTCGGGGTGCCCGACGCGGCGAAGGGCGAGGAGCTCGCGCTGATCGCCGCCTGCGACCTGCCGGCCGAGGCCCTCCGGGAGCGCCTGCACGCCGCCGGGCTGCCCAACCTTTGGCTGCCTCGCTCAATTGTGCGGGTCGAAAAAATCCCGCTCCTGGGCTCGGGCAAGCTGGACCTGGCGGCCTGCCGCGCCGCCGCCAGGCCGCGCGCGGGTTGAGCGGCCCTCAGGCGCCGGGGGCGGAGGGAGCGACGGGCAGCTCGAGAGTGAAGCGCGCCCCGTGGCCGGGCCCGGCGCTTGCCGCCGCAAGGGTCCCGCCCATCTCCTTGGCCGCCAGGGCGCTGGAGTGCAGGCCGAAGCCGTGCCCATGGACGCGGGTTGTGAAACCGTGCGCGAAGATCCGGGTGAGGTTTTCCGGCGCGATCCCGACGCCCGTGTCCTCGACCACCACGCGAACGGTGCCGGGCCGGCCGGGGCCGATCCGCAGGGTCATCACCTTCTTCCCGGCGGGGGCCTCGTCGAGCGCGTACTTGGCGTTGCGGATCAGGTTGACCAGGATCTGCAGGACCTTGCCGCGTTCGGCCTGGATCGGCGGCGTCGGCTGGAAGTCCCGCACGACGTTCACCTCGTGGCGGACCAGGGCGGCCGCGTTCATCTGGAGGGAGTCCTCGAGGAGCACCACCGGGGACAGGGACTCGACCACGCCCGCCGTGGTGGCGTACGCCTGCTGCATCGCGACGATTTCCTTGATGTGCTCGATGTTGTGCTGGAGGGACTCGACTTCCTGCAGCAGCCGGCCCTGCTCCTCGGCGAGGTGGGCGGTGAGCGAGCGGAAAAATTCCGGGATCAGCCGGCCCTTGGGGTCGGCGCCGAGGTAGGCCGGCAGGTCGTGCTCGTGCTCCTGCAGCAGGGCGGCGACCTTGGCCAGGCTGCCGACCTTGGACTGCCGCAGGCCGTCGGCGACCACGCTGGCCGACACGTTGAGGCTGTTGAGGACGTTGCCCACGTTGTGCAGGACGCCGGTCGCCACCTCGGCCATGCCCGCCAGGCGCGAGGCGTCGATCAGGTCCTTGTTCGCCTTCGCGAGGGACTCCTCCATCAGCTTGGCCGCGGTGATGTCCTCGCTCATCCCGAAGGTCCCGATGATCCGGCCGGCCGGATCGCGCAGGGGCAGCTTGCTGGTGCGCGCCCACGTCACATGGCCGTCCGTCCAGCTGAGGCGCTCGATCTTCCCGATCAGGGGGACGCCGGTCGCCATGATCACCGCCTCGTCCTCTTTCGCCGGCCGGGCGTGGGCTTCGGCGAACAAGTCGGCGTCGGAGCGGCCGATCATCTTGGCCGGGTCGGCGAATCCGTGGCGCGCGGCCTTGGACTTGCTGACGGCGATGAAACGGGACTGGCGGTCCTTGAAGTAGACCGCGGCGGGGACGTTTTCGAGGAACGCGTTGATGAGCGTCTGCTTCAGCTGCAGCTCGGCGTCCCGGTCGCAGCCGCCGTCCGGCCGGGCGGCCGCCGTCTCGAGGGCGGTGTTCATGGGACGGGGGCCGGGGCCGCCGTCGCCCGGGGGCGCGGCAGGTGGCGCCGCAGCATCTCGCGGAGCAGTTCGGGGCGCACGGGCTTGGAAAGGTAGTCGTCCATCCCCGCCCGCAGGCAGTCATCCCGGTCGCCCTCCATCGCGCTCGCGGTCATGGCGATCACCGGCAGGCGCGCGGGCAGCCCGAGCGTTCCGGAGGCCTGGGCCTGGCGGATGCGGCGGGTCGCCTCGATGCCGTCCATCTCGGGCATCTGGGCGTCCATCAGGATCAGGTCGTAGCGCCGGAGGGCGAGCGCGGCCATGACTTCCGTGCCGTTCGCCACGACGTCGGCCGTGTAGCCCAGCTGCCGGAGTTGGAGCACCGTCACCTTCTGGTTCACCGGGTTGTCCTCGGCCACGAGGATCGAGCCTTCGGCCAGGGCGGGCGGGGCGGCCGGCCGGCCGCGCGCGGCTTCCGGCGCGCTGGCGGCGCTGATCACCCGCTCGAGGGTGGCCCGCAGCTTGTCGGGATGGATGGGCTTGAGCTCGCAGGCGGCCAGCCCATGGCGCTTCAACTCGGCGGCGTTCAGGCGCTCCCCGCTCGAGGTGAGGAGGACGAGCTCCGGACCGGCGATCCCGGGTTCGCCTTGGATCGCGGCCGCCAGCTGCAGGCCGTCCATTTCGGGCATATGATAGTCGAGGATCACGAGGTGATACGGGGCGCCCGCGGCGGCCGCTTGGCGCAGTTCGGCCAAGGCCGCTCCCGCGCCGGCTGCGACGGCGTGCCGGGCGCGCCAAGCGGCGAGCAGGTGGGCCATCAATTTGCGGTTCGCCGCGTTGTCGTCGACGACCAGGATGCGGCGGCCGGCCAGCGCCTCGGAGGGCGGCGGCGCGGCGCCGGGCTCCTCGGCCGTGCGGCCGGCCCAGAAGGTGAACCAGAAGGTCGACCCCTTCCCGGCCTCGCTCATGACCCCGATCTGCCCGCCCATCAGTTCGACCAGGCGCTTGCAGATGGCCAGGCCCAGCCCCGTGCCGCCGTACTTGCGGGTCGTCGAGGCGTCGCCCTGCACGAAGGGCTGAAAGAGGCCGGCCTGGACATTCGGGGGGATGCCGATGCCGGTGTCGGCGATCTCGACGCGCAGTTCCACGCGGGAATCGGCGTCGGACTGCCGGCTCACGGCGACCACGACCTCGCCGCGGTGGGTGAACTTGATCGCGTTGCCGAGCAGATTGAGGACGATCTGGCGCAGCCGCGTCGGATCGCCGAAAATGAAGCGGGGCACGGACGGATCGATGTCCATCACCAGTTCGAGGCCCTTGTGGGAGGCCGTCTCGGCGTGCAGGTCGAGCGCCAGTTCGAGCGTCTCGGTCAGGTCGAAGTCGATCGTCTCCAGGTCGAGGCAGCCGGCCTCGATCTTCGAGAAATCCAGGATGTCGTTGATGATCGTCAGCAGGGCCTCGCAGCTGCGGCACAGGGTTTGGGCGAAATCCTGCTGCTGGGCGTCGAGGGGGCTGCTGAGCAGGAGGTTCGCCATCCCGATCACCCCGTTCATGGGCGTGCGCACCTCGTGGCTCATGTTGGCGAGAAAGACGCTCTTGGCGCGGTCCGCGCGCTCCGCTTCCTCCTTCGCCCGCTGCAGGTCCGACTCGATCAGGGCGCGCCGGGAAACCTCCTCCCGCAGGGCCGCGTTCGCGCTCTCCAGCTCGGCGGTCCGGGCCCGAACCCGGCTTTCCAGCGCGGCAGCGTGGGCCCGGGTTTCCTGGAGGAGATTCCATTTCTCGGTCAGGGCGTTCGCCAATTGGAGGACTTCGATCGTGTCGAAGGGTTTCTTGAGGATCACGAGGCGGTCGGTGCCGCCGACCTTGGCGAACATGTGGTCCCAGGAGTAATCCGAATACGCGGTGCAGATCACGATCTGCAGGTCGGGGGCGACCTTCCAGAGTTCGCGGGTCGTCTCCACGCCGTCCCAGCCCGGGGGCATCCGCACGTCCACGAACGCCATCGCATAGGGCCGGCCGGCTGCGGCCGCTGCTTTCACCAGGCCGAGCCCCTCCTGGCCCTGATGGGCGGAGTCGACGGTGAAGGGACGCAGCGCGGGGCCCGTTCCGCCGGCGGCCGGGCCCAGGAGTTGCTCCTCCAGGGCGGCTAGTTCCGTGGCGGCTGCCGTGCGCTGCGGGCAAAGGATCTTGCGCACGTCCGCGTGGATCGCCGGATTGTCGTCGATGACAAGGATGCGGTGATTGCGTCCGGGGGGGGGCATGGGTTGGAAGCCGGTAACGCAAGGAATGCGATTACCAAAGACTTATTATCGGCTTGATCGGCCGGAAGTTCAGTCCGATCGGCTCCGCAGGGCCGATTCCGCCCCCGCTCGGGCGGAACGAGATCCGTCCGAATATATCACCTAAGTATCTGCAGATCAGTACTAACGAACAACCCTGGCTCCCCCGCCCGACATGACCTTTTCGACTTCCTTCAGGGTCACCATGGAGGTGTCGCCCGGGGTGGTCATGGCCAGGGCCCCGTGCGCGGCGCCGAAATTCACGGCTTTCTGGGGATCGCCGGTCGTCAGGAATCCATACACCAGGCCGCTGGCGAAGCTGTCGCCGCCGCCGACCCGGTCGAGGATCTCGAGCTCCGGGTAGGCCCGGCTCTCGTAGAACTTTCCGTCCGCGTAGCAGATGGCGCTCCAATCGTTGATGGTGGCCGTGATCACCTTGCGCAAGGTCGTGGCGACGACCTGGAAGTTGGGGTATTCGGCGACCGCCTTGCCGATCATCGCCTTGAACGCGTCGGTCTCGATGTGGCTTAAGTTCGCGTCGGCCCCGGCGACCTCGAAGCCGAGGCTGGCGGTGAAGTCCTCCTCGTTGCCGATCATGACATCGACGTACTTGGCGATCTCCCGGTTGACCGCCCGCGCCTTGCCCAGGCCGCCGATGCTCTTCCACAGGGACGGCCGGTAATTGAGGTCGTAGCTGACGATCGTGCCGTGCCGATGCGCGGCCTTGACCGCCTCGACGGTCAGCGCGGCGGTTGACTCGGAGAGGGCGGCGAAGATGCCGCCGGTGTGAAACCAGCGGACCCCCGCGCCGAAGATCGCGTCCCAGTCGTAGTCGCCGGGCTTGAGCTGGCTGGCGGCGGTGTTGCCCCGGTCCGGAATCCCGACCGCGCCGCGGATCCCGAAGCCGCGCTCGGTGAAGTTGAGCCCGTTGCGCACGGACCGGCCGATGCCGTCGTCGGGCCGCCAGCGCAGGTAGTCGGTGGCCACGCCGCCCTGCATGACGAAGTCCTCGATCAGGTGGCCGACGTCGTTGTCGACGAACGCGGTGCACACGGCCGTGCGCAGCCCGAAGCACTTGCGCAGGCCGCGGGCGACGTTGTATTCGCCGCCGCCCTCCCAGGCTTTGAACTCGCGGGCGGTGCGGATGCGGCCCTCTCCGGGATCGAGACGGAGCATGATCTCGCCGAGCGAGATTTCGTCGAACTTGCACTCAGGGGCGGACTTGATTTTGAGGCTCATGGGAAAAAGGGGATGCGGGCCGGCGGCGGCGGGCTCCGCGGGTCAAAAACCGTGGGCGGCCAGGACGAACACGGCGGCGGAGGCCGCCAGGCAATAGAAGCCGAAATACTGCCATTTGCCGCGCGCCAGCCAGCGGGAGAGCAGGCCGAGCGCGAGCACCCCGCCGACAAAACTGCAGCCCATGCCGACCAGCCCCGGCGCCAGCTGCTGAAACAGATGGTGGGGTACGGTTTCGGTCGCGTGCATCTTCATCAGGCGCACGGTTTCCTGGACGATCACCGCGGGGGTGATGATGACCGCCAGGACAAAGCTGAACTCCTCGGCCTGGCGCTGACCCGAGCCCATCAGCAGGCCGGCGGAGATGGTGCATCCCGAGCGCGACAGGCCGCGGAAGGGCAGGCAGATGCCCTGCACGACGCCGATCAGGGAGGCCGAGGCCGAGCTAACCTCCTCCGTGCCCTCTTTGCCCCGGCGGGCCAGGCCGGCGATGATGATGAGGACCCCGGCGATCGCCAGCCCGGTGGCGATCAGGGGCAGGCGGCCGAACAGCTCCTCGATCTCGCCGGTTCCCTTGCCCCGCAGATAGGTCGATTCGATCAGCTTCTTCAGCCCAAAGCCGACGATTCCGGTCAGCAGCGTCGCGCCGACGGCCTGCTTGGCCATGCTCCAGAAGCGAGCCTGGTTCGAACCGTAGCTGGCGACCCACGCCTTCCAGAAATAGCCGATGACCGCGAACATCGTGCCGGTGTGCAGCATGACGAGCATGAAGGTGGCCTCCGGGCTCGCGGCGTCGATCCCCATGAGCTTCTCGGCGATGATCACGTGGGCCGAGCTGGAGATCGGCAGCATCTCGGCCGCTCCCTGGACCAGGCCCAGGAGGATGATTTGGAAAAGGCTGATGACCATGATGGGGAGGGGCGGGAGTTTAAACGGTGGCGCTCTTGAACGCCGCCGGATTCCAGGCGGGTTGCTTGGCCTCTGCCGCCAGCTCGTTGAAGGCCTCGACTTCGGCCGCGCTGAAGAGCAGGCCGCCGGCCGCCGCCGAGCGCTTGGCCCAGACGGCCTCGATCTGCCCGGGGAGCATTGCCTTTTCGTTGCCGTGGCCGAGGATGTCGGCGAGGACGGCCCGGACATTCTCGGCCTGGCTGCGGCCGCGGGCGAAGGCGCCCGCGCTCAGGGCTTCCGGATGGATGACCTGGAAGAAGAAGTTGCAAGTGTGCTTGTCGCCGTCGTCGGCCCAGCGGCTGCGCAGCGTGGGCAACGAGCCGCCGCTGAAGGCGCCGACAATCTCGTTGATCAGCGAGAGCCCATACCCCTTGTGCGCGCCGAAGGGCAGGAGCGAGACCGCCAGGTTCGGATCGGTGGTCGGGTTGCCGTCCTTGTCGACCGCCGCCTGCGGGGGCAGGGGCTTGCCCTCCCGCTTCAGCTGCTGGACCCGGCCCATCGCGACGACGGAGGTGGCCCAGTCGGCCACGATCGGGAAGCCGACGGCCGCGGTCGTGGGAAAGCCCCAGCTGTGGGGATTGGTCCCGAGGGTGGGGTACTTGCCGCCGAACGGCACGACTTCCGCCAGGGCCGCCGTGCAATTGGTGTAGGCGAGGTAGCCGCGCTTGGCCGCATCCATCACGTAGCCGCCGCCCCACAGGTAGTGGAACGCATTGTCGACCGTGACGATGCCCACCCCATATTGGTCGGCCAGCTTGATCGCCGCGTCCATCGCGCGGTAGGCCACCGACTGGCCGAGCTTCTTGTTGGCATTCCAGATCTTGGCGGCCGCGAAGCGCGACGGGCGCTCCTCGATCTGGGCGCCGGGCACGCAGCCCTGCGAGCCGCTGCCGAACAGATGGTCGAGGTGCAGCGCCTTGAGCGCGTTGTGGGTGCGGATCCCGTGGCGGGAGGCCTCGGCGCAGAACCGGGCGCCTTCGGCGGCCTCGTCGGCCAGGTAGCCCCGGTGGCGGTAGGCGGCCTCGACCAGGGAGTTGTGCTGGCTTTCCGGGACGACGAAAAAGGTGTCGGGCATGGCGGGCGCTTCAGTTGAGATTGGCCTGGGCGTGGGGCTTCTGGCCGGCAAGGTACAAGGTGAGGTTCTCCACCGCGCAGGTCGCCTGGCGCACCACGCTCTCATAGGTGCGCGAGCCGATGTGAGGCGTGATGATCGCATTGGGCAGGCCGAGCAGGGGATGATTCGGCGGCGGCGGCTCCTCGTCCAGGACGTCGGTGCCGTAGGCCAGCAGGTGGTTGGTCTTGAGCGCCTCGACCATGGCGGCCGTGTCCACCAGTTCGCCCCGCGCGCAATTGAGGATCACCGAGCCCTTGCGCAGGAGCTTCAGGGTGCGCGCGTTGATCAGGTGCCGGGTCTCCGGGGTCAGATTGGTGTGCAGCGACACATAGTCGGCGTCCCGGAACAGCTGGTCGAGATCCTGGTAGCGCTGCACCCCGAATTCGGCGGAGAGGGTATCGGGCCAGTAGATATCGTAGCCGATCAGCTTCAGGCCGAAAGCCCGGCCCCGGATGGCGACCTCCTTGCCGATGCGGCCCATGCCGACGATGGCGAGCGTCTTGCCGTAGATCTCGTGGCCGATGAGGCGCTTCCACTGGCCCTTGGCGACATAGTTGACCTCGGGGACCAGGTTGCGGACGGCGGCCAGGAGGAGGGCGAAGGTGTGCTCGGCGACGGTGGTGTGGTTGACCCCCGGCGTGAACAGGACCGGGACCTTGAACTCGGTGGCCGCTTTGACGTCGATCTTGTCGAGGCCGATGCCGTACTTGCTGATCACCTTGAGGCGGGGCGCGGCCTTCGCGATGACCGCCCGGGTGATGGCGTCGTCCCCGCACAGGAAGGCGTCAAAGCCGCCGGCCAGTTCCAGCATCCGGGCCTCGGTGAGCGGCCCGCGCTCCTTCACGATTTCGAAGCCGGATTGCGCCAGCAGTTGATGGTGCCCTCCGGGGGTGTCTTGAAAGGACGTCGTGGTCAGAAGAACGCGGGTCATGGGAGAGACCACCTAAGAGGTTTGCGCCCCCCTTGGAAAGCGGAAATCGGCCCCGCCCCCGCATGCTTGCACGGCGGGCCCCCTCGGTATCTGATAGGGGTGGTCCCGCGCGGACCTTTTCCCATGCCCAAGCCCAACCTTGCCGCCGCCACCCAATTGCTGCGCCGCCGCCTCGGCGCGCGCCTCGTGCGCACCGACGAGGCCGCCCGCTTTGCCGCCTCCTTCGACAGCAGCAAGTTATCCTGGATTCCGCAGGCCGTGGTCTTTCCCCGCAATCCCGACGACCTGACGGCGGTGCTCACCTTGGCGAACGAACGGCGCGTGCCGGTGACCGTGCGGGGCCGGGGCACTTCCCTGACCGGTTCGGCCTCGCCGATGCGCGGCGGCTGGGTGGTGGACCTTTTGGGCTGGAATAAAATCCGCATCGACGCGGAGGCCGGCCTGGCCCACGTGCAGGCCGGGGCCAAGGTGGCCGACATCCAGCGGGCGGCCGAAGCCAAGGGCTGGTTCTACCCGCCGGACCCCTCCTCCAAGGAGTATTGCACGATCGGCGGCAACATCGCCTGCAACGCCGGGGGGATGCACGGCGGCAAGTACGGCGTCACTCGGGACTTTGTCCTCTCCCTGGAGGGCTGCCTGCCGACCGGCGAATTCGTGGTCTGGGGCACGGCGACCAAGAAGTTCGCGGCCGGTTTCAATCTGCGCGACCTGTGGATCGGCAGCGAGGGCATGCTCGGGGTGATCACCGGCGCGGTGCTGAAGCTGATCCCGCGCCCGGCCGCCCGCTGGACCCTCCTGGCGGCCTTTGCCGACGAGGCGGCGGCCTTCCGCGCGGTGCGGGCCCTGTTCGCGCGGCGCCTGCAGCCGGCGATCTGCGAGTTTCTCGACCGCAACGCGGTCCTCTGCGCCGAGCGCGCGGGCGGCGCGCCGATCTTTCCGGGCCAGCCGGGCCGCGCGGTGGTGCTCCTGGAACTGGCCGGGGCGGACGCCGAGGTGCGGGCCGACCGCCGCACGGTGCTCCAGTGGGCGCAGGCCTCGGCCAGCGGTTTCCGGGCCGCCCGCTCCCGGGAGGAGGCCGAGGCGCTCTGGGCGGTGCGCCGGAAGTGCTCCGGGGCGATGTTCCAATTGGGCGACGCCAAGCTCAACGAGGACATTGTCGTGCCCCTGCGCCAGTATGCGAAATTCGCCCGGTTCCTCGGCCGGCTGAATCGGGAGTCCGGGCTGGCGATTCCGACCTTCGGGCACCTCGGCGACGGCAACCTCCACGTGAACATCATGTACCACGCCGCGGTCCCCGCCGAATGCCGCGCGGCCGAGCGCGCCGTGCAGCGCCTGATGGCGACCGTGGTGGAGCTGGGCGGGGCGATCTCCGGGGAGCACGGCATCGGGCTGGCCAAGAGCCCGTTTCTGCGCCTGCAGCACCGGCCCGCGCAGGTCCGGGCGATGCAGGCCGTCAAGCGGGCGCTAGACCCCAACGGCATCCTCAACCCGGGGAAGATGTTCGAAGTCTTCGCCGTCTGGGAGCATTCCCGGCTCAAGGTGCGCCTGCCCTGGGACCACTAGACCCCGGGGGGGCATGCGCGGCTTGACAAGATTTCACTCGGGCGGGTAGATTTTCAAACTCACTCAAACTCACTTTGCAGAAAAGTGGGCCCTGCGGCCCGCTTTTTTTTTCCACACATTCTTTTATGAGCAGCGAAATTCTTTCCGTCCTCGAATACATGGAGAAGGAGAAGGGCATTCCGCGCACCGACATGATCGCGACGATCACCAACGCCCTGAAGACGGCGGCCCAGAAGGGCATCAGTTCCGGGCAGGAGCTCAAGATCGAGATCAACCCGAAGAATGGCCAGCTGCATGCCTGGGCGGTCCTCAAAGTGGTGGACTCCGTCAGCAATCCCCGCACCGAGATCCATGTCGAAAAGGCGCAGGCGCTCAAGGCGGGCGCCTTGCTCGGCGAAATGGTTGACCGCGAGATCGATCCGTCGTCCCTCGGCCGGATCGCGGCCCAGACCGCCCGGCAGGCCGTGATGCAGCGCCTGCGGCAGTTCGAGAAGGACCGGATCTACGACGATTTCAAGGACCAGGTCGGCAACATCGTGACCGGCACGGTGCGCCGCCGGGAACGCAGCGACATCTACGTCGATCTGGGCAAGGCGGAGGCGGTGATGCCCGCCAAGGAGCAGATGCCCGGGGAGGAATACCAGCCCGGCGACCGCATCCGCTCGCTCCTGCTCGAGATCGAGAACACCCCCCGCGGCCCGGAGATCATCCTCAGCCGCGCCAGCGCCAAATTCGTCCGCCGCCTCTTCGAGCTGGAAGTGACGGAGATCGCCGACGGCACGGTGAAGATCGAGGCCTTCGCCCGGGAGCCCGGCTACCGCACCAAGATCGCGGTGACCAGCGGCGACCCCAAGGTCGATCCGGTCGGCGCCTGCGTGGGCGCCCGCGGAGCGCGCGTCAAGACGATCGTCCGCGAGCTGGGCGGGGAGAAGATCGACATCATCAAGTATTTTTCCGACCCCCGGGACATGATCATCGAGGCGCTGAAGCCGGCGATCCCGCGCGATATCACCCTGGACGACAAGAATCACCGCATCCTGCTGAAGGTGGCGACCGACGACCTGGCGGTCGCGATCGGCCGCAAGGGCCAGAACGCCCGGCTCACCTCGCGGCTCATCGGCTGGCGGCTCGACATCGAGGAGTTCAAGGCGGCCGGGGAGGATCCCCGCGGCAACGCCGTCGCCTCGCTCGTGCGGGTCTTCAAGCTCGACGCGGCGATCGCCGGGCGCCTGGTCGACATGGGCATCAACTCTCCGGCCGCCTTCGAGGGCGTCGCGGCGGAAGACCTGGTCGGCGGCGGATTCACCGAGGACGAGGCCAAGGAGATCATCGCCCGGGTCCACGCCTGAAGCGACGCCAACCCCATTTTCACTGAATGAGTACCCGCATCCACGAACTGGCCAAGCGTTTCAACATGGAGGGCAAAGACATGCTGGCCCTCCTGAAGGAGCGCGGTTACGTGGCGGCGGACACCAAGTCGGTTTCGAGCACGATCAGCAAGATCTACATCGAGGAGATTGAGAAGGAGTTCGCCGCCAAGGCGCCCGCGGCCCCCGCCCCGGCGCCCGCGCCGGAGCCCGCCGCGGCGCCCGCCCGGGCTCCCATCGGGGCTTTCGTGAAGTCGGCCGACGACATCGTGCGCGAACGCGAGGCCGCCGCCGTCGCCAAGGCCGCCGCCGTCACTGCGGCCGCCGGCGAAAGCGCCGCCGCCCGGCCGCCGGCGCCGCCGTCCCCGCCGAGCGTTAGTCGGCCGCCGGCCTGGCCCCAGCCCCTCCCGCCGCGTCCGGCGCCGCCGTCCCCGCCGCTGTTCAAGTCGCCGCCGAAGGCCCCCGAGGTGCCCCCGCCGGCGAAATCGCCGTCGCCGGCCCCGACCCCGCCTCCCATGCGTTCGCCCACGCCGGTCGCCCGGCCTGCCGCCGCCTACGCGCCTGCGCCGGCCGCCGTGCCCGCCCCGCTCGCCAAGTCTCCGTCCGCCCCCCAGCCGCTGCCGTCCGCCCCGCCGAAGGCTCCGCCCTCCAAGTCGCCGGCGCCACTGCCCCTGCCGCCGACCCCGGCCGCGCTCGCCCCGGTGGTCACCGAAACCGGCGGGGTCAAGACGATCCATTTCAAGCCGCCGGTCGTGGTGCGCGATTTTGCCACCGTGCTCGGCCTGCGGCCCTTCCAGCTGATCTCCGAGCTCATGCAGATGGGCATTTTTGCC
>Ga0302320_10013043_pt1 | contig 17397 bp, 19 predicted proteins | sample Bog_T0_3_FD_202130 | JGI IMG/M metagenome (GOLD analysis project Ga0302320, IMG submission 202130) | Peat permafrost microbial communities from Stordalen Mire near Abisko, Sweden - Bog_T0_3 | ecosystem: Environmental > Terrestrial > Soil > Wetlands > Peat | place: Sweden: Abisko, Stordalen Mire...
CCGGCCTGGCCACCCCGATTCCGCTGGTCGAAGCGGTGATGGGGGCCCTGGAGCGCCGGGGCTTCGAGAGCCGGAACATCTTCATCGTCGGGCTGAACCAGATGCGCCTGCGCATGACCCACTATCTGCCCTCGCTCGTGACCGGGAAGACCCCGTTTCCGGGTCATCCGGTCTACGTCCTCGAATCCAACCGCTACTACGATCCGGTCTGGTTCTACGATAGCCCGCTGCCCGAGCGCTTCGACCTGATTCTGGCCAAGCAGCAGGTGGCGGACGTCCCGGACAACACCACGACCGACGAGGATCGCAAAAGCTTCCTCGCCACCCCGCTTTTCCTCGATGCCGATTTCTGGATCAATCTGCCGGTCTACACCGACCATCCCACCCTGGGGGTCAACGGCGCCCTGGTGAACGCCACCCTGTGGAACGCCTCCAACACGGCGCGCTTCTTCCACTCGGCGGCCAATGCCCCGGCCGCCGTGGCGGAAATGAGCGCCATTCCCGAACTGCGCGAGACCTGGGTCTTCACCATCGCCTCCCTCGAGACCTACCAGTACATCGGGGGGCCCTTCTTCAACAGCCGCTACACTGCCTCCGAGCCCCTGGTCTGGCTCAGCGCCGACCCGGTCATGCTCGATGCGCTCATGCGCGAGCGGATGAACCACTGGCGGCGGATCGACGGCTTCGAAGACATCTCTGATGAGATCCGCACGCTGGAGTTCGCCGAGACCCTCGGCGTCGGCTCGACCAAGGTGAAGAACGCGATCCTGGTGCCGGTGGATTGACCGCCGTTCATGCTTGTCTCCACCTCTGCCCTGGGGCCAATTTAATCACTCCGTTTATGGCCTCGTCCTACCTCCCGTTTCTGGTCCAAGCCGTGCTGGCCGCCCTGGTCACCGCGGGCATCATCGGCGTCAGTGCCTGGGTCGGCCAGCGCACCACCCACTCCAAGATCAAGGACACGCCCTACGAATGCGGCGTCCCGGGCGAAGGCCTCGTCTCCTCCCGCTTCTCGGTGAAGTTCTTCCTGACCGCACTCCTCTTCATGCTCTTCGACCTGGAGGTCGTGATCCTCCTGCCCTGGACCTTCATCTACCGCGAGTTTCTCGCCTACCACGTGGCAATTCTGGCCCCGATCATGTTCTTCATCGGGGTGCTCGTCCTCGGCCTGCTTTACGAAGTGAAAAAGGGCGCGTTGGAATGGGAAAAGTGAGCCGGTAGGTCGGTTCCCCCCGCATGCGGCTGGAAAATATCATCGTTCGCAGCCGGGTCATCGACCTGCGCAGCGTCGATCTGGAGGGGGCCCTGCAAGAGCTGGTGGCGGTCTCGGCCGGCAAGTTTCCCGATCTGAAGAAGGAGACGCTCCTCAAGGGGCTCCTCGCCCGCGAAAGCACGATGACCACCTATCTCGGCATGGGGGTCGCCCTGCCGCATCTGCGGGTGAAGATGAGCCGCCGCTACGTCCTGGCGATCGGCCGCAGCCGGGGCGGAATCCGCCACGATGGGGCGACGGGCGACGAGCGGGTCCATCTGGTCGTCCTGCTCCTCGCGGGCGAAAACGCCCGCGATTACCTCCAGGTCCTGGCGGCAATCGCCCGCCAGGTGCGGGAGCCGGAATTGGTCAAGGACCTGGTCAATTCCCCCGACCTGGACGCTCTCTTCGAGCGGCTGGTCGGCGGCTTCGGCGGCATCCGCCCGGTGCAGGTGCAGCAGAACCGGATCAACCGCCTGATGTTCCGCGAGGCGGAATGCGTGGCCCGGGGGGCGGCCTGCGCGGCGATCCTGGTCTTCGGCGACACCTTCATCGGCGGCATCGAGCACGGCACGCTGCGCTCCAAGCTCAAGACCATCCTGGTCAGCCGCAACCCGATCGAGGCGAGCACGGAGGAGAAGACCTTCGCCGAGACGATCCAGGTCCGGTCTTTCTCCACCCAGCGGCTGGCGCAATTGCGCAGCGCCATCCTGGTGGCCCTGACCCGCGGCATCATCGCCTTCACCGACCGGATCTGCTGCCTGAGCGGCATGGCCGGGAGCAACCAGTTCGACACCCTGGTGGTGGTGGACATCGAGCGCGAGTTCCAGACCCTCCTGACCGGCTCGACCGCCGATCTCCTGCCGGAGGACGTCAAGCCCGAGGTCCTGGAGCGGGTGATTGCGGTCGCGACCGAGTTGGCGGTGGAAGGCCGGGAAGGCCGCCCGGTCGGCTGCCTCTTCGTCCTGGGCGACACCGAGAAGGTGATGACCCTGACCAAGCCCCTCGTGCTCAACCCTTTTTACGGCTACAAGGAGGAGGACCGAAACATCCTCAATCCCTTCATGGACGAGACCGTGAAGGAGTTTTCGTCGATCGACGGGGCCTTCATTATCCGGGGCGACGGGGTGGTGGAATCGGCCGGCAGCCTGGTCCAGGCGACCGACAGCGCTCACAACCTACCCGGGGGTCTGGGCAGCCGGCATGCCGCCGCCGCAGCTATCAGTGTGTCAGCCAATTGCATATCCCTGGCCGTCTCCTCCAGCACGGGCCAGGTGACCCTCTTTCGCCGCGGCGTAATGCTACCCTTGACGGAGAAGCGACAATAGGTTCTGCTGACCCTTCAATCTCCTAAATCCTATGCAAGAAGTCGTCACCTTGGAATGCACTGAAGCCCGCAAAGAGGGCAAACCGGCGTCGCGTTATCTGACCACCCGGAACAAGAAAACGGTGACGGAGCGCATCGAGAAGAAGAAGTACAACCCCTTCCTCAAGCGCCACACCCTGCACAAGGAAATCAAGTAAGGGCGGCGTGCCCGGGGAGGCGGGACTTAAGTTCCGCTCCGCTGGGCCGAGGCCGGAACTCCCGGCGATTGGGCCAGTTGCTGGCGGCGCGCCGCGCGCCAGCCTTCGCGATGCTTGCGGATCCAGTCGAGCAGGGCGCGCTCGAAGCCGATATCGTAGCCGAGGCGCTCGGACTCGAGCCACTTGTGCCGGAGGATTTCCTCTCTTTCTGCGAGAAACTCCTGATAGAGGCTGGATTGCTTCACGAACTCTCGTGAGGACGAATCAGGCTCTTTCGGCAGAGAAGACATCAGCAGAGGTGCAATCAGACGGACGCAGGCGAGGCTGTCAATGCCGGGTACTGCCCAAATTGTTCACAATTATTTCTTGTCGAGCTGCTGCAAAAGGTTCTCGGCAATTCCGCGAAAGACTCGGGCGGGCTCGCCTCCCGGCGCACTGACCACCACCGGCTCGCCCCGGTCGCCACCCTCGCGAATTTCCTGATCGAGAGGAACTTGGCCCAGCAGGATCGTGCCGAGATGGTCGGCCGTGAGCTGGCCGCCGCCGGCGCCGAAAAGGGTGTGCCGCTGGCCGGCCGGATCGGTGAAATAGCTCATGTTTTCGGCCACGCCCAATATCGGCACGTTGACCTTCTGAAACATCAGGCCGCCCTTGCGGGCGATATTGGAGGCGGCCGGCTGGGGGGTCGTGACGATGACGGCGCCGTCGAGGGGGATGGTCTGAACCAGGGAGAGCTGGGCATCGCCCGTGCCGGGCGGGAGGTCGATCACCAGGACGTCGAGCTCGTCCCAGCGCACGTTCTGAACGAACTGCTGGATCGTCTTCATGACCATGGGCCCGCGCCACACCACGGGCGTATTGTCGTCAACCAGGAAGCCCATGCTCATGACCTTGAGGCCGTGGCGCTCTCGCGGGATCAGCATGGCATTGGGGCCCTCGCCCTCGATCTCCGGCCGGCCGGAGAGGCCGATCATGAGCGGGATGCTGGGGCCGTAGATGTCGCAATCGAGCAGGCCGACTTTGCCGGGGCGGCCTTTGGCGGCGAGGACCTGCTCCATGGCGCAGGCGAGATTGACCGCGAAGGTGCTTTTGCCCACCCCGCCCTTGCCCGAGGCGATCGCGATCGCCCGGCGGATTTTCTTGGGGGCGGCCGAGCCGGCCAGGTTGCCGCCGGTCGGGGTCGGCGCCGGAGCCACGGCGACGTCGATCACCGTGCGCTTCACACCCGGGACGGCCAGGAGGCATTTTTCGACCTCGGCCTTGAGCTGGAGGGGCGTCTTCGGGTCGCCCGAGGTCAGCCCGAGGGCGACATGGACCGTGCCGTTGTCGAAGGAGGCGGCGCGGACCAGCCCGAACGAGACGATATCCCGGCTGAAGCCGGGGTACTTCACTTGCTTGAGATGGCCTTTGATTTCTTCTTCGGTCACGGTCGTTCGCTCAGAAAAGACCAAAAGCGCGAAAGTCGCAAAGCCCAAAGTCAGGACTTCGTTGACTTTCCCCGCGCGGGCTTTCGTCTTTTCTCCCACTGATTCGAGCAAGGTTCATCATGCAGAAAATTCTCCGCCTCCTTTCCCTTCTCCTCCTCGCCGCCGGCCCGGCCTTCGCCCAGCGCGACATCGGCATAGTCGAGGTCGTCGCCGACACGAAGACGATCCCGGTGCGGGTCTACGCCGACACCCCGGACCTGAACAACCTGGCGATGCGGGCTTTCAAGTCCCACGGCCGGTACCGGCTGGTGGCGAGCGGGGCCATGTACGACATGCATTTTTCGCCGGCGGGCGGAAATCAGGTCACGGTCGTCGTCACCAAAGGCCCGGAACGGCAGCCGGTCCTGGCCCAGACCTATCCGGGCACGAATCTGCACAACGCGCTGCTCCGGGCGGCCGACGCGGCCGTCGTCCGGACCAACGGGCTTGGGCTGCGCGGCTATTTCACCTCCAAGATCGTGTTCATCGGCCAGGGCACCGGCCGCAAGGAAGTGTATGTGAGCGATCTCTTCTTCACCGAAGTCCGCAAGATCACCTCCGATCGCGCCATCGCCCTGACCCCCCGCTGGGCCCCCGACGGCCAGCGCATCCTTTATACGAGCTACCTCCACGGGTTTCCCGACATCTACATGCTCGATCTTTCCACCTTCCAGCGCACGACCTTCGAGAGCTTCCGCGGCACCAACACCGGCGCCCATTTCAGCCCCGACGGCCGGCATGTCGCCATGGTGCTGACCGGCAGCGGCGGGACGGAAATTTGGACGAGCGACGGCTACGGCCACGGCCTCATGCGCCGGACCTATACCGATTCTGCCAAATCCTCCCCCTGCTGGTCGCCGGACGGGTCCCGGCTGGTTTTTGCCCAGGAGCCTGGCCCCCAGCTTTACATCATGTCGGCCAGCGGCGGGGGGGCCCGGCGCCTGACCTCCGGCATCAGCACCTACTGCGCGGAGCCCGACTGGAGCAAGGCGGCGCCGAACAAGATCGCTTTTACCATGGGGATCGGCCGGCCCTGGCAATTCCAGATTGCCGTATATGATTCGGCCAAGGGCGGCAGCGCGCAGGTTTCGAAGGCGCCCTTCGACGGGGTGGAGCCTTCCTGGCTGCCGGACGGGCGCCACTTGGTCTACACGGCGCGCACCCGCTACGCCAATGTTTTGAGCATTCTCGATACGGAGACGGGAAAAAGCACCCCGATCAGCCCGACGGGCTTTGGCCCGGCCTTGCAGGCCAACGTCTGGTCCCGTTAAGGCAAGAAAAAGGCCGTCACGGCGGGGTGACGGCCTGGAGGAAGAGAGACGGGTCGCTTACTTCGACGCGGCGGCGAAATTCTTTTCGGCTGCGTCCCAGTCGGCCACATTCCAGAAGGCCGCAATGTAGTCGGGCCGGCGGTTCTGGTAGTTGAGATAGTAGGCGTGCTCCCAGACGTCGAGGCCGAGGACGGGCTTGCCCTCGATGCCGGCGACGGCCTTGCCCATCAGCGGGCTGTCCTGATTGGCGGTGGAGCCGATCGCCAGCTTCTTGTCCGCCCCGACATAGAGCCAGGCCCAGCCGGAGCCGAAGCGGGTCGTGGCGGCCTTGCCGAACTCTTCCTTGAACTTGTCGAAGGAACCGAACGTGGAAGCGATGGCGGCAGCGAGGGTGCCTTTGGCGGCGCCCCCCTTGCCCGGGCCGATGACCGTCCAGAAGAACGAATGGTTGGCATGGCCGCCCGCGTTGTTGCGCAGGCCGGTGCGGATCGCCTCCGGGACCTTGCTCAGGTCGGCGATGAGCGCCTCGACCGACAGGGCGGCGAGAGCGGGCTGGTCCTTGAGGAAGTTGTTGGCATTATTGATGTACGCCTGGTGGTGCTTGGTGTGATGGATTTCCATCGTCTTGCCGTCGATATGGGGCTCGAGGGCATTGTAAGCGTAGGCGAGTTTCGGCAGTTCGTAAGCCATGGTCGTGATTGGGTTGAATTAAGGGTGGGGGTTAATCAATGCACCGACCAGCCGGAATCGTCAACCCTCCCCGGCGATTTCGCCCGGCTCCTCCGCCCCGCGTTTGCGGCGAAAAAACTCCTGGAGGATGCTCCGGCACTCCTCCTCCAAGACGCCGCCGGCCGTGATTTCGAAATGATGGTTGATCCGGGGCAAGTCGTTCAGGTTCGTGGCTCCCCCCAGGCAGCCCATCTTGGGATCCGGCACGGCATAGCAGACCCGCTTGACCCGGGAGAGGAGAAGGGCGCCGGAACACATGGGGCAGGGCTCCTTGGTCACGTAGACCGTGGCCCCGTCCAGCCGCCAGTCGCCCAGTTGCGTCGCCGCCTGGGTCAGGGCCAGCATTTCGGCGTGGGCGGTGGGATCCCGGGAGCTTTCGACGCTGTTATGGGCGGCCCCGGCGATGACCCCGCCGATCTCGATTACGGCCCCAATCGGGACCTCGTCCAGCCGCCAGGCGTCGACTGCCTGGTTGAAGGCCAGGCTCATGTAGTACTCGTCGTCGCGCCGGAGTTCCGAGGGGTGGCGTTTGTCGAAAGGGCTGTGCATGGCGAAACCGGGGGTGCCCCGGTTTCAGATGACTTAGGGGTGGTGTTTTGGCCTTACAAGGTGCATTTTGGGGCCATGAATATAACCTCCTCCTCTTCCGGCTCCGGCCGCGCATAACCCATGGCTGAACAAGGCAACTCGATTGAAGTGGAGGGGAAGGTCGTTTCGGTTCTGCCGGGCACCATGTTCAAGGTGCAATTGGCCAACAAGCATGTGGTCCTGGCCCATATCTCGGGCAAGCTGCGGAAGAACTTCATCAAGATCGCCGCGGGCGATACCGTGAAGATGGAAATGAGCCCGTACGATTTGGAGAAGGCGCGCATCACCTTCCGGATGAAAGAGACGAATCCGGGGCCTCCGCCCCCGATGCGCCGCCGGTACTAGGTGTCGGCCGCCCGCCCACCCCGCCGCCTGGCCCTGAGTCGGGCCCCGGCCGCGTTCGCCGGCGACATCGACGGGTTGATCGCTTTTCTCGATTTGGAACGCGGGCTGTCCCGCCACACCCGCGAAAATTATCAGCGCGACTTGGATCAGGCCGCGGCGTTTCTGGCCCAGAAGGGCGGGGCGGATTGGCGGCGGATCACGTCCGCCCAGGCCGGCGCCTGGCTGCAGGACTTAAGCCGCCGGGAATTTGCCCCGGCCAGTCTCGCCCGCAAGCTGGCGGCTTTGCGGGTACTGGCCCGCTATCTCGTGCGCGAGGAACTGCGGTCGGACGATTTTGCCGCTCTTTTGACCGGGCCGAAGCTGGGCCGGAAATTGCCGCAGACCCTTTCGGCTGAGCAGGTCGGCCGGCTTTTGGCGGCTGCCGGCGGCGGCGACCCGGCGGCCCTGCGCGACCGCGCTCTCCTCGAACTCTTCTATTCCAGCGGGCTGCGCGTCTCGGAATTGGCCGGGCTTACTTTGCAGCAGATCGATCTGGAGAACGGATTCCTTCGCGTCTTCGGCAAGGGCTCGAAGGAACGGGTCGTGCCGGTGGGCGGCCGGGCTTGCGAGGCGCTGACGACTTATCTCCAGTCCGGACGGCCGCACTTCGTCAAGCCCCGGACCGGCAGCGAACTGTTTTTGAGCAATCGCGGGACGGCGCTATCGCGGGTGCGGCTGTGGATGCTGGTCAAGGAGTATGCGGCGCGGGCGGGACTGCCCAAGGGAGTGAAGCCCCATCTGCTGCGCCACTCCTTCGCGACCCATCTGCTCGGGGGCGGGGCGGATCTGCGCGCGATTCAGGAGATGCTCGGGCATGCCAGCATTGCCACGACGCAGATCTATACTGCAGTCGAGCCGCAGCGGCTGCTCGACCATCACGCGAAATTTCACCCGCGGAACAGGCCGGCGAGGCCATAAAGCGAATCGGTTGGGCTTCCTTCGGGCAGGCGAGCTTAGGCCCCGGCCCCTGATCCCCATTTCCCGAGTTTCTTCCGCCAAATCTCGACACAATGAATGTGTGGAGGTGCCAACAAATCTCCAGATTGATGATCGGCTTCTCAACAAGGCGCGAAAGATCGGCGGCTTTCGAACCAAGAAAGACACGGTAAATCATGCTCTCAGTGAATTTGTAAATCGTCGCGAGCAGCGAAAAATTGGCGAGTTGTTCGGCACCGTGGATTTTCTACCTGATTTCGACCACAAGCGACTAAGAGCGAAGCGATGAGGGTCTTGCCGGATACTTCGATTTGGTCGGCCGCTTTGCGGCGCGGCAATGATGTCGTGGCGTCGTATGGTGGCGAATTATTGAAATTGGTGAATCAGGGCCTAGTGGAAATCATTGGCCCGATTCGCCAGGAGACGCTCTCCGGAATCCGCGATCGCTCCAAGTTCGAGGTGGTGAGAGATCACCTGCGGACTTTTCCCGATCTTGAGATTGGAACCAAAGAATACGAGGAAGCCGCCTCGTTTTATAACCAATGCCGGACGAACGGAATCCAGGGTTCGTTTACCGATTTTGTCATTTGCGCAGTCGCGGTGCGTTACGACCTCGCGATTTTCACCGACGACAAGGACTTCCTTCGCTATAAGACCGTTCTGCCGATTCATCTCTACGCGATCCGATGATAGTCGGGTTTTTTTCGGCTGCCCAGGCGGGTCGTTTTATCACCTGGAAATCGGGGCGAAATTAGACCCCGTTGGCGCTGTCCTCAGCTGCGAGCAGAAACAAAGGTTCGCCGGCATGGACTAAAGGAAGTTCGTGAACCAAGCCGACCACCCCGTGACTCGGCGCCCGGTATTCCTCGAGTAATTCGCCGGAGAGATTGACCAAGCGGCCGAGCAACTGGCCCTTTGTAACCATTTCGAGAATCTGCACGTGATTGTGCAGAAAGCCTGCTCGGGTTGAGGCCAGACCTTGATCCGTGTCCCCGGCCCCGTGCAGGCGCAGCGGCTTTGGACCCGGTTCGGGAGCCCCGGGCAGGACGGCCAGATGCCGCAGCAAATTGACGATGCCCTGCTTCTTCATGCGCAAGTCGTCGGGATAGATGCGCCCCGCCCCGCGCGCCTCCGTGTAGAGCCAGGGAATGCCCTGATCCTGGGCAAAGGAAACCGTTCGCCCCGCGGCGACGGTGGGATGGCTCCAAATGACCGGAGCGCCGAATACTTCCGCTGCGCACCGACTCCGTTCGTCGGTCGAACAATATCCCACCATCGACGGCATGCTGTAACTCGTGCCGCCGCTGTGCAGGTCGACGTAGAGGTCCGCCCCGCGGATGATCTTCTGGCCGAAGGCGTGGGCGAGCTGCGGCGTGAGGGTGCCGGCGGGATCGCCGGGAAATACTCGTGCCAGATTTTTCCCGTCGCTCGGGCTCGTGTTGGTCCCGTTCCAGAAGGCGGGCGGGTTGGCGAAGGGCACCGCCAGCAGGTCCCCAGACATTTCAGCGGGGTCGAGCGCGTCGAAAAGTTCATGGATCGCCCGCATCCCTTCATACTCGTCGCCGTGGACGCCGGCGGACACGACCAGGCGGCGCCCTTCGTGCCGGCCGCGGACGGCGAGGACCGGGAGTGAACAATCTGTCGCGACATCCAGACTCAGCCGCGTCTTGCTTCCCCGCGGGATCGAAGCCAGATCGAAATCGGACCACTTCATGACCGACCGAATTGGCGCCCGAAGGTGGCACCGGTCAACCGTTTTCCGGGCGGCAAAAGAATTGCCGGCGGCGCGTTTCCCGATACCGGAGTAAAGGGCCTCGCCCGTCTAATCCTTGGCCGGCTCCCGCCGTCGTCGCCCCTTTCATGAAAATTACCGCCGTCAAGACCTTCATGCTGGAGCACCCGCTGCCGCGCCCCGTCGGGCCCTCGTGCTTCTATTACCGCTCCCGCGCGACCCTGATCGTCAAGCTGGAGACCGACGAGGGTCTGGTCGGCTGGGGGGAAACCGACGCTTCGGCCCACCTCCGCAGCATTATCACCCACCAGTACGCCCCAGCCCTGATCGGCCGGGACCCGCTCGACCACCGCAAGCTGTGGCGCGAGCTCTGGGGCGCCAATTTTGGCGACGGCATGGCCTTGGGCGGGGTGGACATCGCCTTGGACGACCTGCGCGGGAAGATCCTCGGGGTTTCGGTGGGCCAGCTTTACGGTGGCCGCCTGCGCGACCGGGTGGCGGCCTATGCCTCCTCCCAGGGCTACGTCGAGGGGGAGGATGCGGCCGAGCTTTTCCCCCGCGAGGCCGCGGAAATCATGGCCCGCGGGTTTAAGGGCCTCAAGCTGCGGATCGGCGGCCAGCCGATCGACCAGGACCTGAAGGCGATCACCGCGGTGCGGAAACTGATCGGTCCCAAGATCAAGCTGATGGCCGACGGCAACGGCGCCTACACGATCGCCAGCGCGATCCAGATGGGCCGGGAATTAGAGAAACTGGGGTTGTACTGGTTCGAGGAGCCGCTGCCCCAGGAGTCCACCGAGTACCCGGGCTACGAGATCCTGGCCGACGCCTTGGACATCCCGATCGCGGCCTGCGAGTGCCTCACCTCGCGGGGGCTTTTCAAGTCCGCCATCACCCGCCGCGCCATGGATATCGTCCAGCCGGACGTGTGCCTGGCCGGGGGCATCGGCGAATGCCTCTTCGTGGCGGAACTGGCCCGCCTCTGGGGCATCCCCTGCATGCCGCACTGCTGGTCAGGACCGCTCGTCTTGGCGGCGGCGACCCACCTGGTCTCGCTGCTCCCCGATGCCTCCTGGTCCCGGCACACCGAGCCTCCCATGCTGGAGATGGATGCGACCCGGAACCTCTTCCGCGAGGAATTGCTCACGACGCCGCTGGATTTCCGAGACGGCTTCATGACCGTCCCGACCGGACCCGGCCTCGGCGTCGAAGTCGACGAAGACCGACTCAAGCGCTTCGAGCAAGGAACCTAGGTCTCCCCGCGTCGGCGCGGCCGGCGGTGCCTGGAGCCGGATCCGGCTGTTCGCGGATTGCCCTGGCGGTCACGGCAGTTCAAATCGTCTCTGCACCAGACAAGCAGCACCGACTATGTCCGCCTACATCGCCCTCCTCCGGTCCGTCAATGTGGGTGGCACCGGCACACTGCCGATGGCCGCCCTTAAAGCCATGGGTGAGGATGCCGGCTTTGCGAAGGTCCGCACCTTTATCGCCAGCGGGAACCTCCTTTTTGAAAGCAAGCTGTCCGAGCCTGGGGTGAAAAGGGCCTTGGAAAAGCGGGTGCAGGCCTTTGCCGGGCGCCCCATTCGCGTGCTAGTGCGCACCGCGGCCGAGATGGAGGCTATCGCCAAAGCCAATCCCTTCCCGAAGACGGACCCGGCCAGGACGGTAGCCATCTTCTTGGACGACGCCCCGCCGAAGAACCTGCTCGCCACCGTCAAGGGCCAGACCCAGGAGGAGATCAAGCCGGGCAAGCGCGAAATCTATGTTCATTACGGCCCGGGGATCGGCGCCACCAAGTTGCGCATCCCGGCCTCCGAAAACGGCACCGCCCGAAACCTCAACACCGTGCGGAAACTCGCCGCGCTCGCGGCCGGCCCATAGCCGAACCGGCTTAGGGCCGGAGCGAAATCAGCCAGGCCAAGACGGCCAGGAGCGGCACGGCCGCCGCCGCCGAATAGCCAGCCAGCACCGCGCGGGGCCGTCCCCGAGTGGGAAGCAGGCTGAAGAGGCAGCCGGAGGCGAGGCTGACGGCAAAGGGGACCGGAGTGATCCAGAGGAAGCTAAGCTTGGGCAGGCCGGTGAAGACGTCCCAGTACCCGACGATGGCAGCGGCGGCACCGCTGTACAAAGCGCCCCAAATCGCTCCGAACGGCGTCGAATATTTTACGAAGATCGCCAGGAAGAATAGTCCGAACGTGGGGCAGACCAGCAGGTCCACTGTCTTACCCGCGACTTCGTTGAGATTGCCGCTGATCGCGCCCATCACGATGCTGGTCAGGACCGCCGTCACCCCGACTCCGACCACCAAGGCACGGGTGGTGCGCAATTTGGCCGCGTCGGCCTGAGCCCCCTTTCGCCAGATCTCGACGAAGTCTTTCATTATCACCGTGGTGGTGGAATTGAGCCCCCCGGCCAGGCAGGACATCGCGGCGGCGAGCAAACTCGCCACGATCATTCCCGAAATCCCCTGCGGGAGAAAATGGCTGATGTAGTAGGGAAAAAACAGGTCGCCGTTGTGCCCGGCGCTCACTCGGTCGGGCAGGGCGTCGGGATGGAGGCGGAAGAAAGTCAGGAGGGCAGCGCCTACCAAGCTGAGGAGGGCGAGGACAGTCAGGATGGTCAGGTTGCTGATCAGGTAAGCCCGTCGCGCCGCCGCGGCGTTGCGGGTCGTCAGCAGCCGCTGGACGGCGGACTGGTCGATCACGGTGGAGCAGACGCCCCCGATCAGAGAGGTGACAAAGGCTCCCACCAGGGTGATCCGCACGTGGGGATCAAAGCTGAAGACCGGCGGGGTCGGCCAGTGCGCTTCCCAATGACGGGGAAACCACACCCCCACGCCCCCGACATCGCGGGAGATCAGAATAATCGTGAGGAGGGCTCCGACCATCAGCATGGACGACTGCACCGCTTCGGTCACCATCACCGTCCGAATCCCACCTATGACCGTATAGGTGGTCGTGACCGCCCCGATCGCCGCCGCAATCACGTTGGCCCAGCGTGGATCGAGATCGAGCATGCGGGTCAGGATGGTCGAACTGGTGTAAAGAATCAGCCCCATCCAGAAAAAACGGGTGGAAAGGTAGCAGAGCGAACCGGCTTGGCGCACCCGCAAGCCGAGGCGGGCCTCGAGCAGTTCGAAGGCGCTCGTAATCGGCAGGCGCATGATCACGGGAATAACGAACCAGCCGACGATGCAAAAATACAGCGGCATCGCCAGGAGCGGAGCCAGGAGAGTCAGGGTCGGCCCGAACTGCACGTATTCGCCGGGGGTCGCGATATAGGAGATGATGCTGAAATACGCGGCGAAGACCGAGATACCCGCGAGCACGGGATTGATGTGGCGGCCCCCGGTGAAATACTCCTCGGTCGTGCGCTGCCGGCGCGAGAAATGAAAACCGATGCCGAGGAGGACCGCCACGTAGGCGATGAGGACGATCCAGTCGATTCCGCCGAAGCCCTGCCGGGCCCGTCCGCCCAAATCGGCGCCGCGGGCGGCCGAGCCCGCCCCGCCCAGGATCCCGGCCAAGGCCAGCCCGGTGCGGCGCCAGGGCCGCCCCGGGCGAGCGGGATCGAGAGGGGGCATTCTCAGCGCAGGCGGACCAGGCGTTGCTCCCGGGCGGAGGTGAGCACGGCCAGGCAGGCCGCCACCGCCTCGCGGCCATCGACGCCGTTGCCGGCCGTCATCGGCTTGCCGTGGATCCCATCGATGAAGGACTGCATCTGGGCGTAATACGCCAGCATGCGGGGCACCTTGTAAGCCAAATCGGGATCGTCGACGTGCAGGGCCGGCTGGGTGGTGACCAGGCGCCAGCCGTCCTGGCGGTTCGACAGATGCAGGTCTCCCGTCGGATCCATGTCGATACTGCCCTCGCTTCCGACGATGCTGAGCCGGGGGTGTTCGCGCGGGTACGGCCCGGCTGCCGCGCAGGTCGTGTTGACCGAACAAATCGCGCCATTGGACAGCTCCATGATCCCGACATTCGTGTCCTCCAGGGGCCGATTGGGCAGGAAGGTGCGGGAGAAACCCGCCACAGTCGTGATCTCCGCCCCCGTGAACCAGCGCATCAGGTCGATCCCGTGCGGCAGCCCGTCCATGACGTAGCCGATGCTCTCGGGCATGTTCAGCCAGGTCAGCTTCGTGTCCCCGAAATTGGCGGCCAGCCCAAGGTCCTCGTAGAACGAAAAATGCATGCTTTGCACCCGGCCGATCGCCCCAGCCGCAATCAACTCCCGCGCCCGAGGCGGATTGTTGCGGAACCGCCCGGTATAGCCGATGGCGATGACCAGGCCCCGCTGCTGCGCCGCCGCCAGGATCCGGTCGCAATCCGCCACCGTCGTGGCCATGGGCTTTTCGATGAAGACATGCTTGCCCGCTTCCAACGCCAGCATCGCCTCGTGGACGTGGGTATGGTGAGGCGTGGAGATGACGACGGCGTCGATGTCCGACCGCCGGGTCAGCGCCTCCACGGAAGGCTCGCAGGCGATCCCGAACCGTTCCGCGAAAGCCGGAGCCCGGGTTCCCCCCCAGACGGCCACCAAGCTGGCCACGGAGTCCAAGTGCTTGACGGCCTCGGCGTGGGTCCGGGCCATGTAGCCCGAGCCCGTGAAGCCAAACCGAATCTTTTTCATGGGCTCGATCAGGGCTTGCTCAATTCGATCCAGCGGCGCTCCTTCGAGGCTTGGAGCATGGCGAGGCAAGCGACGACGCCCGCCCGCCCGTCCTGGCCGTCGCCGCAGACCATCGGCTTGCCCCGGATGCCGTCGATGAAGGACTGGATCTGGTTCATGAAGGTTTTAATCCGGGGATCCTTGAAAGCCGCTTCGGGATCGTCGAAGCCGATTGGGGGCTGCTCGGTGAACAAATTCCAGCCTTTGCTGGTGCCGAGATAGACTTGCCCGAACGCATCGAGGTCGATGTTCCCCTCGGTGCCGACGATGCGCAAATGGGCATGCTGGTGCGGGTAGGTCGAGGTGAGGGCGCAGCTGCTGTTGGCGGTGCAGATCATGCCGTTGGTGAATTCCATGATCGCCGTGGTCGTGTCCTCCAGCCCGGGCCGATCGGGCATGAAGTTGCGGCTGAAGGCCGTCACGGTGCGGACTTCGGCGCCGGTGAACCAGCGGAGGAGGTCGATGGTGTGGGGAAAGCCGTCGATGAGATTGCCGATCGTGGCCGGATCCTTCAGCCAGGTGTAGGCGCCCAGCTGCATTTCCAGGTTGTAGAGCTGGGAGATCTGCACCGTCAGCAATTTGCCCAGGCCGCCGGAGGCGATCAGTTCCCGGACCTTGATGGCGTTGTTGCGAAAGCGCAGGATGTAAGCGGTCCCGATGACGAGACGGCGTTTGGCTGCGGCCGCGATCATCCGGTCGCAGTCCTCCACCGTCGTGGCCATGGGCTTTTCGACCAGGATATGCTTGCCCGACTCCAGGGCCCGCATCCCCTCCGCCACATGGAGATGATGGGGGGTGTTGATGACGACGGCGTCGACGTCCGGACGGGCCATCAGCGCCTCCATGCTGCTCTCGCAGGCGATGCCGAAACGGGTCGCCAGGTCCGGCGCGCGGCGGCCGCCCCAGATCGCGACGAGTTCGGCGTCCTGGTCCAAACGTTTGATGGCTTCGGCGTGGGTGCGCGCCATGTAGCCTGAGCCGGTGATGCCAAAGCGGATTTTTTTCATGGTTTTGGGGAGGGAGGGTTAACTTAGTGGCAAGTTCGCAAGATCCAGGCGACGATCGCGACCAGCGGAACGAGGGTGGCGACGCTGATTCCGGCCAGCGCGGTGGCCGAGCGCCCGCGAGTCGGCAGCTGACCGCAAAGGAAATGGGTATGAGCCAGAGGAAGCTGATCTTCGGCAAGCCGGTGAACACGTCCCAGTAGCCCACCAGCGCCGCGGCGGTCGTGCTGTAGACGGCGCCAATGATCGCCCCGAACGGCGTCGCATAGGACACAAAGATCGCGAGGAAAAACAGGCCGAAGGTGGGGCAGATCAGCAGATTCAGGGTTTTGCTGGCGACCTCGTTCAAATCGCCGCTGACCGAGCCCATCACGATGCACATCCCGACCGCAGTCACGCCCAAGACAAGGACGAGCCAGCGGGTCCGGCGCATCTTGGCGGCGTCGCCCCGCTCTCCCGGCGACCAGACTTCGATCAAGTCCTTGGTGATCACGGTCGTGGTGGCGTTGAGGCCGCCGGACAGGCAGGACATCGAGGCAGCGAGCAAGCTGGCCACCACGAGTCCTGAGATCCCCCGCGGCAGATAATGGCTGATGTAGTAAGGAAAGAACGCGTCCCCGTCCCGCGCGAAGGTCAGGTGGTCCGGAATGGCCTCGGCATGCCGCTGGAAAAAGACGAGGAGGGCGGCGCCGACCAGGCCGAGCAGGATGCTGACGGTGGCGACGGCGAGGTTGCTAAGGAGGTAGGCGCGGCGGGCCGTCTGGGCGTCCCGGGTCGTGAGCAGGCGCTGCACGCTGGCTTGATCCGTCACGGTGTAGCAAATCCCGCCGATCAGCAGGCTCAGGAAGGTCGCCACCAGCGACGTCCGCATGTGCAGATCCGAGCTCCAGATTGGCTGCGGCAGCCAATGCGCCTGCCAGTGCGGCGGGAACCACGCCCCCACGCCGCCGAGATTGCGCGAGATCAGAATGATGGTGAGGAGGGCTCCGACCATGAGCATGGAGGATTGCACCGCCTCCGTGATCATCACGGTGCGGATGCCTCCCGCCAGGGTGTAGGTCGTCGTCACGGCGCCGATCAGGGTCGCGATGGGAATCGCCCAGCGCGGGTCGCAGTCGAGCACGTGCACCATGATGGTCGAGGCCGTGAACAAGATCATGCCCATCCAGAATATCCGGGCGACGACGTAGCTGATCGAGCTGGCCTGCCGGACGGTCCGGCCAAGGCGGGCCTCGAGCAGTTCGAAGGCGCTGGTGATCGGCAGCCGCATGATCACCGGAATGATCAGCCATCCGACGATGAGAAACGTGAACGGCAGCGCCAGGAGCATTCCCCACACGACCTGGGTGGGGCCGTACTGTACGTATTCGCCGGGAGTGGCGATGTAGGAGATGATGCTGAAGTAGGCGGCGAAGACCGAGATTCCCGCCAGCACCGGATTCATCCTCCGGCCCCCGGTGAAAAACTCCTCGGTCGTGCGCTGCCGCCGCGAGAAATGAAAACCGATCGCCAGGAGCGCCGCGGCGTAGGCCGCGAGCACGACCCAGTCGAGCCCGCCAAAAGACCGTCCGACCGGGGCGCCGGCGCCGGAAACCATAGGCAATTAGCTCAAATCGGATGCTGGGTTCGGGGCAAGCTCCGTCCTAGAATTTGTAGCTGGCAGCGAAGGAAAAATCGCGCGGCTCGCTCGGATCGAAATAGAGCGGCGATTCAGTTGCGATCGGAAATTCTTTGTCCAGCAGATTGGCGACACTGACTCGGAAAATCCAGTGCTTGTTTGGAGAATAGGAGACGAAGGCGTTGACCATCGTGCCGGATTGGACTTTGACGACGGGGGGGATGA
>Ga0302320_10013044_pt1 | contig 17397 bp, 13 predicted proteins | sample Bog_T0_3_FD_202130 | JGI IMG/M metagenome (GOLD analysis project Ga0302320, IMG submission 202130) | Peat permafrost microbial communities from Stordalen Mire near Abisko, Sweden - Bog_T0_3 | ecosystem: Environmental > Terrestrial > Soil > Wetlands > Peat | place: Sweden: Abisko, Stordalen Mire...
CATGCGTAGGTGCCGAGGTCCGGAAAAACCTGGAGGTAGCCGATCTGCGCGGCGTTGATGGCGCGCAGGGAACCGACGGCGGAAGCCTCGTTGGCGGCGGCGCGGGCGCGCAGCAGGTTGGGGATGACGATGGCGGCGATGATGAGGATGATGCACACGACGGCGAGCAATTCAAGGATGGAGAAGCCCGCCTGCTTTCTCGTGATGTCCATCCTTCGCACTGGCACTGTGTCACCCCGGTTCGAATGTCCTATTTCAAGCTAACGATGCGGCTGCCGGCCGGTCAACGGAGCGGGCGGGAGGACGCGTTACAGGAGTGCAGCGGCCCGGTGGCTGGCTGGACCGCTGGATACGCGGGGGAAGTAACTTGCGTCCGCGCCGGCTCCGATGCATGAGAAGACGGACGATGAGGGCGGAATCTTGAATGGCGGATGGGAAATGTTGGCGGCGGGTTGCAGCAAGCGCGGCCATTTGTTAGAACAGCAGAGCGATGCCAATCGAAGACCTGACCAGCATTCATGACGATGTGCAAGCCTTCACCCAGGGACTGGGGCTGCGGCAGTTTCACGGCTACATTCCCGACGAGATGCCCAGCGTGCTCTGGGATGGCGATGACGTGAACGAGAGCTGGAAAGATTTCGTGGAACTGGCGCGGGCCTCGGGAGCGCCGTTCATCACGATGAATTCGGTTCAACTGGAGGCCGACGACGTGGATTTTCTGTTGTCGGAGTTGCGCCGGTCCAGCTTCAGCCGGGAAGAAGACATGGAGACGGCGCGCCAGTTGCGCTCCTATTTTGGACGCATCGGATTTATCCAGCTCGGCTTTCCGTGCCAGGGCGTGATGTTTGTCTGCGAGCTCTCGACGGAGTGGTATGAAGGCTACCGGGCGCTGCAGGAGATGGCCGACGATCTGGGCGGCATCATGATTGACGGCTCGACCGACGGCTCCGACGAGGACGAGCGCTAGGCGTGCGCTGGACTCGACGGGAGGCGGAAGCGGGAGATGGCACGAGTCCAGCGGCGATGGCCCGCATGCTGGCAGCGGCCATGGATCTGCCCGAGAATGTCGCCGAACTGCTGGCGGCGCGCGGCATCAGCTCGGTGGAAGAAGCCAACCGGTTTTTGCATCCCTCAATTGATCAACTGCACGAACCCATGGACATGCTGGGCATGCGCCAGGCGGTAGCGCGGCTGGAGTGCGCCATTGCCGAGCGCGAGCCGATGCTGATCTACGGCGACTACGACGTGGACGGCACCATGGCAACGGTGATTCTGAAGACCGTGGTGGAACTGCTGGGCGGGCAGTGCGACTTCCACGTGCCGCACCGGTTGCGCGAAGGCTATGGCATGCGCGACGAGGTGGTGGAGCGCGCGGCCGCCGACGGTGTGCGGCTGATTATCAGCGTGGACACGGGCATACGCGCCTTTGCCGAGGCGGAGACGGCGGCGCGGGTGGGAGTGGACCTGATCGTGACCGATCACCACCTGGTGGCGGCGTCCGAGGGCGTGCCCAGGGCGCTGGCCGTGCTGAATCCGCATCAGGCGGATTGCCAGTATCCCTGCAAGCATCTGAGCGGCGCGGGCGTGGTCTTCAAACTGGCGCAGGCGCTGCTGGAGCGCGCCGGGCGAGCGAAGCTGATTCCATCGTTTCTGAAAGTGGTGGCGATTGCGACGGTGGCGGACTCGGTTCCGCTGTTGGGCGAAAACCGGGTGATCGTGGCGCTGGGATTGAAGGGACTGAGCAGGGTTGTGAATCCGGGGCTGAAGGCGCTGCTGGAGGTTTGCGAGCTGGGGCCTGCGGGAATGAAGCAGGGACGCGCGCTGACCGTGACCGAGGTGGCCTTCCGGATTGCGCCGCGCATGAACGCGGCCGGGCGCATGGACGTGGCTCACGACGTGGTGGAGCTATTTACGGTGAAGAGCGCGGCGCGGGCCAAGGAGCTGGCGGAAAAGCTGGACGGGCTGAACCGGGCGCGGCAGGTGGAGGAACAGCGCATCTCGGACGCGGTGCTGCGGCAGGTGGAGGAAAACGCAGAGCTGCGCGACGCGGCCTGCATGGTGGTGGAGGGCGAGGGCTGGCATCGGGGCGTGATCGGCATCTGCGCCTCGCGGGTGGTGGAGCGCTTTGGGCGTCCGGCAGTGGTGATCTCGCGCGACGGCGAGGAGGCGCACGGTTCGGGGCGCTCGATTCCGGGCTTTCATCTGCTGCATGCGCTGGAGACGGCGCCGGAGTTGTTTCTGCGCTTCGGTGGGCACGCCGGGGCGGTGGGATTTGCCATGCGGGCGGAGAAGGTGGACGAGTTGCGGCAGCGGCTCAACGAATACGCGAAGGCGCAATTGGGCGCCGAACCTCTACAGCCGGTGCTGGAGTTCGATGGCGAGTTGACGATGGACCAGATTACGCCGCGCTTCTGGGAGCAGTTGAAGGCCTTGCAGCCGTTTGGCGCGGGCAATCCCGAGCCGGTGTTCGTGGCGCGGGGAGTGACCCTGATGGGGCAACCGAAGGTGATGCGCGAAAAGCATCTGAAGCTGAAGCTGCGGCGGTACGTGAACGTGGAGCCGGGCGCGCTGTCGCGCGGGCTGGAAGCATTGGGCTGGCGCATGGCTCATCGCCTGGGGGCCGACCCGCTGGCGGGCGGCGATCTGCTGGACGTGCTGTTCCGGATCGAAGAAAACACGCATCAGGATTTTGGCGGGGTATTGCAACTGGTGCTTTCGGACTACCGGCGGGCCGAAGGGCGGTAGGGATGGTGCGGGGGCTGGCCGGCGCGCGTACACTGGTGGGGTAATGTCCGTATCGATCCCTCGTCTGCGAATCTGGTTTGCCGTGCTGGCCCTGGCCGCGGTGGCGGTGGTGGCGGGCTTTTATCTGCGGGCGCGCTACGAGCTGCGCGGGGCGCTGAAGAATCTCCCAGGAAAACTTGGCATTGAGATCCAGCAGACGAGCGAGGGTTTTTCGCTTTCCAAGAGCGAAGGCGGGCGCACGCTGTTCACGATTCGCGCTTCCAAGGCGACGCAGTTCAAAGGGGGCGGCCGCGCCGAGCTGCACGATGTGAAGATCATCGTGTACGGGCGCAAGTCGGACCGCTTCGACCAGATCTACGGCGATGACTTTGAGTATGACCCGAAGGCGGGCACGGTGGTTTCCAAGGGAGAGGTTCACATCGACCTCGAAGGCAACACCGCAGGCGAGACGCTGGACGACCAGGCGACGCCGCGCGAGATGCAGAATCCCATTCACGTGCGCTGCGAGGGGCTGACGTTTGACCAGCACAGCGGGCTGGCCGAGACGGCAGGGGAGATCGATTTCCGGGTGCCGCAGGCGTCCGGGACGGCGCGCGGGGCGACGTACGACTCCAAGAGCAACGAGTTGACGCTGCACTCGGCGATCGACATCCAGACGGCGGGAAAACAGGCGACGCGCATACGGGCGCAGCACGGCACGATTACCAAGGCGCCGCGGGTGCTGGCGATGGAGACGGCCGAGATGTCGGACGAACAGCGCACGGTGCTGGCCGACCACGCCACCATCAACCTGGCGGCGGATAACGCCATCCAGCACGTGTACGCGGAGGGCAACGTACGGCTGAACGAAACCGGGGGAATGCAGTTGCGCGCGCCCAGGGGCGAGCTGAAGCTGGGCACGGCGAACACGGTGGAGGCAGCGCGGTTTAGCGGAGGCGTGGACTTTGAGGCGGCCAAGGATGAGGCCAGCGGGCACTCCGGCGAGATGCTGCTGAGCTTTGTGCAGCAGGCGGCCGGGCGGAAGAACGAGACCGGGCCGGCGGCGCAACTGAAGACCATCCATGCGAGCAAGGGCACGACGCTGCGCCAGGCGGCGCGGGCGACGAGCAAGAATCCGCAGGCGATGGCGATCAGCTCGGACGCGATGACCTTTGAGGTCAGCAACGGCAGGCTGTTCCGCTCGGCGCAGACGGAGGGACCGGGAGAGATGGTCATCACCGCCGAGGACGCCAAGAGCAAAGGCGAGCAGACGGTGATCGACGCGCAAAGATTTACCGCCGAGTTTGGCGACGGGAACCGGCTGCGCACGGTACACGGCACGGGCGCGGTTCGGGTGGACAGCAAGGTTCCGGGGCAGCCCGACAAGGTGAGCACGAGCGATACGATGGTGGCGCATTTTACCCCGGCGGGCGAGGTTTCGAAGGTGGTGCAGGAGGGTAACTTCCGCTTCAAAGAGGGACAGGTTTCGAAGAACGAACCGGGCGGGCGGACGAGCACGGCCGCGCGCGCCAACTACAGTGCGCAGGATGACTCGCTGACCCTGCTGGGCGATCCGCGGACGGTGGATGGGGGCACGACGGTGACGGCCGACAGCATACGGCTGCTGCGGCGCAGCGGGGAGATGTTTGCGCAGGGCAATGTGAAGACGACGTACAGCGAACTGACGGTGGAACCGAACGGGGCACTGCTGGCGACGGCGGACCCGATTCACGTGACGGCGCACGCCATGAATGCGCAGCAATCATCCGGCGTGGCGCACTATAGCGGCGGGGCGCGGCTGTGGCAGGCCTCCAACATCGTCGAAGGGCAGACCATAGAGTTTGACCAGAAGGCGCGCACGATTGTGGCCCAGGGCGACCGCAAGCATCCGGTGAGCAGCGTCTTTATGCAGGTGGACCAGAAGGGCAAGGCCACGACCATGGTGGTGACGGCGCCGCGGCTGACCTATGCCGACAGCGAACGCCAGGCGCGCTACTCCGGCGGGGTGACGGCGCGAAGCGAGGACGGGGTGATGACGGCCGATCGGGCCGACGTTTTCCTGAATGCGGCCAGCGCCGCGCGCGCGGCCGGGCCGAGCCAACTGGACCACATCACGGCGAACACGCGGGTGCTGGTGCAGCAGCAGGAGCGCCGCGCCGAGGGCGAAAAGCTGCTGTACACGGCGGCCACGCGGACCTGGGTGATGACCGGAGGTTCGCCGATGCTGAGCGATCCGGTGAACGGCACGGTGCGGGGGGATTCGTTGACGTTCTATAGCGGCGATGATAGGGTGGTCGTCGAGGGTGACGGTTCCTCACGCGCGGTAACGCATACACACGTTTCCCACTGATGCAGACGCTTTCCACCGAAGATATCGGCAAATCGTACCGCGGCCGCCGGGTCGTGAGCGGCGTTTCGCTTGAGGTGAATCGCGGCGAGGTGGTGGGGCTGCTCGGTCCCAACGGCGCGGGCAAGACAACTACCTTTTACATGATCGTGGGCCTGATTCCGCCGGACAGCGGGCGGGTGCTGATCGGGGACGAGGACATCACCGATGTCCCGATGTACCTGCGGGCGCGCAATTACGGCATCAGCTATCTGCCGCAGGAGGCTTCGGTATTCCGCAAGCTGAGCGTGGAGGAAAACATCCTGGCGGTGCTGGAGACGCAGAACTCCACCTGGGAGCAGCGGCGCGCCAAGGCAGAAGGGTTGCTGGACCAGCTGGGGCTGGCGCATATCCGCAAGAACAAGGGGTACGCGCTGAGCGGAGGCGAACGCCGGCGAGTGGAAATCGCACGCGCGCTGTGCATCAATCCCAACTTCATATTGCTCGATGAGCCGTTCAGCGGCATCGACCCGATTGCGGTGCTGGACCTGCAGAAGATCATTTTTGCGCTGAAGGAAAGCGGGATCGGGGTGCTGGTCACCGACCACAACGTTCGCGAGACGCTTTCGGTTGTGGACCGGGCCTACATCATCAACGAGGGACGGATTTTCCGCACGGGCACGCCGGAGGAACTGGGCAACGATCCCGAGGTCAAGAGGGTGTACCTGGGCGAGAGTTTCACGATGGTCTAGGGCGCCAGCGGGCGCCAAAGTTATTTTGTAGCATTTTGATTGCCGAAGTTGCGCATGGGACAGAAGTTTTTGGTTTAGAATCGTTTTGGGAAACCTCCCCTAATCGTTGAGACATGGTATTTCTGCAGACAAAGCTGAACCTAAGGGTCACGCAGCGCCAGATTCTGACCCCGGGACTGGTGCAGATGGTCAGCGTCCTGGCGCTCAACAAGCTTGAGCTGAAGGACATGATCAACGAAGAGATGGTGGAGAATCCGGTCCTTGATGAGTATTTGGACGCGGTTCCGACCATCGACGAGATTGCCGCCCGCGAGGAAAAGCGCGAGCGCGAGACCGTGGCCGCCACGGCGGAAGAGCCCAATACCACTCCGGAGGAGCGCGACCCGTTTGAGGAGGTGGATTTCGGCTCGTTCTTCAACGACTACCTGGACCCTGGGTATCGCAGCAATAATGAGCTGGAGTCGATCGAGCGGCCTTCGTTCGAGAATTTTCTGTCCAAGCCGACGACCCTGACCGATCACCTGATGTGGCAGCTTGGCGCGATGCACGTGAAGGACGACGTGCTGGCCGCGGCCGAGTTGATCATTGGGAACCTGGGCGACGACGGATACCTGCTATCGAGCGACGAAGAGCTGCTGGAACAGGGCGCGGGTTCGCTGAGCGTGCTGGAGGGCGGCGCGGCGCTGGAGCGGGAGCTGGGAGCGGCCGGAAACGCAACCGGGGATACTGCGCCGGGCGAGCGCCCCAAGCTGGTTCCCAAGCCGGAGCTTCCTTCCAAGGCTCTGTTTGGCCGCGACGCGCTGCACGAAGCGCTGGACATGGTGAGGCAGATGGACCCGGTGGGCGTGGCGGCGCGCGATCTGCGCGAGTGCCTGCTGGCGCAATTGAAGGATCTGCTGCGGGTGCACGACGACCGCGGCGGCGAGCCGGATATGCCGGAACTGCTGGAAGACGCCATGGTGATCGCCGATAAGCATCTGCACCTGCTGCAGAACAAGCAGATCCGCGAGATCGGCCGGGCGATGAGCAAGAGCATGGAACGGGTGGAGCGCTGCGTGGCCTTGATCCGCACGCTGGACCCGAGGCCGGGGCTGCGCTACAACGTGCCGGAGACGCGGCTGATTGAGCCGGACGTGGCGATCATCAAGCAGGGCGACGAGTTTCTGGTGGTGATGAACGACGACGATATGCCGCAACTACGTCTGAATCCGACGTACAAGAAGATGCTGAGCCGCGAGGGCAACGAGAAGGAAGTGCGCACCTACGTGAAGGAGCGCTACAAGTCGGCCATACAACTGATCAAGAACATTGAGCAGCGCAAGCAGACGATCCTCAAGGTTTGCTACGCGATCATCGGGCGGCAGTCGGAGTTTTTGGATTTTGGCATCGACTACCTGAAGCCGATGATGATCAAGGATGTGGCGGAGGAGATCGGGGTGCATCCCTCGACGGTGAGCCGGGCGGTGGCCAGCAAGTACGCGCATACGCCGCAGGGGGTATTCGAGCTGCGCTATTTCTTCAGCGAGAGCGTGAACGGACCCGAGGGCGGCGCGACTTCGCTGCTGATTCTGAAGCGGCGGGTGAAGAAGCTGATCGAGGAGGAAGACTCCTCGCGGCCGCTGACCGATGAGCAGATCACGCGCATTCTGCAATCGCAGGGCATCCAGGTGACGCGGCGGACGGTGGCGAAATATCGCGAGGACATGAAGATTCCCTCGACCCATCAGCGGCGGGTAAGAAAATAAATTTCCCTCTTCGGCCAGCCCGGGACTGGCAGCGCCTCTTTACATCTGATATAACCAGACGCCCACGGTAGTTTTTTCGTGGCGGTTGCGGAGTGCCCGGATAACGCAGGCTGCCGGCCGTGGGCGTTGGGTACACTCCCGCGCAGGAATGTGGTGGAAAGCCAAGAAGGAGGGGAATTCGAATGGAAGTGGACTACACGGGTAGGCAATTCGACATTACTCCCAAGATTCGCAAGGAAGTGGACGCTGGACTGGCGAAGCTGGCAAAAATAGTGGGCGACAACTGCAGCAGTAAGGTAATTCTGACGGCGGAGAAGCAGCGCCGCATAGCCGAGATCACGCTGACGCGGCGCACCAGGAAGCTGGTGGGTCAGGGCGAATCCACCGACATGGTGGCGGCGATTGGCGAGGCCCTGGAGCACATTGAGAAGCAGGCGCTGAAGCTGAACACGCGCAAGCGGGACGTGAAGCGCGCGGTGAAGGCGACGTGGAAGCGGGAGGCGCCCGAGGTGGAGTTGCCGATTGCGGTTGGCACCACGGCGGTCACGGCGGTTCCGGTGGTGGTGCACAAATTTCCGGCCAAGCCCAAGATGACCGAAGCTCACCTGGTGAGGAGCCAGGAAGCGGTGGCGCTGCAGCCGATGACGATTGAAGAGGCAGTGAAGGAATGTGAGTTCCGCGACCGGGGAGTATTCATCTTCCACGATAAGAAAGGCATAGTGCGCGTGCTGCACCGGCGCAAGGACGGCAAGCTGGAACTGATCGAAGTGCCATAAAGAAGTGGCAGGAGTTGAGTGAACAAAACGCGCCGGAGAGCCAGCTCTCCGGCGCGTTTTCTTGCGGCGCGCTGGCGGCGGGGGCATTCCCGTGCACGCCTGGGCACGGCGCTGGCCGGGGGAAATCCCGCGGTGTTATGATGCTCGGCATCGCGGGCAATGAGAGCCGGTGGAGAAACGCAATCGCACAATCGGCGCGCGACCGTAGTTACGCCGCAGCAGACAAGCCCGCAAGGAGGGCACTCCCATGAAGATCTTTCTGCGTGCAGCGGTCGCAATCCTGTTGCTGACGGTGGCCGGCCAGGCACAGGGGCCATCGGTTCCGGCCACGCCCAAGCATCCGGTTACCGATGAGTATCAAGGCGTCAAAGTGGTGGACGACTACCGGTGGCTCGAGAACTGGGACGATCCCCTGACCAAGCAGTGGAGCGCCGACCAGAACGCCCGCAGCCGGAAGTATCTGGATGCACTGCCGGGGCGCCCGGCACTGAAGGAGCAAATCCGGAAGCTCATCAGCGCGAGTTCGACCAGCTACTACGACCTGGAGTTTCGCGCGGGATTGCTGTTTGCGATGCAGTACGTTCCTCCACAGCAGCAACCCAGGCTGGTGGTGCTGCAGTCGGCGGACGATCCGGCGAGCGCGAAGGTGATTTTCGATCCGAACACGGCGGGCGGCAAAGGAGCCTCCACGGCGGTCGATTACTACACCGCCTCGGTGGACGGCAAGTACGTGGCGGTGGCGCTGTCGGAGAACGGCTCGGAGGACAGCAGCGGTCACGTCTTTGAGACAGCGACCGGCAAGGAACTGGCGGAAGTGGTTCCGCGGGTCAACTTCGCCACGGCCGGCGGCAGCATGGCTTGGAAAGCGGACAACTCCGGCTTCTACTACACGCACTATCCGCAGGCCGGCGAGCGGGCGGCTGAGGACCTCAATTTTTATCAGCAGGTGTACTTTCACAAGCTGGGCAGCGATCCCAAGAACGACGTGTACGTGATTGGCAAGGAGTTTCCCCGGATCGCTGAAATCCTACTGCGGACCAGCGACGACGGGCGCTGGCTGGTCGCCGCCGTAGCCAATGGAGATGGCGGCGAGTTTGCGCACTACGTCATGAACTCATCCGGGCAGTGGACGCAGCTCACTCACTTTGAGGATGGGATCGTGTCGGCCAAAGTCGGCGCCGACGATGCGCTGTATCTGCTCTCGCGCAAGGACGCGCCGCGCGGCAAGATTCTGCGGGTGCCGCTGGCGCATCTTGATCTGGCGCACGCCCGGACGGTGGTGCCGCAGAGTTCGGGCGCTGGCACGGACGAGGGCGCGCGGGCCTCGATTGAAAACTTTCTGCCCACGCCGGGCCATCTGTATGTGATCGACATCCTGGGAGGGCCTTCGCGGGTGCGGCTGTTTGACAACGAGGGGCACGCGCTTCCCGCTCCGGCCTTGCCAGTGCTGCCCGCCGTGGAGCAGATTGTGTCGATTGGCGGGGGCAATGCGCTGCTGTCGGTCTCCACCTACCTGGTCCCTGAGGCGTGGTACCGGGTGGATGGCGCCAGCGGAAAATCAACGCGCACGGCTCTGTTCCGAACCTCGCCCACCAACTTCGACGACGCGGAAGTGGTGCGCGACTTCGCGGTGTCGAAGGACGGCACCCGGGTGCCCATTAATATCATCCGCCGCAAGGGAGCGAAACTCGACGGCAACAATCCGACGCTGCTGTACGGGTACGGCGGATACGGCATCAGCATGAAGCCGTTCTTCGGCGGGCTGTTCACCCGCACCTGGCTGGACCAGGGCGGGGTGTATGCGATCGCCAACCTGCGGGGCGGCGGCGAATACGGCGAGGAATGGCACCAGGCCGGCAACCTGACGCACAAGCAAAACGTGTTTGACGATTTTATTGCCTGCGCCGAATACCTGATCGAGCACAAATACACTTCGCCCGCGCACCTGGCCATCATGGGCGGGAGCAATGGCGGCCTGCTGATGGGGGCTGCATTGACCGAGCGTCCGGAGCTGTTTCGGGCCGTAGTTTCCGAGGTCGGCATCTACGACATGCTGCGGGTTGAGCTGGACCCGAACGGCGCGTTCAATGTCACGGAGTTCGGAACGGTGAAAGATCCCGCGCAGTTCAAGGCGCTCGACGGGTACTCACCTTACCACCATGTGAAGGACGGGACGGCGTATCCGGCGGTACTGTTTACGACCGGAGAGAACGACCACCGGGTGAACCCGATGCAATCGCGGAAGATGACGGCGCGGCTGCAGGCGGCCAACAGCGGGGCTCATCCCATCCTGCTGCGCACCTCGGCGAACGCGGGACACGGGATGGGGACGGCGCTCGATGAAGAGATCGAAGAGAGCGCCGATCTGTTCAGTTTCCTGTTCGATCAGCTCGGATTGAAGTTTGTTGCGGAGGGAAGCTCGAAGTAAGTTTGCGGGATGCGGGCTGGGAATCCGGTGTCGATTCGATGGAAGTTTTCCGGGAAAGGCAAGGTAGGTTGCGGGAGCCGGAGATGCCCGTTACTGCTTTGCCTCTTTCTCAGAATCGCGGGGGCTGGTAGATTACGCGTATGGCAAGCGCGGATGGCAAGGCCGGTTCCCGGAAACGTTTGAAGCCGATGGCGACAGAGGCGGAGCGCAAGAGCGCGGGCTCGAAGGCCCGGCTGGTGATGATCACCGGATTGAGCGGCTCGGGGAAGATCACCGCGCTGAAGGTCTTCGAGGACATGGGGTACTACTGCGTGGACAACCTGCCCGCGGAGTTGATTCCCAGCTTTGCCCAGCTCATCGAGGACGCGCGCGATAACCGGAACGCAGCCATCGTGGTGGACATACGCGAGGGCAGCCGCCTGGAGCAGCTTCCGGCGATCATCGGCAACATAAAGAAGCGGCTGGACGTGACGCTGATCTACCTGGATAGCAGCGAGCGCATCCTGGTGCGGCGGTTCAGCGAAACGCGGCGCCCGCATCCGCTGGGTTCGGCGGCCTCGGTGTCGAGCTCGATCAAGAGCGAGCGGCGCAGACTGGAGCCGATCCGCAACATTGCCGACCTGGAGATCGACACCTCGCGATTCAACGTGCACGAGCTGCGCACGCACCTGGTGGAGCTATTCAAAAGCGGCGGCGACGTGCCCCAGCCGATGCTGGTCTCGGTGTTGAGCTTCGGTTTCAAGAACGGCGTGCCGGAGAGCGCGGACCTGGTTTTCGATGTGCGCTTTCTGCCCAATCCTCACTTCATTCCCGAGTTCCGGCCGTTCACGGGCAAGCATCCGCAGGTGGCAAAGTACATCAGGTCGTTTCCGCAGACGCAGGAGTTCATGACGAAGGTGATGGACATGCTGCTGTTTCTGCTGCCGCACTATATCGCCGAAGGGAAGAGCTATCTGACGATTGGCTTTGGCTGCACGGGCGGGCAGCACCGCTCGGTGTTCATGGCCGAGGAGATACGGAAGCGGCTGGCGAAGGCGGGCTACCGGGTGAAGGTGGAACACCGCGACAGCCCGCGCTAGGGCGGGCGATGTTGCTGGACCGCAAAGGGGACCAGTGCCTGTTTTCGGGCAGGCGCTTCCAGTAGAATCAATGTTTGCATCGCAAATTCCTGTGCCGGATGGGCCACCATCTCATGAGTAGTGCATGCGCCGACTGATCCGCTTGCTATGGTATGTCCGGCCGTACTGGCCGCAGTTGATTGGCAGCGTGGTGCTGTTCTCGCTGGTCGGACTGCTGGAAGCGTTTCGCGTGGCGCTGATAGGCCCGATCTTCGAGCGCGTGCTGGCGCCGGAGACTCCCGGGCGCTCGATGGCGCTGGTGAGAATTCCGCGCACGCATTACACCATCTACCTGGAGCAACTGGTTCCCAGCCATTTTCATAATCCCTGGACGGTGGTTGCATTTGCGCTGGTGGCATCGGTTTTTCTGAAGGGCGTGTTCGATTACGTAGGCACGTACCTGGTGAGCTATGCGGGGTTTGGGCTGGTGACCGACCTGCGCAACGAAATCTATGGCAGCGTGCTGCGGCGCTCGGCGGCCTTCTTCCAGAAGCATGCGACGGGGACGCTGGTTTCGGCGATCATCAACGACATCGACAAGGTGCAGTTTGCGATGTCGAGCGTGCTGGCGGAGTTTCTTCAGCAGTTCTTCATTTTTGTATTCACCGTTGCCCTGGTGATTTCGGTGGGCGGCAAGCTGGCTTGGATTCTGCTGATATTCGTGCCGGTGATCGTGTTGAGTTCGCGCAAGATTGGCGGGCAAGTAAGAAGCACGACGCGGCGCGGACAGGACAAGCTTGCCGAGATTCAGAACATCCTCCAGGAAACGCTCACGGGCAACCGCATTGTCAAAGCGTTCAGCATGGAGGTCTGGGAGACGCTGCGCTTCAAGGCGGCGGCCAAGCGGCTGTTCTCGGCCAACATGCGCTACGTGGTGGCGATGGCCGTGAGTTCTCCGCTGATGGATCTGCTGGGCGCGGTGGCGATCGCTCTGCTGCTGAAGCTGGGGCGCGATGCCATCAATCACGGCACAATCAACATGGGCGGATTCATGGTGTTCATCACGGCGACGTTCATGCTGTACCAGCCGGTGCGCAAGTTTGCGACGTTCTACAACAGCTTTCAGCAGGCGCTGGGCGCGTCGGAATCGGTCTTCACGTTTATGGACGCCAAGGACGAGGTGCGCGAGAAACCGCACGCGCGCAAGCTGGCGGGGTTCCACGACTCGATCCGGTTTGAAGACGTGCGTTTTTCCTACGGCGAGGGCGGAGACGAGCGCGAGGTCCTGCGCGGCATTCAACTGGACGTGAAGGCCGGCGAGATGCTGGCGATTGTCGGCGGCAGCGGCGCGGGGAAGTCCACGCTGGTACACCTGATTCCGCGCTTCTTCGACGTGACGGGCGGACGCATTCTGGTGGACGGCTGCGACGTGCGCGACCTGACGCTGGCTTCGCTGCGCGGCCAGATCGGCATTGTGGCGCAGGAGACCATGCTGTTCAACGACACGGTGCGCAACAACATTGCCTACGGACAGCCGAACGTATCGCAGCAGGAAGTGGAGCGCGCGGCCCAGGCGGCGCTGGCGCATGACTTCATCGGGCAGATGCCGGAGGGCTACAACACGATCATCGGCGAGCGCGGCTTCCGGCTCTCCGGCGGCGAGCGGCAGCGGCTGAGCGTGGCGCGCGCGCTGCTGAAGAACGCGCCCGTGCTGATACTGGACGAGGCAACCTCGGCGCTGGATTCGGAGAGCGAAGCGCTGGTGCAGACCGCGCTGCAGAACCTGATGAGAGACCGCACGGTGTTCGTCATTGCGCACCGCCTCTCGACCGTGCGCCGCGCCGACCGCATTGTGGTGCTGGAGAACGGCATCGTCGCCGACCAGGGCTCGCATGAAGAACTGATGAGCCGGCTGGGAACGTATCGCCGGCTGCACGACCTGCAGTTTACGGATATCGACGCGCCCGGCCCGGCTGCGGGCGTGGAAGAAGGCGGACACTAGAGATGGCAATTCGATCGATGACCGGCTTTGCCCAGATCAAGGGGCAGCAGGGTAAGACCGCATACACGTTCACCGCGAAATCGGTGAATCATCGCTTCCTGGACCTGCACCTGCGGCTGCCGGGGAGATCGGACCTGTTCGAGCAGCAGTTGCGCAAGCTGTTCAAGGAAAAAATGCACCGCGGACACGTGGAACTGACGCTTACCCTGGAGTACGCTGGTGCATCCGGGGTGAGCGTCAACCACGAACTGGTATCCGGCTACGTGAAGGCGTTCCGGCAGTTGTCGGACGAGCTGGACCTGCACGCCGAACTGGATCTGAACGCGGTCTTCCGTTTGAATGGCGTGCTGTCGGCGTCCAGCGAGATGCCGGAAGAGGCGGAGTTGCAAGGGGCGCTGGAGACAGCGGCGGGCGAGCTGATCGACCTGCTGAACGTCAACCGCCGTCTGGAAGGCGACCACACGTGCGCCGAGCTGGAGGCCCGGATGGAGCAACTGGAGCGCAACGCCGCCGAGGTGGCAACCCTGCGGGGCGCCGTGCTGCAGGCGCACCTGGAGCGCATTCGCGCGCGCATGGCGGAGCTGCTGGAGGGCCAGGCCGATCCGGATCGCATCCTCCAGGAGGCGGCGATGCTGGCCGAGCGGAGCGACATCCAGGAAGAAATCGTGCGATTGCAAACCCACACCCGGCACTTCCTCGCGCTGCTGCAAGAGGATGGGGATGTGGGAAAAAAGCTCGACTTCCTGCTGCAGGAGATGAACCGGGAGGCCAACACCATGCTCTCGAAAACCACCGGCCTGGCGGGAGACGCGATGCGCATCACCGAGCTGGGCCTGGCGCTGAAGAGCGACATTGAAAAATCTCGAGAACAGGTGCAAAACGTCGAATGAGTCTTGTGTTTATTATTTCAGCGCCCTCCGGGAGCGGTAAATCGACGCTGGTCAACGAGATCAAGCGCCTGGTGGACCGGCTCGACTTCTCGGTTTCCTACACCACGCGGCCTCCGCGCGGCAGCGAAGAAAACGGCCGCGAGTACTACTACACCAGGCGCGAGGTTTTCGAGCGCATGATCGGCAACGGCGAATTTCTCGAACATGCCGACGTCTTCGGCAACTATTACGGCACGGCGAAGAAGTTTCTCGACGACGCGATTGTGCGCGGTCACGACCTGCTGCTCGACATTGACGTGCAGGGCGCATCGCAGTTGCAAAAGAAGTTGCCGGACGCGATCAGCATCTTCATTCTGCCGCCGACCAAGCAGGAACTGGAGAAGAGATTGCGACGCCGCAGCACGGCGGAACGGATGACGGATGAGGCGGTAATTGAACGCCGGCTGAAAACAGCCACCCTGGAGATTGAAAAATACCCCCAATACGACTACATTCTGGTAAACGACCATTTAGACGATTCGATTGACGCGTTGAAGGCGATTATTCTCACCGAGCGCCTTCGCGCTGCTGGTCGCGAACCGACGCGAGCCGACGAGCAAAAGCTCGCAGAGCTGGCGCGGGGGCGCAGGCTGGAGGGAGTCCGTCCGAGCCTGGGCCCGATTCTGGAAAGCTTTCGAAAGACAACCGTGTAATTCACAGGGGGCACAAAGTGGATCTCTACAACGGGTTCGATAGCAATTACCGTTACATTCTGGTGGCCGCGCGCCGCGCCCGCCAACTGCAGTCCGGCGCCAGCCCGCTGGTCGTCACCGAATCCACGAAGCCATGCCGCATTGCGGCGCAGGAGTTAGAGGCCGACAAGGTGAAGTGGGAAACCATTCCGCTGCGGCCGGTTGCGGTGGTGGACGGGAAAACCGGGAACGCGGCCTAGCGCCACGTTCGCCGGGAAAAGAGGGCGGATTGCGCCGGCAGTTTTCGGCGCAATCATCCTCGTGCCCGGCGGCATCCAATCCAGCTGAAGATTGACTCGATGAAAATCGCATTGGGAGTTACGGGCGGGATTGCCGCCTACAAGGCCGCTGACATTGCGCGCCGCCTGCAGGAGCGCGGCCTGCGCGTGCAGGTCATCATGACCGACGCGGCGCAGGAGTTTGTGCGCCCGCTGACCTTTGCGGCGTTGACCGGCGAGAAGGTGATCACCGGGATGTTCTCGCAGCTCGACTCGAACTCTACGCTGGATTCCTCGGTGGAGCACATTGGCGTGGCGCAGTCGATTGACGCGCTGCTGGTGGCGCCGGCAACGGCGGCGACGCTGGCCCGCTTTGCGCACGGACTGGCGGAGGATTTCCTCTCCACACTCTACCTGGCGACGACGGCTCCGGTGGTGGTGGCGCCGGCGATGAACGTGAATATGTGGCGTCACCCGGCGACCGCCGCCAACCTGGAAACGTTGCGGGCGCGCGGCGTGACCATCGTCGAACCGGGCGAGGGCTACCTTGCCTGCGGCATGACCGGCGAGGGGCGGCTGGCGGAGACGGATGCCATCGTTGCAGCCTTGCTGGGGCGGCTGGCACAGCGCGAGGATTTGAAGGGCGAACACGTTTTGATTTCCGCGGGGCCGACGTATGAGCCGATTGACCCGGTGCGTTTCCTGGGGAATCGCTCCAGCGGAAAGATGGGATACGCCTTGGCCGAAGCCGCCCTGCGGCGCGGCGCACGAGTGACGCTGGTGAGCGGCCCGACGGCGTTGACCCCTCCGGCGGTGGATGAGTTGGTGGCGGTGGAGACCAGCGTCGAGATGCGCGCGGCGTTGCTCGCGCGGTTTGGGCACGCCAGCATTACCATCATGACCGCGGCGGTCTCCGACTTCGCGCCGGCCGAGGTTGCGGCGCAGAAGATCAAGCGCGAAGCCGCGCTGCATCTGGATCTGCGGCCCGTGGCCGACATTCTTGCCGAACTTGCAGAGCATCGCGCGCCGGGACAGTTGCTCATCGGCTTTGCCGCCGAGACGGAGAACGCGGTGGCGAACGCGCGGGGAAAACTGGAGCGCAAACATCTGGATGCGATCGTGCTCAACGACGTTTCACGCCCCGGCCTGGGTTTTGGCGCGGAACGCAACGCGGGCGACATCATCACCGCCGACGAGACGACGCCGATCGCGGAGATGAGCAAACTGGAAATGGCGGGATGCATCCTGGATGCGGTGGTGAAGCTGCGCGCACGGCGGCAAGCGCCCAAGGTGACCGCATAAGCATGGCGAAGATACTGGATGAGCCGAGCAGAAAAGCGGTTGCGGAGACCGTGCGCTACTATCGCGAACTGGGCATCTACGATCTCTACCGGCGCGAGGTGCCCGAGGGCGTGACGTTTGGGCAGACGCTGGTGCGAGAAGAGCTGGCGGCCATTGCGGAGCCGGATGCAGAGCCGGACCCGGAGACGCGGATGGGCAGCGAAGCGCAGCCGGTGGAGACCGCAGCAGACGCGGCACAACTGGCGCAGATACTCGCGGACAAGCCCGCCGCGCTGCAGGTAATTCGCGACGAGATCGGCGATTGCACGCGCTGCAGGCTGAGCCAGGGACGCACCAACATTGTCTTCGGCGTGGGCGATCCGCACGCGCGCATCATGTTTGTGGGCGAGGGTCCGGGCGCCGACGAAGACGCGCGGGGCGAGCCGTTTGTGGGCCGCGCCGGGCA
>Ga0302320_10013045_pt1 | contig 17396 bp, 13 predicted proteins | sample Bog_T0_3_FD_202130 | JGI IMG/M metagenome (GOLD analysis project Ga0302320, IMG submission 202130) | Peat permafrost microbial communities from Stordalen Mire near Abisko, Sweden - Bog_T0_3 | ecosystem: Environmental > Terrestrial > Soil > Wetlands > Peat | place: Sweden: Abisko, Stordalen Mire...
AGACTGCAGTCAGTCCGGCCCCGCTCGCAAACACCAACGCCGACCCGGTCGCGAAGGCGGACACGAACTCCAGTCCGGCGGCACTGGCGGACACCAATTCCAGCGCGGTCACGGCAAACACCAATTCCAGTCCAGCCCCGCTCGCAAACACCAATTCCAGCCCGGTCGCACTGGCGGATATCAACTCGAGTCCACACCCGCCAGCGAACACCAACTCCGAGCCGGCGGCATTATCAAACACCAACTCCAGCCCGGTGGTCGGGACCGTTGAGCCTGCGCCAAAAACGGATTTTGAAATCGCTCTTGAGATGGGCCAGCAGCAGCGGCACGAAAATTGTCTGGCTGCCGCTGCGCGCACTCTGGAGGACCTCCTTAAAACCAACTCGCCCCCCGCCATCCAGCGCGCGGCCTTGTTCGAGTTGGCGCTGGTGATGCAGGATGACGGGCAATCGGCCAGAGCACAGCAAATTTGGTCGCAGTATATTCACCTTTACCCGGATGATCCGGCGGTGCCGGACGTATTGCTGCGGCAGGGGATCCTTTACCGCAAGATGGGCGCGGAGGATTTCTCCATCTCCAAGTTCTACGCAGTGATGTCCAGCGCCCTGAAATTGAGACTGGACAACATGGCGTCTTACAAGAGGGTCGTCGCGCAGGCGCAGACAGAGATAGCGGACACCTATTATCTGGAGGCCAAGTTCGACCAGGCAGCGGACTTCTACAACCGGATAATCAAGAGCGGCGACGGGGAGGAAAACCGGGAACAGTTGCAATGCAAACGAATCCGCGCCCTCTCCTATCTCACCAACCATACTGAGACGATCGCCATGGCCCAGGACTTCCTGACCCGGTTCCCAAAATCGTCCGATGTGCCCGAAGTCCGCTTCCTCCTCGCCAGCGCATTCGAGAACATGGAGCGCAACGCCGATGCGCTCGAACAGGTTCTCCTGCTCCTCCAGTCCCAACAGGAGAACGTGAGCAAGGAGCCTGAGGCCTGGGCTTACTGGCAGCGGCGCGCCGGAAACAAGATCGCCAACCAGCTCTACAAGCAGGGGGACTACGCGGACGCCCTGCAAATCTACCTCAGCCTAGTGAGCCTGGACGCGTCAGCGGACTGGCAGGGGCCGGTTTTGTATCAGGCCGGCATGGCTTACGAGCAACTGCAGCAGTGGAAGAAAGCCGATGAGATTTACAGCCGCATCCTCGACCGCCAAAAGGAACTGACCGCAACCAACACCACCCCGGCCCTCGCCTCCCTCATGGAGATGGCCCGGTGGCGCAAGGACTACATCGCCTGGATCCAGAAAGCCAAGCTGTCCGAACTGGCCCTGCATCCGCTCCAATCCACCAACACGCCCGGGACGGGGCCGCATTGAAATGGAACACATTGCCCGCAATTCCCACGCCGCCAACCCCATGAAAGAGGAGCTTGTCGAAGAACTGAACGCCCACTTGGCCCTCTGCCGCGAACTGCTCGCCATCGCTGAAGGGGAGGCGCGCGCCCTGAGCCGCGAAGACCAGCCATCGCTCTTTGAATTCTGCCAGCTAAAAAAGAACTTGCTTCCGCGCCTCAATCGGACGCTAGATAGTCTGCGAAAGCACCGTGTAGCATGGCAGAGCTTAAGTTCCGACGAACGGGCGCGGCACCCGGAGATCGGCCCGCTCCTGCGCAGAAACCAGGACGTGGCCATGAAGTTTATATTGCTTGACCGGGAAAACGAGCAGGGGTTGTTGCGCCGCGGGCTGGTCCCGCCGCGCCAACTGCCCTCGGTCAACCGCCAGCGCCCGCACTTCGTCGCGGAACTCTATCGCCGCCAATGCCCGTCGTGAGCTTTCTCCGACATGCCGATAGACAAGATTATCGTAGTGGAGGACGACCTGATCGTCCGCCGCAACCTGGAACAACAACTGCGCCAGCAGCGCTATGAGGTGGCCTCCACCGGCACTCTGGCCGGTGTGCGCGAGTTGATGGAGCGCGACACCTTCGACCTCATCTTCCTGGATGTCCGCCTCCCGGACGGCGAAGGCACCAGCCTTTTGTCCGAACTGCAGTCCCATCCCCAGAAACCGCTCGTGGTCATCATCACCGGTTTCGGCTCGGTCGAATCGGCCGTCGAATGCATGCGCAACGGGGCTTTCGACTACATGCTTAAGCCCTTCTCCTCCGACCAGTTGCAGGTCACGCTCAAAAAGGCGGAGAGCTTCAACCAGCTTCTCAAGGTCAACCAGTACTTCAACCGCGCCGAAGAGGACGAAGCCGGCTACGACCTGCTCGGTAAAAGCCAGGCGATGGAAAATCTGCGGCAGTTGATCCGCAAGGTCGCCCGCACCCAGGCGACCGTCCTGATCGCCGGCGAAAGCGGCACCGGCAAGGAACTCGTGGCGCGGGCGCTTTACCGGCAAAGTCCGCGGGCCAGCGCGCCGTTCATCCGCGTCAATTGCGCCGCCGTGCCGGAGAATCTGATTGAGAGCGAGTTTTTCGGCCATGAGCGCGGCGCGTTCACCGGGGCCGTTTCCAAGCGCGAAGGCCGCTTCGAGTTGGCCCACAACGGCACGATCCTCCTCGACGAAATCAGCGAAATCTCGCCCCAGGTCCAGGCCAAGCTGTTACGCGTCCTTCAGGAACGCGAACTGGAACGGGTCGGCGGCAACCGCACCATCAAGGTGGACGTCCGCGTCATCGCCACGACCAACCGCCGTCTGGAAGACAGCGTCCAACGCAAGGAATTTCGCCAGGACCTCTTCTTTCGCCTCAATGTCGTCCCCATTCATGTCGCCCCTTTGCGCGAGCACAAGGAGGACATCATCTTCCTGGCCCAACAATTCATGCCCCGCTTTGCCCGCAAACACGGCGCTCGAGTGCATGGCATTGCCGACGACACGCTGGCCGCCCTGGAGGCCCACGACTGGCCCGGCAACGTCCGCGAATTGCAGAACGTCATCGAGCGCGCCGTCATCCTCTGCGGCGACTCCGGCCTGCTGGAACCCGAACACCTCGGATTCTCCGGCCCTGGCGTCGCGGCCCAGCCGGTGACCGCGGCCTCCCCAGCTTTCTCCGCGCCCGCCCTCCCGGCATCCGATGCCGGCGGGATGGTATCCCTGGCCGAAGTGGAGAAGCGCCACATCCTGGCCGCGCTGGAAAAGAGCCATCAAAATCGCACGCACGCTGCCAAGGTCCTGGGCATCAGCATCCGCACCCTGCGCAACAAGCTGGCCGAATACGGGGTCAAGGGGAAGGACGCTGAAGCCGCGGAAGCCGGCGGCGCGGAAGAATAGCGCGCCTGCTTCACGGCTGGCGGACCTTACATTGCGCTGTAGAACATACTTATCTGCCGGGCATGCCGCCGCCCTTCTCCCACTGGCAGTCGCAGACAAATCGCGCGCCAACCAGCGAATTGGGTTCCTCATCTTCTCTGGAACATGGAGGACAGGAGGTTCGAGGTGTTGCAACCCGGGGCAAGTCAAAACTTATAGACATCTTTTCGATGCCTCACGCGCTGAATTTCAATGAGATTCAATTCAGTCACAACTTCATAAACAACACGATAGTCCCCAAGACGAATGCGATAGGCGTGTTGCGACCCGCTCAGTTTATCCACGCCGTGAGGAAAGGGATTTTCGGCCAGGTCTTCAACGGCCTCGACAACGCGATCCACCGTGTTTGAGGGCAATTTGCGAAGGTCTTTTCGCGTGGATTTCTTCCACTCAATGCGAAAAGGCATGGCGTTTCAGCCCTTTCTTGAACTCGGCGTGTGGAATGGTCTCTTCGGCGCGCCGTTCGGCAATGACGGCCAGATCATCCAGGTCTTCCAACAGCTTTTCGTAATCGTCAATGGGCAGAACAACGGCGGTCTTCCGCCCTTTTTCATTGGTTAAGAATTGAACTGTCGCGGTCATGGTTGGAAATTAGCTTCCGGCCCTGCCAAATGCAAATGTCTTTTCTTCTTCCAAGAACCCCCGTGTGAAGCGCGAAGCAATGCGCTTTGTTTTGAAAATACGACAAGAATCCAAGGTTGACAAATGTTGCGCGGAATACTACTTGTATAAGTAGTCTATGAAAGATCTGACCCGCGCCCAACGGCGCATCCTGGAGTTTATCCAAGGCGAAATCCGCGCCGGGAGGCCCGCGCCCACGCACCAAGAAATCGCGGAGCGTTTCGGCTTCCGCAGCACCCGGGCGGCGGCCTGCCATCTGGAGGCCCTCAAGCGCAAGGGCGTCGTCGAATCCGAGCCGGGCAAGGCGCGGGCGTTGCGGGTGGTCACACCCCTGCAAAAACTCCGCGCCCGCATCGCGGACATTCCGCTGTTCGGCTCCATCCCGGCGGGGTTTGCGCAGGAGCGCCAACAGGAACCGGCGGGCTGCGTCTCCATTGACATCGCCACCCTGGGCATCAAACCCTCGCCCCGCACCTTCGCCCTGGAAGTGCGCGGTGATTCCATGATTGGCCGGCATATTGTGGACGGCGACGTGGTGGTGGTCGAGCACGGCCAGACGCCGCGCCACGGCGACGTTGTGGCCGCCCTGATTGACGGCGAAAGCACGCTCAAAACATTCGTGGCCGACAAGGGCAAGCCGCATCTCCGCGCCGAAAACCCGAAATACCCCAAGTTCTTCCCCGCCGGCGAACTGGTCATTCAGGGGGTCATGGTGGCGCTGATACGGAAACGGAAGTGAAGAGAGTTATTTCGTGGCCATTTCAGAAATGCGCATGCAATCTCAGGGCCGCGCCGGTCAAGATTGTATTGGCATCAGAACGGACCGGCCGCCTGGAGGACTTTGTCAGGGTCCCAGCGCACCTGGGTGGCATCGGAACCGGGATGGCCCGCGAGGAATGCGTCCAGAATCGAAACCGCAAGCACGGCGCAACCCCGCCGGCTTGGATGCAGCCGGTCGTCTTGCAACAACGCCTTCGTTGTGCCGCGGGCGAGGGTCTGGCCATGAACGCTGATCGCCTCGTTGGCGACGACCGCGCACATGAATTGCGCCAGCGGCACGACTGTCACTTGCTTGTGCTGGGCGGCCCATTCTTTGAGACGGCGATTGGCCGCGACCAAAACATTGGTGCCGGGTACCTGGTCGGGGGACAACATGCCATTCGTCGCGGCCGATGCGTCTGGAATGTCGCCGAGGATGAGCGGGCAATCCACCTTCTCCAGCAACTTCAGCCCCTTCTCAAAGTGGTCCAGACGTTCCTGGCTGGTTTTGCCGTCGCCGTAGCAAAACCAAAAAAGAAAATCAATGCCTACCACCAGGGTCGGACGATTTGTCATGGCCTGGGTGATTTGCGAACTTCCTGATGCGTCCGGCATCATAAAGAACAATGCGTTGGCCAGGTTCCGCACCGGTTCATGCGGCGCGAGGAGGGCCGCCTTGAGGTAACGATCCAGAGCATAATCCTCATCATCGTCAATGGACGCCGTGAAACCGTCCGAAACACTGGCACCGACGATGACAATGCGCGTCCAAGGTGTTTTTTCCTGGGCGTGGACGGAACAGGTCGAAGCGGCGGCCACGCAGAACACGGACGCCAGGAACCGCGTGAGTGTCGCGGAACCAATACGAATTGAGTTTCTCATAGTGATTTACTTCTCCAATTTTGAGGTTTGTTCTGATGTATTGTCAAGTGCGGCGACCGGCCGGTCCATATGCCGGGCATTGACAGGCATGGCGCGGAATACTACTTTTACAAGTAGTATATGCCGCCGGTCAAATCCATCGTCCATCTGGACGCGGACGCCTTCTTCGCCTCCGTCGAGCAGGCGGCGGACCCGCGCCTGCGCGGCAAACCGATCGCGGTGGGCGGGGAGAAGCGCGGCATCATTGCCTCGGCCTCTTACGAAGCCCGCAAGTTCGGCGTCTATACTCCCATGCCGACGGTCCGGGCGCGCAAGCTGTGCCCCAGGCTGATTGTCCTGCCGGGGAATTATGACCGCTACGAACATTTTTCCACATGGATGTTCTCCTACGCCTACGATTTCACGCCCGACGTGGAGCAGACTTCCATTGACGAAGGCTATTTTGACTTGAGCGCCGCCCGGAAATCCCCGGCGGAGATCGCGCTTATTATTCGCAAGGCCATCGGCCAATCGCTGAAAATCTCTGTCAGCGAGGGGATCGCGGCAAACAAACTGGTCAGCCAGATTGCCTCCAAGCTCCACAAACCCGCCGCCTTTGCCGAAGTGCCGCCCGGGCGTGAAATCGCTTTTCTCCATCCGCTGCCAAATCAATGGCTGCCCGGCATCGGCCCCAAGACCGCCGTTCGATTGAACGCCGCCGGCCTGGCGCGCATTGGCCAGATCGCCGCCACGCCCCTGGACATGCTGCATCTCCTCATGGGCAACGCCGCCCGCGCACTCCGCGACTACGCCAACGGCATTGACAACCGCCCCATCATCCCCGCCCGCGAGCCGCAAAAATCGTTCAGCCAGCAGGAAACCTTCGCCCGCGATTTGACCGACGAGGAATACATCGAAGCCACCCTGAGGCGCATGGCCGACAACCTCTTCGCCACAGTCCGCGAGGAAGCCCGCAGCATCCGCACTCTCACCGTCAAGGTCCGATACAACGACATGGGCGAGGATCAGGCCGGCGAAAGCCTTCTGGAGCCAACCGACCTGGAAACGGATATTTATTCCCGTCTTCACTCCCTGCTCCGCGCCGCCTGGAAACGCCGGGTCAGCCTGCGCCTGGTGTCCCTGAAGTTGTCAAATGTATATGACGGCCGGTTCCGCGGCGAGCTGGCCCTGGATGCGCCGCCCGAACGCCAGGATGCCGGCGAACGCCTGGCCCTGGCCATTGACGCTTTGCGGCAGGCGCGGGGGCGTTCGGTCATTTTGCGAGGGCATGATTTTCGCCTGCGCGATGCCCCGCGCGAAGTTGTGGCAGACGCGCCCAATTGCGGATTGCGGATTGCGGATTGCGGATTGAAGAAGGATATCCAGCGCGAAGTTGTGGCAGCCGCGTTTCAATCCCCAATCCCCAATTCCCAATCTCCAATCCCCAATCCGCAATCTGCAATCCGCAATGATTACGTTCCCCTGCGCGTTCACAGCCATTACTCCTTTCTGGATTCCACGCTTTCCCCTTCGGCCATTGTCAATCTGGCCAAACAACACGGCATGTCCGCCGTCGCCCTCACGGACACCGGCAATCTGCACGGCGCGGTGGAATTCACGCTCGCGGCAAAACAGGCCGGCATCAAACCCGTTCTTGGCGTCGAGATCAGCCTGGACCAAAAGCCATTGCTCCTTTACGTCGAATCAGCGCCGGGCTACGCCAATCTCAACCGCCTCCTCTCCCGCCATGCGGAACTCGCGGCGGCCGGCGCGGACGAAGCCTCCGTTGCCAACCAGCAGCGCGGCCCGTTCAACCGCCGCGAATTGCACGGCCTCACCGAGGGTTTGATCGCCGTAAGCGCGGACGCCCGCCTGGCCGAACTGTTTCCCGGCCGTTTTTACAGCCTGGCCGGCGCTCAAACAACCCCGGCGCAATTCAAGCCCGCCGCCTGTCCCGCCATCCGCTGCGCAACGCCCGCCGACCGCTGGAAATTCGACATCGTGCAAAGCATCCGCACGCTGACTCTGCTGCGCGAGGAGCACCCCGAAAAGCGGCGCGGGCGCATTCACTTTCGCGCCCCCGCCGAAATGGCCGCCGCCTGCAAGGAACATCCCGAATGGTTGACACACACCGCCGAAATCGCGGAGCGGTGCCAGTTCGAAGTCCCCTTTGGCAAACCGCAATTCCCGGCCTTCCTCCCGCCCGACGGCTCGCCGCCCGGCGATTTCCTGCGCCGGCTCGTGTTGCGCGGCCTGCAAAAACGCTACGGCCCGCGCGCCGCACAATTCCAGCCGCAGGTCATGGAGGAGCTGGGCATCATCGCCGAAGTCGGCTACGAGGAGTATTTCCTCATCACCTGGGACTTTCTGCAAGACTGCCGGAAGCGCGGCATTGAATGGATCACGCGCGGCAGCGCCGCCGACTCGCTGGTCTGCTACTGCCTGGGCATCAGCGGCGTTTGCCCCATCCGCTTCGACCTCTACTTCCGCCGCTTTCTCAACAAGGAGCGCATGGCCATGCACAAGCTGCCGGACATTGACATTGATTTCGCCCACGACCGCAAGGACGACGTTGTCAAGTTGATCTTTGAAAAATACGGGCGCGAGCATTGCGCGGTCGTCGGCGGCTTTTCCACCTTCCAAGCCAAAAGCGCCTTTGCCGAAGTCGCCAAAGTCCTCGGCGTGGCCGAGCGCGAAGTCAGAAAATTCACCGACCATTTCCCCTGGAGCTTCGGCGGCGGCTGGGTTCCCGCCGAACACACCCCCAGCGGCGGATCGCGCCTGATCGAAATCCTCCGCGCCAGCCCCGAAAACCGCGACCTGCCGCTCGACGAGGAGCCTTACCGGACCGCCCTCCACATGGCCGAATTCCTGGACGGCGTGCCGCGCCACCCCAAGATGCACCCCTGCGGCCTGGTTCTCTCCCGCCAGCCGATGCATGAATTGACCCCCACCTTCATCTCCAACAAGGGTTATCCCACAACGCACTTCGACATGGACGCCGTGGAGGCCGTCGGCCTCGTCAAGATGGACATCCTCGCCCAGGGCGGCCTGGCCGCCATGCGCGATGTCAAACATACACTCTCGACGCGCGGAATTCATATTGACCTCGAAAGCCTGGAGCCGTGGAAGGACCCGCAAGTCTGGGAAATGATCGCCGGCGGCGGCGCGCGCGCGGTGCATCACATCGAATCCCCCGCCATGGTTTCACTTTGCCGCCAGTGCAACGTCCGCGAGATTGACGGCCTGGTCGCCATCGTCAGCGTCATCCGCCCCGGCGCAGCCAACGAAGGCAAAAAACAGGCCTTCACCCGCCGTTATCAGGGCCTCGAGCCGGTCGCTTATCCCCATCCCTCCCTCGAAAGCTGTTTGCGCAGCACCTTCGGGCTGGTGGTGTATGAGGAGCATATTCTCCAGATCAGCGAAGCCTTTGCCGGACTCAACCCCGGCCGGGCCGACGTGCTGCGGCGCGCGCTCAACAAGCAAAATCGTCCCATGATCGAAACAATCCGGGGCGAGTTCATTCAATCCGCGCTGGCCCGCGGCCATTCGCCGGAAAAGATTGCCGAAGTGTGGGGCCTGGTGACGGGCTTTGCCGGCTATGCCTTTTGCAAGGCCCATTCGACCGCTTACGGCGTCGAGGCTTATCAAGCCGCGTGGCTCAAAAAATACTATCCGGTTGAATTCATGGCGGCGGTGTTATCCAACGGCAAGGGATTTTACCATCCCATCGTCTATGTCCTCGAATGCCACCGGTTGGGCGCAACACTTCTGCCGCCGTCCGTCAACCGGCCCGGCCCGCTCTTCCAACCCGAAGGCAGGACCATCCGAGTCCCCATTCGTTCCATCAAAGGACTTTCAGAGCGGACCAACGAACGCATTCTGGCCGAACGCGAGCGCGCCCCGTTTCAAACGCTGCAAGATTTTTACCGCCGCGTTGCTCCATCGATGGAGGAGATGGAAGCCATGCTGCGCGTCGGCGCCTTTGATGAATTCGGCAAGCCCCGGACCGCGCAATTCTGGGAATGCCAGTCCCTGCAACGCGCTTTCAAAACAGCCGCCGATGGACGCCAGGGCCTGCTCCTGTCCGAAGCCAATTGTAGCGTCGGGCCTCCGGCCCGATCATTCACCAATTCAAACTTCACTAATTGCTTGCAGGAGCCGACCCGCCGCGAGCGCCTGGAATCGGAAAACGAATTGCTCGGCTTCCCCGCCAGCGGCCATCCCCTGGAACTCCACGACCGCATCGCCTGGGAAACCTATTGCCCCGTATCGCGCCTCGGCGAACACGTCGGCCGGGAAGTGGTCACATGCGGCCTGATAGTCGAACAGCGCACCCACCATCAAATCACCGGCGAGCCGATGAAATTCCTGACCCTGGCCGACTGGACCGGCATGGTCGAGACCGAACTATTCGCCCAAACCTACAAAAGCTACGGCCTTGCGACCGTGCGTTACCCCGTCCTCGAAATCACCGCCCGCGTCGAGCCGTATGACAACGCGCGCGGCTTTTCCCTGCGCGTCCTCCGCGCCGGCAAACCCCGAACCATTTGCAGGTCGTGAAAGGGAGTTTGAAGCCACCGGGATTTTGATTTTTTGCATTTTCTGCTTGAAGCAATTCAGGAAAATGTCAGTATTGCCGTCATAAGTAAGTCACACGCCAGCGGAACGTCACCGTCAGAGGTGTGCAACCTCCGGTTGGGGCCGTTGCAAAAGCGCTATGTGACACAACGTTGGAAACCAGTTAAAACCATATGAAATTGTCGTTTCTTGTTCCAGCATTCGCAGGACTTATCTCTCTTGTTGGATCCCTCGCCGCGCAAAACGTGGATAATGCTATCACTGAGAGCGCCGTCAACACCAACAGGTACTATATCGAGGTGGAGGTCATGGGCAGCGGTACCATAACCCCGAACGTGACGAACTTGAACGGGCACACCTTCGCTTGGGGAAGCCATCACACTCTGGTGGCGCAGCCGAAAACAGGCAACCTCTTCACAGGATGGAACGGCAGCATAACGTCCAGCAGCAAAACCCTGACGTTCACGCTCACCAGCAATGTCTTCCTCACGGCCACCTCCGTGACCAACCCTTTCCTGGCCGTCCAGGGGACTTACGTCGGACTCGACTATCCAACCGCCGGAGTCAATGCCAGTTCATCGGGTCCGGCTCGAGTCACCGTGACCAGCGGCGGCGGCTATTCGGCGCAACTCTTCGTCGCCGGGACCGCAAGGAGCATTTCAGGCCAATTCTCGCTTTCCGGGCTGGCCACCAACAAGATCACCCTGTCCAGATCCAATGTCGTCACCGTGCATTTGCAACTGGACTTGAACGGCTCTTCACCCATGGGTTCAAATTCAATTTCTGGAGCGCTCATCTCCCCAACCCTGACAAATTCGCTGACAGCCTATCGCTCCGGCTTGTTCGCGCACACCAACGACGGTGGATATACATTTGCCATTGCGGGCACTTCCGGTTCAACCAACTTGCCGGCGGGCGATGGAGTCGGTTCCATCAAAATCAGCTCCGGTGGCAGTGCGATCTGGTCGTTGAATCTGGCCGATGGCACCGTCCTTTCCTCCCTTTCAACGTCAGTTTCTCAGAACGGGTTCGCTCCGATTTCCCAATCCCTCTACTCCGGCAAGGGGTTCATTTTAGGATGGCTGACCATTTCCGGCCAGTCGGGCGGCGACGTCTCCGGCTTGCTCCAATGGATTAAGCCGGGACAGCACACAGCCGCATATTACCCCGTTGGTTTTACCAACTTCAACGCCCGCGTCATCGGGTCCAGGTTCTTCCCCTCCAATTCCACCCCCATCCTTGCGACGACCAATCTGCTGTTCAGCGTGTCCCAGGGCAATTTGCCATCCGCCATCACCAATGAAATCGAACTGCAAAAGGCAGACAAAATCACCAGCACAAACAAGACCCTCAAATTCACAGTCACCCCAAGCACAGGCCTGTTCACCGGTTCCGTCAGCAATATCTACACCAACAAGCACCTGAAAACACTCTCCTTTCATGGCGCTTTCTTGCAGAAGCAGCAGGCCGGCGTCGGCTTCTTCCTGGGCACCAATCAGAGCGGCCTTTTGAACATCGGCGCCGATCCTTTTGCGGCCTCAGCAGGCCCAGCCGGCGTCGTTGTTCTGACTGGCACCGACACGCTGTTGACAAATTTGGGAATAGGCGAATTTGGCTCTAACGTCCAGTTCAGCGCCGGGCCGCTGGGTGACATTACGGTCAGTCTTCCCCCGGGAGCCGTTACTAGCAATGTCACCATCAGCCTCTCCTCGAACAGCGGAGATTTCACCCCTCAAAGCGGCACGGCTGCCGGTTATATCCTCAATCTCCAAGTCAACAGCAACTCCGCCAATTTCGGCCAGCCCATCTCCATCACCATTCCCTACCCGACCAATGGCAATGTCGTCCCCGTCCCCTACTACATCTCCTCCAACGGCGCCTTGGTGCCCTGCCAAGTCGTTTCCATTGATACCAATGCCGGCACGCTCACCTTCCAGACCTTCCACGCCTCTCTTTACACCTGGATTCTGGCGCAGTTGGGCCTGTCCACCACTACCGCTCCCGCCACCGCCTACCTCCCGTGGGCTGACGGCTTCCAAGTGGGCAATCCCGGTTCGGTTTACAACCCCGGCGGCGAGTGCCTTGGCATGTGCGCGTTTGAACAGTGGTTCTTTGAGAATGAAGGCGGCGGATTTTACCCCCTGTTCATGCAGTCTCTTCCACTGCCCAGCGGAGGGACCATCCTCGGCCAGGAGATCATTCGCACCCGCGCCTTTGACTCCGTCGCCCAACTCTGGTCCGACTATCTGCCGGCGGTGCAAAACAATTACAATTTGCCTGCCGCCTACCGGATGGCCTCCATGATCAATGTCCTCGACAACACCCACATCCCAACCATCCTCAATCCTTTTGGCAACGGCTCTCACGCCATTCTCGCCTACGATCACACCAACAACGGCAGCATCCAGACTCTCTTGATCAACGATCCCAATTTCCCGGGGACCACCCAGACCCTCTCCTACGATCCCGCCAACTCCAACGTCCTGTCTTATAAGACCTTCCCTGCTGTAGCGCTCATCGGCGAGGGTTCCTTCCAGGCTGAGGGCTTTGAAAATATCTACGCCGACGCCCTGCTTGGCTTTGATGGCAGCGGCGCCGCCCAAGTCAAAGTCACCTCCGACACCGATGGCGAGCACATCATGAACCGCAACATTAATCTTGTCGGCACAATTGACAGCGGGCAGGTGCTGGTCTCCGAACTGGATATCGTGTTGAATTCGAGCGAAACCATCGCCACTTCGGTGGACCAGTCCGGCTACTTTAGTGTGGAACTCAGTCTAAACTCCGGGACCAATACCCTGGGATTTGTCACCAAAGGAATCAACGGGAACGGAAATCTTGTCCAAGTCCCCAACACTCAAAAGCAGCCTTTCCAGATCATTGAGGATGTCACCAATGCCGTCATCCTCGCCACATTGACCTGGAATACCGACAACACCGACCTGGACCTCTACACCATTGATCCCACTGGTGATTACTCCTGCTATTACCATCACACCACCGCCTCTGGCGGCAACCTGGATTTCGACCAGACAGAGGGCTACGGCCCGGAACACTGGACCTTGTCCACCGCCAACACCATCCAATGGGGCGGCACCTATACATTCCGCGTCCACTACTATGACGACCATGTGAATGACATCCCCGGACCCGCAATACCGACCCAGTGGACCGTCAACGTCCTCCTGTACGAAGGAACGCCCAACATGCAGAGCAGCACTTTTAACGGCGAATTGGATTACCATGATGCTTCCGATAATGCTGGTCCAGACGGAACCGGCGCCAGTTGGGCCGACGTTTGCACCGTCGTCCCAATCCAGGCCGACGAGGAACATGCCCGTCCCGCCATCAGCCGCGGACCGCATGGAAAGATCATCATCACCGTCCCAGTTCCTTCCATGGACGAGCAAATCCAAATCAAGACCAACGAACAAGGAAACGCCCAGCCAGATGCCCCCCGCAAAGCAAAGCCAAATCAGGCGCGAAAGTAGAACCATCATGAACCGCCTCCAAAGCCTGTTCGGCTGGTATTGCGCGGGAGTGGCCATATGGCTGCTCCTGCCCGGCGTGGCCTGCGGTGCGGCAGGCCCCAAAGGCGCCGCCTTCGATTCCGGCCGCGAGGTTGATGTCCTCTCAACCAACGTTTCAGCCGCAGGCGCAAAAATCCAGGTCGCCCAACCCGGTTCGCCACTGGATGGCGTCACCGTCGAAATCCCGCCGGACGCCGTGACGGACACCGTTCCAATTCGCCTCTATTACAACACAGGCAAATTCACGCCGGTATCCGGCACGCCGGCCCCTGTCGTCGTTGGCATCTCCGCAGGGAACCTGAAGCGGTTCCAGAAAATCGTCAAAATCCAGGTTCCCTACGATGCCAAACACTACGCGGGCATGGCCGTCGTGGGCTACGCCATTGGCGCCGGCGGCAAAGTGACCGGCCTTCAGATGCTTTCCCAGGACGAAAAGGCCGGAACAGCCACCTTTGGCACCCTCGTCCCCGTCCTTTTCACCTGGGTCTGCGCAAAACCGTGAGCTGCCAAGTCCAACCCCTCCTGCTTTGCAGGCTGGCTATCGGGGCCGCTTCTGAAGAACAGTTGGTTAAGCCCTAACGAGAATATTTCACACCCGCCTCAAACGTCTGACAAAGTGCGATGTAGGGCGAGGCTCGGACGAGCCGTGACTCGATTGATTTCAGCTTTCCGCTTTCCCAATTTCAGCTTTTCACCTTCAGCCTTCTCCCAGTCCCACCCCGCCGCACCACGGATCAATTCGGATTGGATTCCCCGCCAATTCCGTGTTCGCCGCATAGTTGCGCCACAGCCAAGCCGCGACCGCGGCGTTGCGCGCGCGAATCAAGACCGCCGCCTGCTTGTCTGCCAGCACCGGAAAATCCGCCTCCAATTCCGCAAGCCCAAAGTCGGACTCGCCACCGGCTTCTTCCGCAGGTTGCGCGGCATCGGGAGCGCCGCCTTCCCCTTCCTCCGCCAATTCAGGCGGCGGCGGCGGCGGCGGAGACAGCGCGCTCAACACAAAAAAGAACTGCTTATCCTCGGCCCAATTCAATCCCGAACGAACATCCTCCGGCAAATCCAGGCGCAACCCCTCAAGACTGGGACCGGGCTGGCACAGAGCGTTCACGTCCACCCAATAACCCTGGTCAAAATCATCGGCGGGAACCAATTCCAAATCCGTTTGCGCCTGCTTCGCAACCGCCTGCCAGTCAATCGGAACCGATTCCGTTTCCGTCAGCAGCTTGTCCACAAACGCCGTGGCCGTCATCTTGTGGATTTGCGTCTGCGTTTGCGTTTCCCCTTCCGGTTGCGCGCACAACCATTCCTCAAACCGCTTTCGCGCCTCCTCCTCGCTGCCCGCGCACATAATCGAACTCTGGCACCCGCCGCGCCCCGGCCCAAGCGGCTGCGAGCGCGTGAACCCTGCTGCGATAAAATATCCGTTCATGTCACTCATATTCTCTTGCTCCTTATCGCGATCATACTACTTAGGCTCTATTACTTCCAAGCCGCGAACATGCCGGAATTCCGCTGCGTTGAATGTAGCCAAAGCCCAGCGCCGATGTACCGCCGCAGCCGCGACAATCAAGTCGTGCGGGCCGATCATCAATCCCGCGTTGGAGAGTTGCACCCAGAGACGCGCATGGACTCGCGCCATCGCCGCATCCAATGGCACCACTTCCAGTCGGCGGAAGGTCTTCTCAAGCCAACGGCTGCGCCGCCTGCCTCGGTCTGCGTCAGGTTCAGATTCAACTCCAAACCACAATTCAGATAGCGTGATGACGCTGACAGCGACGGGTTCCGGTGGCCGGGCGCGCAACCAAGAGGACAAATTGAAACGATTCCTTTCGTCGGCGATAAACAGCGAACTGTCCAGGATCAGCCCCACGGATTCTTCAGGGGTTTGAGAGCTTTGCGGCCTTTGCGCACGGCGATGGCAAAAGCGCGACCGTCCTGAATGCTGAGTCCGGCGTCGGCCAAATCAGCGGCAAATTCATGACTGTTGCAATTGCCCTCTCCCGCAGGCACCAAATAAGCGCAAGGAACCCCTTCCCTTACGATTTGGAATGATTCCTGATCATCAACCACCCTGCTCAGGAACTTTGTAAAGTTCCCGGTCGCCTTGTCCGCTTCCAACGTCTTCATGCAGGACAAATTAGCCGAAACCGCTGTGAACGTCAATCTTCCGGTCGAATTGACCTTTGCATTGGCCGATTGGAATTCGCCTTTTCAGCACCTCCAAAACTCCCCAATGCAACCATCGAATATCTTGCCGCCCATTCTAAATACCGGTGCCCGCTTCAGCCGCCCAAAATCCTGAAACTCCTTCATCAAAACTCCAAATAAACCATGCCACACCACCCAGCACAAACCAGGGTCGCCGACCTCGTCATAATCCAATTTATACCGCTGACCCGTCACGCTCTGGAAAATCCCAGTCTCGCCGGGTGCCTCAAGCCCTTCGATGCTAAAGTTCCTATATTCCGAAAAGGCAAAATCAAAAGGAGAATCGCAGTAACGCCCGAATTCGTCCTCCCCATGCCTAAAATGCTGGTACTTCGCTACAGTCCCGGCCGAGTGGTTTTCGGTGTCCAAACAGATAGATCCGTAAAAGTTGATCACTCCCTCCCAAAGCTGCGGACACCCGCTGAACGCCACACACGAAACCTCCACGTCCGGGTGCTCCTCCGCGAATTCCCGGACACTCCCGGCAAGAAAGCCGTTGAACGGCGCGCGATAAGGTGAAAAGTCAATCACAATAACAAGGGCGTCTGATCCATCTTGGCTGTGGCCCCGGCGGCTTGTCAAGCGTCACACTCCTTTCCCGCCACAAAAATAATCCTTTCAAGCCTAGCAGCGCTATGCTATTCTTGCGTTATGTTATCGAAAGAACTTGTTGCCGCCAGCTCGGTGCCTTTGGTCCTTTCGGTGTTGGCCGGAGGCGAAAGCTACGGCTACGCGCTCATCCAGCGCGTCCGCGACCTCTCGGAGGGCAACATCGTCTGGACGGAAGGAATGCTCTATCCGGTGCTCCATTGGATGGAGGACGAAGGACTCGTCGAATCAGAGTGGAAGGAATCTGAGATCGGCCGCAAACGGAAGTACTATCGCCTGCGTCAGGATGGCCGCAAGGCGCTGGAAGCGGAAAAGAATCAATGGCTGGCCGTCCACACAACCCTCAACAAATTATGGAAAACTCAACCCAGTTTGACTTGAAAGACGCAATCCGCCAGTGGCGCGACAGCCTCGCGGCGTCGCTGGCTTGCCGGCCAGATGACCTGGATCAACTCGAATCTCACCTGCGCGATTCGGTCACGACCCTTCAAACCACGGGGTTGTCGCTCCGCGAAGCCTTCTGGGTGGCGAAAAGCCGCCTCGGGACAAACGACCAGTTAGGCTGCGAATTTGCCAAGGTCAATGCCGGCCAGATTTGGTTCGACCGCGCCTTATGGATGCTGATGGGTTATCTGCTCCTTCAAAGCATCACCACGCTTGCCGAAGGGTTGAGCAACTTGGCGGCCATTCTCCTTCACGGCATTGTGGGGCAGGATCATCTGCTAGGGCCTATCTGCGGAATTCTGTCCCTCGGGACATGCGTAACCTTGCTGCTCTTGGTTTGTCGCTCGGGAAGGCAGCGCAATGGAGTCGTCTCATCCGTTGTAGATTGGATGAAATGCCATCCTGTCACTGCTGCGGTGGGGATGTCTTTGATCGGTCCGATCAATTTTGCGATGACTGTTCTCATAG
>Ga0302320_10013047_pt1 | contig 17395 bp, 22 predicted proteins | sample Bog_T0_3_FD_202130 | JGI IMG/M metagenome (GOLD analysis project Ga0302320, IMG submission 202130) | Peat permafrost microbial communities from Stordalen Mire near Abisko, Sweden - Bog_T0_3 | ecosystem: Environmental > Terrestrial > Soil > Wetlands > Peat | place: Sweden: Abisko, Stordalen Mire...
TCCGGGCTCGCCGCTTTAACGGCTTTGAGGATTAGATCGGCGGCCGCGAGTTCGCTTTCGACCACGCTGTAAATACTCACGGCGAGCGCCATGCGTTGCTGATCGGTCACCGGAACGAGATCCGCAGCGCCACGCATAGGCGCTTGCGCGGTAGCCAGCGCGGCCGCGGCGCCACGCATAGCGTGGAATATATCGACGCCCCGGCTGCCAGGACGCCTCAAACTCCAGCCCCATTCTTTGATACGGGCCGCCAGCGTGCCCCGCGTGATGCCCATCACTGCGGCAATGTCGTTCAGCGGTGTCAGTGTCTGTTCGTAAAGCCGCTTGCCTTCGGCAATGATCTCAGGTGCGATTTCGATTTTACGGGCAACCATGGCGAACCTCCCGCGAATAAAAAACGCGCCGGCTTTAGGCCAGCGCGCGGGTGAATTCCAAGAGTGACTAGGCGTGAATTGTCAGTAGAACGTCAGTTGAACGAAACGATCGCGATCGCGATCAGCACGACAATGGCGCCGATTACCAGGCCTTGCGCCAGGCGCGACGCATGCGGCCGGTAAGAGCCGGGTTCGGGTAGCCTCTCGTCCGAACTCTGCTCCATGGAGGCGGCCGCCTATGCAGTATTGCGGACAAGCCGCCGATATCAGCTTGCGAAGAAATACAAATACACCGCGACGAACAGCACGATCGCGCCGACAGTGCCAAATCCCAGCATATAGAGCACGGGTTTACCAAGAACGCCACCGCGCGCTTCGATCGCCGTTTCTACGATATGGCCTTGCTCGACATGCGGCATTGGGTGTCTCCTGCTGTATTCCCTCCAGGAGGACAACGCCCGCAGCGCCCGGCCGTTCCACGGCCCTGCTCGCTCGAAACGCAATTCTGCAGCATGGGATAAACATAGCAGAGTAGCGTCATGCTGTCAATATAGTCCTAGGACTTTTTTCGACAAATTTTTTGGTGGTGAGTCAGTTTGATGGTGGCAGCGTTCCGGGCTGGAAAAAGGCCGCTTCCGAGCGCATATTCGGGCGATGGTGCTCAATTTTATCAAAATCGCGCTATTGGCTGGCCTAGTGGTACTAACCCTCGGCGTGATCCCAAACAGGCGTTGGGGCGGTATTATTGCCATTGGGGTATGCATCGTTATCGCCAGCGTCCTTCATTTCGCCGCGCCTTGAAATGATCCGCAAACTATTTTTGCATCCCTGCCGATAGGAAAGTCTCGGGTAACGCAAGCGCTTAGCCCGATCGGACGTTCGCTTTAAGCGCGGCCGCGCGGCGGGCGCGTGTCAAAACCCAATTTAAAAACCGGAATCTTTTTTGCGTCGAGCACCGTCATCGACCAGGCCGAAAGGTCCTGCACATTGGGGTGGCACATGGCGACCTTAAGTTCGCGCACCTGCCGGTTGGCGTTGGCGCGGGCTGCCGCCATGCCGCTCAATTCAACCCCCGAACTATCGGTGAATTGGCGCTTCCCATCTGAAAAATGGAAATAATAGCGAGGCACGGGCGGCCTTCTCGAAGTCTGCGGCGGTATCATGGTCCGCAGTCATCGAGCTAAGCGCTGTGGCAGCGCGAAATCAAGCGCTTTGCGCTTTCTACTTGTGCACAACAGGGATAACCGCGGGCAATAGCGCAAACTTCACAATGCGCTGAAGGCTACTCTCGCTCTGAAGTCGTCAGTCTTTGTGGTCAAGGACTCGTACCTTCCGCGTTCCTTGCCAAACCTCAATGTTATGGCCGTCTAAAAGTTTTTTTGCCTCCCCCAATGCGGCGGCGTCGTCGGGGAGGTCGTATTCGATCGGCGCCGCTACGGCTGCGGTGCCGTCGGGCTTCATCGTGTAAAATCGATATTCTGGCATGACGCACTCCACTGCCCTAAAGGTTGAAGTTTTCAGCAGTCGAGGCCGCCGCCGCGGTGAGGACGTCGCATTTCACGCAGCGGAAAACGTTAATCGGCTGGTCCGCAACTATTTGCAGGCTGTGCCAAACGGTGGGCAGGCCGCATTTAGAGCAATTTGATCCTGCGGTTTTGAACGGTTTCATGTACTCGGCCTTATTGACAGGCGGGAGTACCTAACGCTCAGCCATCGGCACGCCTGGGCAAGCCCCGCTACCGATGATGTCTCATATTGACCGGTTAATCCCGGCGCGTCCGGTCTAAACAGACCAGATCGGTAAATTAAAACGGCGCAGCCGAAAGCTATGGAACTCAGCGAGTCTTGAAAATAGGTCCGTATTGAAGAAGGCCTGTTTCAACGCACCGGCAAATCGGGCATTTAAACTTTCGCCGCCTTACCCACGGCTCCTCTGGCTCCGCCCGAACAAACGCCATCGGTTTCCGGCAGGCCGGACATACCGGCGGGTCGAAATTCTTAAGCCAAACGGGATGAGGTCGCATGGCCAACCTGCAATTCCTCCATGCGGCATTTTCGTAGTTTACGGCCGCGAAGTCTGCCCGGCTGCCGACATACGCCTATCTCGGGTTAAAACGGACCGCCATCGCGCGGGCGGCGCTCTTTTTAGTTTGGATCATCTCGCCCGCAAGTTTGCGATGCAGCTCGATAAGGCCATACATCAAAGAGCTAGCGGCGCTCAGCGGGTTTTTTTGCCGTTGGCGTCGAAATGCAGGCGCGCCGCTTCGATGCCGGCGCGATTTTTCCGCGCCCACAGGCCGAGCGCGCTCACCGGTTCGAGCAGCGAGCGCCCGAGTTTGGTCAATTCATAATCCACGCGCGGCGGCACGGTCGCAAAAACCGTCCGCGTCACCAGCCCGTCGCGCTCTAGTCCGCGTAGCGTAAGTGTCAGCATGCGCTGGGAAATACTGCCGAGCGCGCGCCGCAATTCGTTGAAGCGTTTGGAGCCGTCGCCCAGCGTTGAGACCACCAGCACGGTCCATTTGTCGCCGACGCGCGCGAGCACCTCGCTCACGGCGCGGCAATCCTCGGTGGCTTGCAGATTGCCCTCCAAGGCTGTGCGCGGCGGGGATCTTTGCGCTTTTACCGGCAAAGAACTGGACAAGGAACCGGGCAAAGAACTGCCCAAAGTTCCTGCCAAAGTTCCCCGGCTGTGACCGGGTATCAGACCTGTGCCTTCTTGCGTTCGCTGTTTAGTCATCTATGTAGCCCTAGTATACGTTCGTAACCAAGGTAGAGGCAGCCATGACCAAATTCAAGCTCGGCATTATCGTCGGCAGCAACCGCAAGGAATCGATCAACCGCAAGCTCGCCCAGGCTCTCGTAAAGCTCGGCGGCAATGCCTTCGATGCCAAATTCATCCGCATCGACGACCTGCCGATGTACAACCAGGACAACGAGCAGCCCTTGCCGGAGTTGGTCGCCCGCTTCAAATCCGAAGTCGAGGCGTCCGACGCACTGCTGTTCGTCACGCCCGAACATAACCGCTCGCTGCCCGCGGTGCTCAAGAACGCCATCGACTGGGGCGGGCGGCCTTACGGCAAGACCTCTTGGCCCGGCAAGCCAGCCGCCATCACCGGCACGTCCGGCGGCGCCATCTCCTCGGCCATCGCCCAGCAGCATCTCAAGGTCGTGCTCGCCAATCAGGGCATGCACGTGATGGGCGGCGAGGCCTATCTCTTGTTCAAACCCGAACTGCTCAATGCCGAGAACGATGTCACGGACGACAACGTGCGCAAATTCCTCAAGGCCTTCATCGATCAGTTCTCGGCTTTCGCCGGACGCTTTGCGCCACAGCGCGCCGCCGCCGCCTGAACGATCGCGCACTACGGGACTGATTCGTGGGCTTCCGCCCATAGCGGCGCAATGGTACATTTCCCTCCCGGGAGCATGCTGAATTTGGCGTCCTAACATCCACGCAAAGAATGGATGCGGACCGGCTCATTGGGAGGAAACTACCATGCGATTTTCGCGAAACGTTACCCCGCTTCTATTCGGTACTGCCTTGACGCTGGCCGCCGGTTTTACCGCGCCGGCGCAAGCGGATGAATTGCGCATCGGCTTTATCGCGCCGATGACCGGCATCTTTGCCCAGGTCGGCAAGGACATGGTCGACGGCTTCCAGATGTATCTCGACGAGCACGGCAACAAGCTCGGCGGCATGGACGTCAAGTTCATCGTCGAGGACAATCAGGCCAAGCCCGACGCCGCCGTCACTAAAGCCAAGAAACTGGTGCTGTCCGACAAGGTCGACATGTTCGTCGGCGGCGTTTTGGCCTCGACCGGCTATGCGCTGGCGCCCGTGAGCACGCAGGAAAAGACCGTCTATATCGCGTCGATCCCGGCGGCCGACGACCTCACCCAGCGCGAGCTTGCCAAATATCCCTATATGATCCGCACCGGCTGGTCGTCGTCGCAGCCCGAGCACCCGATGGGCCAATGGGCCTGCGATCAGGGCTACAAGAAAATCGTCGCGGTCGCCGCCGATTACGCCTTCGGCTATGAGCAAGTCGGCGGCTTCCAAAAGGCTTTCGAGGATTGCGGTGGCAAGATCATCCAGAAAATCTGGCCACCGCTCGGCACCAAGGATTTCGGGCCGTTCATCCCGAACATCAAGTCCGACGCCGACGCCGTGTTCTCGCTGATGGTGGGGCCGATGTCGCTGCAGTTCCCCAAACAGTTGCGGGCGGCCGGCTACAAGAAACCGATCATCGGCGGCGGCACCAGTTATGATGAATTCGCGCTGCCCTTCATGGGCGACGAAGTGATCGGCGATGTCTCCTCGCTGCAATACAGCGCCGCGCTCACGACGCCGAGAAACGAAGACTTCGTGAAAAAGTACCGCGCCAAATACGGCAAGGTGCCGTCCTATTTCTCGGAGAGCAATTACACCACCGCCGAATTGATCGACGACACCATCAAGAAATCGGGCGGCAAATTCCCCGGCGCCGAAGCCTTTATCAAGACCATGGCGGGGCTCAAAATCGACGCGGTGCGTGGGCCGATGAGCTTCGACGACATGCGCAACCCGATCCAGAACATCTACATCAAGAAAGTCGAGAAAAAGAAGATGTTCGGCTACGACAAGGACGAACTCTGGAACACGGTGATCAAGACCTATCCAAACGTCAGCCAGTTCTGGACCTATGGCAAAGAGAAATTCCTGGCGCAGCCGGTCTATAGCCGCGACTTCCCGCCCTGCAAATACTGCGAATAATTCCGGCGATTAATCGCCTCAAAGATGAAAAACCCCGGCCTTCGCGCCGGGGTTTTTTTATCATGCGCTCTTAGTTATGCGCGCTCTTAGTTATGAGCCCTTGGCGTCTTGCCGACGCCCCATTCCGCCGGGATCGGCGTCGCCGGACCCGACGGCGCTTCCGCGCCCTGGCTTGGCGGGCCTTTCAGCGGGCGCTCCTCCAGTGAGATGAGGAACGCCATGCCGAAGGTGAGCACCAGCGCGCAGGCCATGAACACGAAGCGGAACGCGTAACTGAGTTCATTGGCGGAAGCCGCGCGCGCCAGCATTTCCACCGACATGCCGGTGACGCCGCCGAGCCCGCCCAGCACGATGGCGCCCAGCACCGCCACCACCAGCGCTGAAAACAGCGCGCGGAAGAAGTTGGCGGCGCCGGTGGCGACGCCCATTTGCGAGCGCGCCACCGCGTTTTGCAGGCAGACGGTTGAAACCGGAAATACCGTGCCGAGCCCCGCGCCGATCAACATGAGCAACGCCAGCACCAGCAATATCGGCATCGAACCCGGCCAGATCGCCAGCGGGCCCAGCGAGAAGATCGCCAGGCTCACGCCTATCAGCGGCATGCGTTTGTAATGCGTCACATGCATCATCAGCCGGCCGGTCACCGTGGACGACAGCACGGTCGCCCCCATCAGCGGGATCAGCGCCAGGCCCGATTGGCCGGCCGACAAATGCAGCACGACTTCGAAAAACAGCGGCACGAAAATCGTCATACCGACCAGCGTGCCCATATTACAGGCTCCCGCGAGAGCGGCGCAGCGCACCACCGGATTGGCGAGTACGGTCAGAGGCAAAAACGGTTCGCGCGCGCTCACCAGCCGCCAGGCAAACAGTCCCCACAGAATCGCGGACGACAGCAACAGCGCGCCCGTCGGCGCCGAGATCCAGTCATAGCGCCGCCCGCCCCAGGACAGCGCCAGCAGCATCGCGATCGACGCGCACATCATCAGCGCGGCGCCGATGAGGTCGAGTTGGTGCTTGCGCGGGGTAAACGGCACCAGCTTCAGCACGCTCGATGTCATGCCGAGCGCCGCCAGGCCCAACGGCAAATTGATCCAGAAAATCAAAGACCAGTTGAGATGCTCGGTCAAAAATCCGCCGAGCACCGGCCCGCCGACCGAGGAGGCCGCGAATACCGCGCCAATATAGCCCTGGTAGCGGCCGCGTTCGCGCGGCGAAACGATGTCGGCGATAATGGTCTGCGCCAGCGCCATCAGTCCACCGCCGCCCAGCCCCTGCAGCGCGCGGGCGAGCACAAGCGCGAGCATGCTCGGCGCCATCGCGCAGGCGACCGACCCGACGATGAAGATACAAATGGCGGTCAGCATCACGCCGCGCCGGCCGTAAATGTCCGACAGTTTGCCATAGAGCGGCGTCGAAGCCGTGCCGGTCAACAGATAGGCGGTGACCACCCAGGACAGGTCGTCGAGATTGCCGAAATGCCGGCCGATGGTCGGCAGCGCGGTAGCGACAATGGTCTGGTCGAGCGCGCCCAGGAACATCGCCAGCATGATGCCAAGCACGATGGCGCGCACTTCCGGATGCGTGAGCGTACGCGGCTCGTGGCGCGCTACGTCGCCTGCCGGCGGGCTCTTTTCGGCTTTGGATTTTTCGGGCTTGCCGGGCATGGGAAGCGCTTGATGCCGCGTGCGCGCGCGTATTGCAATGGGGCAAATGCGGTGGTGGTATGAAACCGCGCCGCAGCGCAAACTCGCCTCATAATAGGAGAACCGAGACGCCGATGCGGCTAGCTGCCCGACTTATGACGATCTTAGCGCTGCTGGCGCCGGTATCCGCGGAAGCGCGCGGCGCCCTGCCGCCCGGCTTTGTTTACCTGCGCGATATCGACCCCAGCATCGCGCAGGACATGCGCTATGCCGGCATCGACAATTTCACCGGCCGCCGTCTTCCTGGCTATGCCGCGCCCGAATGCGTGCTGCGGAGCGACGCGGCACTCGCCCTCAAGCGCGTGCAGACGGATCTGGCGCGCCAAAACCTGAGCCTGAAAACCTATGACTGTTACCGCCCGATCCGCGCCGTCGCCGCCATGGCGCGTTGGTCGCAAAACGGCGACGCCACGACCAAACGCTTCTACCCCGAACTCGAGAAGCGCACGCTGTTTGCCTATGGCTATATCGCCGCGCAATCCGTGCATTCGACCGGCACGGCGATCGACCTCACGCTGATCGCGCGCAACGCGCCGCCGTTGCCATACGATCCCTCAGTTCGCTATGGCGCCTGCACGGCGCCGGCCGCTGCCCGCGCGCCCGACAATAGCCTCGACATGGGAACCGGCTTCGACTGTTTCGATCCGCGCAGCTACACCGCAAGTGGCGCCATCGCGCCCGAGCAAAAACGCGCGCGGGCGGCGCTGCTCGCGGCCATGCATGCGCACGGCTTTCGCAATTATTTCCGCGAATGGTGGCACTTCACGTATGGGCCGCGCCCGGCGCAGGCCTATGATGTTCCGATTGCACCGCGCTAAGGCGAGTTTCAATTCTCCGGCGCGCTCTTGCGCTTAGCCCCTTTGGGCCATTTGCCCGGCCAGCTGACGACATATTCCTCAAGCCGCGCGTCCGGCACGTCTTTTTCGGATGCCGTGACGCGGCCGCGCACCGAGATGCCGGCCTGGTGCACCGTGTCGGGCGAGCCCGACACCAGAGGGTGCCACCATTTGAGGTCCTGGCCGTTAGCGACGAGGCGGTAGCCGCAGGTCGGCGGCAGCCAGGTGAGCCGCTTGACGTTGCGCGGCGTGAGCCGCACGCAGTCCTTCACCTTGGCCTGGCGCCGAGGATAATCCGAACAACGGCAAGTCTGGCCGTCGAGAAGGCGGCAGCCGACGTCGGTATAGACCACCGCGTTGGTTTCCTCCTCGACGAGCTTATTGAGGCAGCAGCGCCCGCAGCCGTCGCACAGGCTCTCCCACTCCGCCTTGCTCATCTCGCCCATGCGCTTAGTGCGCCAGAACGGCGCTTGCTCGTCGGCCATGCGAATCCTCGTGAGCCGCCCTTGTAGACCCTCGAACTGGCTTAGTCATGTCGGGCAAGCCGTCGTCATCCCCTGCTCGCCTTTTCCTCCGCCACCAACGCCTCCACGCGCGACAAAGCGACCGTCATCAGCCGCAGGTACACGCCCTCGATCAGAAAATCGCGCGGCGTGGGCGGCGGCAAAGGCCCTTTTGGCTCCCGCTTCCTGAACCGCCCGGGCAGCGTTGCGCATTTTTCGGCGTGCGCCCGGTCGCGTTGTTTAGCGCGCTCTCTGCCGCGTCGTTCGCGCCAGCGACGGTATTCACTCAACGCGAAATTGTTGGCTTCGATGGCGTGGATCATCGCCTCGGCGCGCGCGACGCGCTTGGCCTCGGCCTGCGCTTCGTCCGACAAAAGCTCGGCCTCCTGGCAAGCGAGCGCCGCGCGTTTGGCGCCCGCCGGATCGGTGGCCTTGAGCCCAAGCGCTATGGGCTTGCCTTTGTCGGCGCGCCGAATGAAGCGCGCGCCCGCGCCCTGCACAGGCGCAAAGTCCGGCCGGCGATAACGCGGCTTCCACTTATGCTTGGCGGCGTATTTGTAGATCGTGCGCTCGGTGACGCCAGCGAGCGCCGCAATCTCACGCACCGGCACGGCGCTGGTCTCATACAGCGCGCGCGCTTTTTCGGTGAGGCTTGCCGCGCCGAAGCTTTGCGAAGGCGGGCTCTTCTCCCCTCCCCCGCAAGCGTCAGCGCAGCGTGGGGAGGGGTCAGGGGTGGGGGTGGCTTCGTTAGCCGCCAGTGGCGCGGCAGCCAACCCCCGGTAAATCTCGCGCGCCTGCGCGCGCACGGACGTGCGTTTAGTCATGGCTGAAGATTCAGTTGTGGAGGATGGCGGGAATATAGCGAAGCAGCGTGACGCTGTCAAGGACTATATTCCGTACAGATTAAGCTGCTTCCAGCCGTGCCAATTCTTCCTCAAACCGAAAGCGCAATTGCGCGCCCGCTTACCGATAAACCTCCCGCCGGTGCCCAACCGTCACCACCAGCACGACAAATCGGTCATCCTCGATGGCGGCGACCACACGATAATCGCCAATCCGGTAGCGCCATAGGCCCTTGAGGTCACCCGTCAGCGCGTGGCCAAAGCGCCGCGGGTCGGCGGTGGTCGCAATGCGTTCGCGCAGATAGCGGGCGATCGCCCGTTCCGCCTCGGCGCCAAGCTTGCGCAGGTCGCGGTCCGCGGCGCGGTCGAACTCGACCCGCCAGACCGGCTTGGCCATCAGTCTGCCGCTGTCTTCTTGACGCGGCGCTCAACGGCTTCCAGCGTCACGCGCGGGCCGCCGCGGCTCAGGCGCTCACGCGCGAGGTAATTGTCCTCGATATCCTCGATCTGACGCACGATGGCCTCGCGGGCGTAATAGCTTTTGGTGCGGCCGGTCTTTTTGGCCAGCGCGCCAAGGCGTTTTTCGATGTCGGGCGGCAAGCGTAAAGCCAGCATTTCGTGGTCTCCCAGTTGCTATACACGTATAGCGAAATACGGCTCCCGGCAAGCCTTCGTCTCTCCCTTCCGTCGAAGCGCCCCCTTACGACGCCGGAAGTGCTACCCCCCACCCCGACCCTCCCCCATCCGCCTTCGCCCTCCGGGCTCCGGCGGACAAGCAGGCAAGTTCCGCCCCCAAATCCCCATATTTCCCGTTCACCTTGCCCGGTATTAACCCTCCCCCGCCATTGGCCGGGGCGCCCCCGATCGGCTAAGTTGCTGCTTCGCGGCCATTGAGCCGCAGGCCCGGCCGGCCCCAGCGAGAAGAGCGACACCAGCTTGCGCGATCTGTTCCCCGAGGACTGGAAGCCCAATCTCAAGAAGCGCCTGCTCGGGCTCGACGCCTGGGTGGACTTTAGCCTGTTCCGCTGGGTCGCCGGCACGCGCGAGAGCTGGGAGCGCTTTTCGACCTTCATGGACCGCTTCCACGTCGCCGGCTGGCGGCGCTGGCTCATCGAACTCCTCTCAGAAGGCGCCACCTTGGGCGCGGCCGGCGCCGTGCTGCTGTTGGCGCTGGCGACGCCGGCGTTCCAGCTCACCTCGGACGACGACTGGCTCAAGAAGTCCGAGCTCGCCGTCACCTTCCTCGACCGCTACGGCAACGAAGTCGGCACACGCGGCATCCGGCACAACGACTCGGTGCCGCTCGACCAGTTTCCCGACAGTTTGATCAAGGCGGTGCTCGCCACCGAAGACCGGCGCTTCTACGACCATTTCGGCATCGATATCGCCGGCACCATCCGCGCGCTCGTCACCAATGCGCGCGCCGGCGGCGTCGTGCAGGGCGGCTCGTCGCTGTCGCAACAGCTGGCGAAGAATTTGTTTTTGTCGAATGAGCGCACGCTCGACCGCAAGATCAAGGAAGCCTTCCTGGCGATGTGGCTGGAAGCGCGCCTGACCAAGAACGAGATTTTGAAACTCTATCTCGACCGCGCCTATATGGGCGGCGGCGCGTTCGGCGTCGACGCGGCGGCGCAGTATTATTTCAACAAGTCGGCGCGCGACGTGAATTTGGCGGAAGCCGCCATGCTCGCCGGGCTGTTCAAGGCGCCGACCAAGTTTGCGCCGCACGTCAATCTGCCGGCCGCGCGCGCGCGGGCCAATGTGGTGCTCGATAATCTGGTGGAAGCCGGATTCATGACCGAAGGTCAGGTGTTCGGCGCCCGTCGGCATCCCGCCACCCCCGTCGACCGCCGCGACGAGCGCGCACCGAATTATTATCTCGACTGGGCGTTCGACGAAGTAAAGAAGCTCGTCGATACGTTCCCGAAATCGATGACCGAACGCGTATTCGTCGTGCGAACCGCGCTCGACACTAATCTGCAAAAGGCCGCCGACGCAGCAATCGAGAATTCGTTGCGCCAATATGGGCAGGAATATCATGCCAAACAGGCATCTTCCGTACTGATGGACGTGGATGGCGCGGTGCGCGCCATGGTGGGTGGCCGCGATTACGGCGCCAGTCAGTTCAACCGCGCCACCGACGCCATGCGCCAGCCTGGCTCGTCATTCAAACCCTATGTCTATGCTACCGCGCTGGAACACGGCTTCAAACCAAGCTCGATCGTCGTCGACAGCCCGATCTGCCTCGGCAACTGGTGTCCGCATAATTACGGCCACGGCTATGGCGGCTCGATGACCCTTATCACCGCGCTCACCCACTCGATCAACACCATCGCCGTGAAGCTGTCGGTCGCGGTCGGCGACGGCAATCCCAAACTTGGCCGCGCGCGCATTATCAAAACCGCGCACGACATGGGCATCCGCACGCCCTTGCCCGACACGCCATCGCTGCCGATCGGCGCCGATGAAGTAACCATGCTCGATCACACTGGCGCTTATGCAACCTTCCCCAATCTCGGCAAAGCGGTAACCCCGCATGCGATCCTTGAAGTGCGCACCGGTGGCGGGGAACTGATCTGGCGATACGACCGCGATGGCCCGAAGTCTCGTCAAGTGCTGCCCCCGCAAGTCGCCGCCGACATGATCAAGATGATGAATAGCGTCGTGGAAAATGGCACCGGGCGCCGTGCGCGCCTTGATGGCATTGCTGCCGCTGGCAAGACCGGTACCACCAACAATTATCGCGATGCCTGGTTCATGGGCTACACCGGCAATTTCGTTTGCGGCGTCTGGTTCGGAAACGATGACTACGCTTCGACCAATCGAATGACCGGTGGCGCGCTGCCGGCGATGACTTGGCACAACATCATGGCTTACGCCCACCAGGGCATCGAGCTAAAACAGCTTCCCGGCGTTGCCGTGCCGTCCGAGCACCAGCAACCAGTCGTTGCCGATGTCAAATCGAAATCCGACGAGCCGCCCCCGCCGTCGCGCCCAACGGTGCTGACCAAGCGCGGAGCCGAGATCCTGTTTCGTGTCGAGCACCTGATGGATGATGCCCACCGTGCCTTAGGGCCGGTCCAACCGACGGTTTCCACCGATAAAAAGCAGCAGGCGGCGGCCCCGCCAAAAAGTGATGCTCTCGCGGCGGCATTAGAGGGTCACGCATTCGGTGGCCGCAACTGATTAGTCGCTAAGGCGCGGCCAGCGTAGGCTCTCTGACTCGAATCAACACCTCCAACTTCCAGCGGATCGATCGTGCGGCTGCTTCTCGGAACGCTGTTTGCCCTAGCCGTCGCGGCAGTCGTTGGCCTCGGCGCGACTTATCTTGCGCTTACCCGCGGCGCAGCCTTTGGCGCGCTCACGATCGGCAGTTGGACCGCGTGGCCAAAAACCGGCACGCTCGACGCCGATCCCTATGCACGGGCAACGATCGCGCGCACCGGCCAATTGCCGATTGCGCTGGGCGACGGCGTGTCGTTTACCGCCCGAAGCGACGACAGCGGGAAGCTACTCGACGGCCGATGCGACGTAGTATTGTCAGGCATTACACCGGCGGCACGCTTCTGGACGTTGACGCTCTATAACGTCAAAGGCGAACTCGTCGCCAACGCGATCAACCGATACGGCTTCACAAGCCAGGGGATCGTCCGGCACGCCGACGGCAGTTTTGCAATCGTAATGGGGCCGCGCGCAAACCCTGGGAATTGGCTGCCGACCGGCGGCGTCGAGCGATACACGCTTATTCTGCGCTTTTACGACACGGCGGTTGGGGTTTCGACAAAGGCCGGCCGAGAAATCCCAATGCCGGCGACAAGCACGAGGAGTTGTCCATGATGCGATGGCTGCTCTTATTCTTGGGCGGGGCATTACTCGGCGGAATTGTGCATCTCGCGACCGTCATTATAATGCCGCGTACCGCGACACAGGACGCCTATTCGCGATTGGCGCGAATTGCGCCGGTCAACACCGTGATCTCGCTGCCGGCGCCGACGCCAGAAAGCGCAACAATGCCGTTCATGGATCCTGCCTTTGCCACCGCTATCTGCCGCTACGATCTTTCGCACGGCACGCTCAAACTGACTGTGCCGGTTAGCCTCGCTTATACGTCGATCTCTTTCTACACACGCTATGACGTGGCCTATTACGCTATCAACGATCGTGCGGCCGGCCGGCGCGTGATCGAGCTCGAATTGATGACGGTCGATCAGCACAACCAGATTCCGGAAGACGAGGATGTCACGGCGGCCGACCGGCTCATTGTGGACTCGCCCACGCTCACGGGGTTGATCGCCATCCGGGCGCTTGCTCCTGAGGCGGGGTTGATGCCGATGGCGCAAAGCACCATTGCAGCGGCCCAGTGCAAGCAGCAGGACGAGCCTAAGCCCGCCCGCTAACGAGTCTTTCCGGCAATTAGCGTGCCGCCGCCAAGCTTGGTTCTCGCACCCACGTTGGCGTGGGCCGAGTACGGTAGCGCGCTACTTGCGCCTGCAACTGATTGAGTACCCGTTCGACCTCGGCAGCCTGCGGCAACGGCGTCGTTATGACCAAACGTTCGAGCGCAAAGCGATATGACGCAACGCGCTGCGCTAATTTCTCGCCCACAAGCGATATGAGCGCGATGTTCTCGCGAATGCGCGCCAGTGCGTTCGCTCGCTCCGCAGGCGGAAGATCGGAAATATAGCCGAGACTTTTGCGCCGCTTTTGATCGATATCGACCACGCGGGTGGCCGTTTCGAAAAATTGCGGAAGACGTGTGATGTCGTTTCGAATGTCGTCCATGATCTGGGAATAGCGAGCCGACGGCGACCGATATCCGGATTCGAACAAGCGGCCAGCGTAACGCGTGCGATCGAATGGACCGCGATGATCGTGACCGATCGCGCCATATTCTCGGCCCACGGAAAACCATTGCTGACGGTCATAAGGCTGCTCGATCAGAGCAAAGGCGAGGTCACGAAGCTGGCGCTCGTCGTCCGTGAGTTCAAAGCTCGATGGCCAAGTCGGGCGGCCGGCTGCTGCGTCGCGGCCAAGCCAATCGTGCATTCCGTCGCTCACCAGCATGGGACGGACCGCCCCGAAGTCGCCGTTTGGAGCGCAAGCGGCTAGCATGGCCGCTACGGACAAGGCCGCCATATGGCGGCACCGGGCGGGCCTGCGCGGCAAAAGCGGCAAGGGAAACAGCATCGGACCTTTGAGCGGCGGGCCGCTTTAGCGCGCCAAACGTCGTCGGCGGCGACGGCCGGAGCTATTGCCAGTGTCCGGTTCGAGACCATTGGAACCGTCTGGATCGCGATCGATCCGGATCACCGGAAGGATAATAACGGTCGCCGGCTCAGTATTGGCATCGACATATCGGCCGCCGCGCCCGTAGCCCGCCTCGTCGGGAAATCGGATGACTTCGCCCATTGCAGTCCCCTTTCGACACCTACGTAATTAAAGGGGCTGCAAGGTTAACGCTCCGCTAACGCGGCCCCACTAATGTGACCCATCATCCGTTTGTAAAGCGTCGTGGTCATAATGAAGTCCTCCGCCTACCCCCCTCTTGACGGCCTCGTCGATCTGGCATGCCGGGACGGTGTCGATATCCGCCCGACGCTACTGCGCGTGCTCACCGATCTGTACGTGCAAAAGCCCAAACACAGCGCCGAGGAAGAAACCCAATATGCCGAGCTTGCGCTGGGCCTTATTGAGGTGGTCGACGCGCCGACACGTGCCGTAGTTGCAACAACTCTATCGAATTATCCGGGCGCGCCGGCGTCGGTCCTGCAAAAGCTCGGCGGCAGAGAACTTCCGCTCGACTTCAATGCGCCTATTCCAAATGAAGCAAAGACCGACGACCTGGTCGAGATGTTCTTTGCGGTCGGGGCCGACGAACGGCGTTTAATCCTCAGCAATCTCGATGCGGCAGCGACGGCGCCCGTGCGCCGCCCGCCGGCGGCATCGAGCGAATTAATCCGCCGCCTGGAGACCGCGGCATTACAGCACAATGCCGGCGAATTCGGCCGCATCCTGGCGCGCGCACTTGGCATCAGCCCGGCGCTGGCCGAACGGGTGACGCGCGATCAATCCGGTGAACCGCTGGTGATCGCAGCCAGGGCGCTCGGCATGACGGCCGCCGTGCTCCAGCGTGTTCTGCTTTTCCTAAATCCGGTTATTGGACAATCGGTCGAGCGGGTACACGACCTCGCTCGGCTGTTCGACGATCTTGCACCCGAGGCCGCCGAACGCATGCTGGGGATCTGGCGAAAAACCGGGACGCAATCGCGGCCCGTCCACGAGCCCGCGCATTACGACGACGAGCGCCGAGGCGCCCGTTCAATTACGACGCCTTCACAACAGCGCACAGGGCGCGGCGGCGGCGAACTGCCGTCCCGCATTAAAAGTTCTGGCCGCTAGATTACCGCGTCGTCGAGAAAATGCCGTCCGGCGCGGTCCTCAACTTCGATAATCCACACATCCGGATCGTAGCGAATTTCGCGCACAAGGCGGCCTTCGATATCAGCTTCAATTGCCGGCGCCGCGGCCCCGAGAATGGCCGTAAAAACCCGGCCCACCGGCTGAGCGTCGTCAAACACGGATTGCGGCGCCGGGCCATATAACTGCCCGGTGCCGTCGAGCCGATTGATCTTGATATATATCGCGCCGGCCTCTTCGGCGCCGCGCCGGCGCACCGCCGCGAACGCACCTTCGATATGGCAACGGCGCACATAGGCCGCCACCCAGATGCCGGATTTCAACCGCATTGTTTTTTCTAGCACAATTAGTCGAGTGGACGGCCCGTCATGGCTGCGAGTTCACGCATAAGCCGGTCGGATATCTGACCGGTCACCGGCAGCCGATGGTCCCGCTCGAATTTTTCGATCGCCAAGCGGGTATTGGCGTCGTATTCGCCGGTCGGCTTGATCTGGCCGTATCCGAAGGCCGCCAACGTACGCTGGACGGCGAGCACGCGTTTGGACGGCGCGATCAGTTCAGCGATTGGATCGTTATGTCTTGGTTCAATCTGGGCCGTGCGCTGCTGGACCGGTGCGGGTTGCGGCAACGCGACCGGCGTTTGCTGTTGAAGCGCGGCGACCGCTGGCGCTTCTTGCTTCACTGCTGGCCGCGCCGCAAACAATGGCGCGGGGTGTGGACCATGCTGCATAAACAGGGCATTAGTGAAAATCGCCAGCACTGCCGCGATGGCCATCATGGCGCCGACCGATTGGCGCGGATGACGGCCGATCACAGCGGCCAGCCGGCCGGCGCCGTCTCTTTCCATCATGTCGTCACGGTGACCGCGTCTACGCACGTTTCCTCACCAAGCTATTGGCGGCCGCCTTGAATTCGCCGGCACGGTCGATGACGAGTTTGATGGGCTCAACCGGCGGGCGGCTGCCTTCACAATTAATCGGCAGCCTCACAGTCACGCATGTTCCTTCGCCAAGCCGGCTGCGGATGTCGATGGCGCCGCCGTGCAGGCTTACCAAACCTTTGACGATGGATAGACCGAGGCCTGTGCCATCATGGCGTCGGTCATAAGAAGTGCGCGCCTGGAAAAATGCCTCGCCTAGCCGCGGCAGATCATCCTCGCCGATTCCGACGCCGGTATCCTCCACCACGACGATGAATTCCGAACTATCGCACTGTGCGCCGACCGTGACACTGCCGCCGCGCGGCGTGAATTTAATGGCATTCGAAACGAGATTAATGAGGATCTGGTTGAGCGCACGGCGATCCGCCACGATTTCGGGCAAATCGCCGGCGATCCGGGTCTTGAGTTCGACGCCGGCGTCTCGCGCCTTGAGCGCCAACAGATCGCAGCAACTCGCGATCGCTCGCGCGGGCATGAGTGGCTCAGGTGTAATCTCGAAATTGCCGGTCTCCATCTTGGACATGTCGAGAATGCCATTGACCACCGAAAGCAGATGTCGGCCGGAATCGTTGATCACTTTGGCATATTCAAGTTTGCGGCCGGCATCGAGGACGAGCGAGTCATTGGTCATCATTTCGGAGAAGCCGATGATCGCATTGAGCGGCGTGCGCAATTCGTGGCTCATGGTCGCAAGGAAGCGGCTTTTGGCCGCATTGGCGCGCTCGGATTCGCTGCGCGCGATTTCAATGGCCTGCTCCTGCGTCTTTCGCTCGCTGATATCGCGCAGCACCGCAACGACCTCGCGCTCGCCGGCGTTCGGCCGGTCGCTGGTCTGGTCGAGCGGACGGCAGCGCATTTCTATCCATACAAAATGGCCGGCCTGCGGTTCGCCATTACCGCCCCGGCGAATGCGGAATTCGACTGAGCGGCTCTCGCCCACGCTAGCCGCATCGGCAAGCGCGGTGAGATAAGCTGGGCGGTCGGCAACATGCACCCGGTCGAATAGGCCATGACCGGCAAG
>Ga0302320_10013048_pt1 | contig 17395 bp, 16 predicted proteins | sample Bog_T0_3_FD_202130 | JGI IMG/M metagenome (GOLD analysis project Ga0302320, IMG submission 202130) | Peat permafrost microbial communities from Stordalen Mire near Abisko, Sweden - Bog_T0_3 | ecosystem: Environmental > Terrestrial > Soil > Wetlands > Peat | place: Sweden: Abisko, Stordalen Mire...
GCCCCACCTCAACCACACAGGCCTTGGAATCTAATACTTGCGCGTCCCTGGTTGATGTCCGGCTTCAACTCTCCCGCCGGGCCTTCCCCCAACTTGCTTAAGCGATTCTCTCAGAATTCAAGCTGCATCGGAGCCCAAGCTCTGTTAATCAATGGGGTTCCTCGACGAGGAGGGAAGCAATCAATGGAAGCCGTTCCAATGCGGCACCGGGAGGATCGCCGCCCAATTTTTCAGCTCAAGCAACTCCCTCCGGTGCCGATAAGGCAGCGGCTCGCCTCGTCCCCGGCGCCGGCCCGGAGCCGTGGGCGATAATAGTCTCAATGCCTTATCAGGAGATACCTCATGTCTGAGCCGAAGATTGCCCAAAAAGGACCGTACCCCGTTGACGTGGAGGCCGGCAAGAGCTACTACTGGTGCTCCTGCGGCCTGAGCGCCAACCAGCCCTTCTGCGACGGCAGCCACAAAGTCACCGACCTCACCCCGGTCAAGTTCGAAGCCACGGAGACCAAGACCGTCTATTTCTGCGGATGCAAGCACACCGCCCATCCCGTCACTTGCGACGGCAGTCACTCCCGGCTCTAGCCCACCGCTCATTCCGCAGTCTCATCGCGCATCGAGTGAGAAAGCACGAGCCCCTTGCGAGCGAAAAGCGAGTCCGCCGCGGCGGACCGCACCGCAGGTGGTTGCGCCGCGCTCTAGTATCATTTGGATATAGGTTTGTCCCCAACGCGCCCATGCGCGGCAGCTTCCTCGCCCTCAACCTGCTCGACTTTGCTCTCTGAATCGCACATGCCCATCACTCACATCTCGGTGCGCGGGGCGCGTCAGCATAACCTGCGCGACATCAACGTGCGCATCCCGCGCAACACGCTGACCGTGGTCACCGGCCTGTCCGGCAGCGGCAAGAGCTCGCTCGCCTTCGACACCATTTACGCCGAGGGCCAGCGCCGTTACGTCGAGACTCTCTCCGCCTACGCACGGCAGTTTCTCGACCAGATCGAGCGTCCGGATGTGGACTCCATCGAGGGCCTGTCGCCGGCCATCTCCATTGAGCAGAAGACCACCAGCCGCAGCCCTCGCTCGACCGTCGGCACCATCACCGAGATCTACGACTACCTCCGCCTGCTCTATGCCTCCGTTGGCACGCCGCACTGTCCCCAGTGCGGCCGGCCCATCGCCCGCCAGACCGCCGAGCAGATTGTGGCCCGCATCCTTGAGCTGGGCCGCGGGGAGCGCGTGACGGTGATGGCGCCCATCGTCCGCGGCCGCAAGGGCGAATTCAAGGATCTGCTCGATCAGCTTGACCAGCAGGGCTTTCGCGCCCGCGTCGACGGTGAGATGCGCGATCTCTCCGAGCCCCTGCTGCTCGACCGCCGCAAGAACCACACCATTGAAGCCGTCATCGACCGCATCCTGCTCAAACCGCCGGCTGCGACGGAGGCGGGCGAGAGCAAGAAGCCCAGTGCAACGGCCACACCGGCCGGCAAACCGTCCGTTGAAAAACGCCTGGAGCTGGCTGTGAGCAAGGCTCTGCAACTGGCGAATGGACTCGCGCTGGTCGCCGTCGCCGGTAGTGACGAGCAGCTGTTTTCGTCGTCGATGGCCTGCCCGGACTGCGGCCTGGACGTGCCCAAGCTCGAGCCGCGCAGTTTCTCCTTCAACTCCACGTTCGGCGCCTGCCCGGAGTGCCACGGCCTGGGCTCGCTCTACGATCTTGACCCCGCCAAGGTCATCACCGACTGGTCCAAGCCCCTGCTCGATGGCGGCCTCGGCCCCGGCTCCGCATCTCAGTACCTGCTCAAGCTCGTCCACCTGGCCGCGGACAAATACAAGATCGATCTCAAGCTGCCGTTTGAAGACCTGCCGCCCAAGCAGCAGCACATCCTGGTCTACGGCCCGCCCAAAGGCGAGACCTCCCGCACCGGCTTTCACGGCATCCTCAGCTTTCTGCGCGACACCATCGACGAGGCCCGCAGCGACGGCTATCGCGAGTACATGATGAACTACATGTCCGCGACCCCGTGCCCGGTCTGCCGCGGCAAGCGCCTGCGCCCGGAGTCGCTGGCCGTCAAGATCGGCGGCCTCTCCATCGCCGACTTCACCGCGCTCTCGCTCAACCGCGCTCTGTCGGCAGCCATCAACCTCAGCTTCACCGCGCGCGAAGCTCTCATCGCCGAGCGCATCCGCCGCGAAGTCGTGGAGCGCCTCGAATTCCTCTGCCAGGTCGGTCTCACCTACCTTGCCCTCGACCGCAACGCCGCCACGCTCTCCGGCGGCGAAGGCCAGCGCATCCGCCTGGCCACGCAGATCGGCTCGCGCCTGCGCGGCGTGCTCTACGTGCTCGACGAGCCCTCCATCGGCCTGCACCAGCGCGACAACATGCGCCTGATTGAAGCCCTTGAAAAACTCCGCGACCTGGGCAACACCGTCCTCGTCGTCGAGCACGATGAAGACACCATCCGCAGTGCAGACTACGTCCTGGACCTTGGCCCCGGAGCCGGGCGTCTGGGAGGGATGGTCGTCGCGCAAGGCACGCCGGCGGAGATCATGGCCTGCCCCGAGTCGCTCACCGGCCGCTATCTGAGTGGCGCAGAGACCGTGCTGCATCGCGCCGCGCCGCGTCCCCTCACCGGCAAGTGGATCACCGTCTTCGGCGCCCGCGAGCACAATTTGCAGGATGTCACCATCCGCATTCCGCTGGGCATCATGACCGTCGTGACCGGCGTGAGCGGCTCGGGCAAAAGCACGCTCATCAACGACATTCTCTATCGCTCGCTGGCGCAGACCATCTACGGCTCGCGCGAGGAGCCGGGTGCGCACGACTCGCTCACCGGCGCCGAGCAGCTCGACAAAGTGGTCCGCATCGATCAGTCGCCCATCGGCCGCACCCCGCGCTCGAATCCGGCCACCTACACCCAGGTCTTCTCGCCCATCCGCGATCTGTTCGCCATGCTGCCCGAGTCGCGCGAGCGCGGCTACAAGCCGGGCCGCTTCAGCTTCAACGTCACAGGTGGACGCTGCGAAGCCTGCCAAGGCGACGGACAGCGCCGCATTGAAATGAACTTTATGCCCGACGTCTACGTGCAGTGCGAAGTGTGCAACGGCCGCCGCTACAACCAGGAGACACTCGCAGTAAAGTTCAAGGGCCACTCCATTGCCGACGTGCTCGACCTGACCATCGAAGACGCACTCACCATTCTTGAAGACGTGCCCAACGTGCGGCAGAAGCTGCAAACGCTGGTCGATGTGGGCCTGGGCTATGTGCACCTGGGCCAGAGCGCCACCACTCTCTCCGGCGGCGAAGCCCAGCGCATGAAGCTGGCGCGCGAACTAAGCAAGCGGCAGACCGGCCGCACGCTCTACCTGCTCGACGAGCCCACCACCGGCCTGCACTTCGACGACGTGCGCAAGCTGCTCGAGGTTCTGCATCGCCTGGCCGACCTGGGCAACACGGTCATCATCATCGAGCACAACCTCGACGTGATCCGCAACGCCGACTGGATCCTCGACCTGGGCCCCGAAGGCGGCGAAGACGGCGGCCGCATCGTTGGCCAGGGCCGTCCCGCCAAAATCGCCGCCACGCCCGGCTCCTACACCGGCCAGTTCCTCACCCGCTACTACGCCTCCGCCAACGGCAAACTCGCCGCCGTCGAGCTGGCCGACGATGAATCAAGCGTAGAAGGACCTGCTGCTCCGGGTGCCCCATCGTTTCCACGTTCTCCAGTGGAAAGGGTGGGAGACCGCGAACCCGCGCAAGAAAAACCCAAGCGCGCCCGCCGCAACACCCCGGCGGAAGACGACCTCGCCAATACCCGCGCCAAAGGCGCACATCCCGCCCCGGCCGAATCCGCCGCAAAGCCCTCCGGCCCCAGGCCGAAAAAGACGGGCCGCGCATGAGCACGCTCCCCGAGCAGGACCCTCTCACTCCAGGCGATCCCTCCATCCTGCCCCGCGAAGACGCCCTCACGCACGAAGAGGTCTTGAAAGCTGTGCACGGCCTTTTCCCCTACACTTTGCCGGAGCCCGTGCAGCCCGAGGAATCGCCCGTCGCTGCCGAACCGCCTCTCTTCCAATCCTGGTCCGAGCCTGAGGCCCTTCCGCCCCCGACGCGCCACCCCAACTTGGCTGACCTGCTCCTTCTCGGCGTTCTGGCCCTATTCGGCTTCCTCGCTGCCAGCCTGCTCACCCGCTCCGCCCTTTACTTCCACCTGTGGGGCGTCTCCACGGTCCAGAAAGCTGTCAACGATGTGCACTACACCATCGGCAGCATGGCCGTCCTTTACCTGGTCACCTTCGGCCTGGCGCTGCTGGTCTTTCCGCTTCTCTGGCACAAAGGCCTCTTCGCCGGTCTGCACTGGAACGCCCGCGCAGCCGATCGCCGCTTCCGCACCCTCATCGGCGCGGCCTGCGTCTGTTTCCTGCTCGCCATGGCCGATGAAGCCCTCCTCCCCGGCCCCGCCAACGCACCCATCGACAAGCTATTTGACACCCGCGCCGCCGCCTGGCTCCTGTTCGCCTTCGGCGTAACCTTCGCGCCCTTCTTTGAGGAATCAATCTTTCGCGGCTTTCTACTTCCAGCCCTTTGCACCGCATTCGACTGGTCGGTCGAAAAAGCCGCCGGGATCGCGCCCGCCTCGCTCGACCCCGAAGGCCATCCGCAGTGGTCGCTGGGCGCCATGGTCTTCGCCTCCATCACCACCAGTATTCCCTTCGCCTACATGCACGCGGAACAGACCGGCTACTCGCTCGGCCCCTTCGTGCTGCTGGTCGCCGTCAGCCTGATTCTGTGCTGGGCGCGCCTGGCTACCCGCTCGCTGGCCGCGAGCGTGCTCGTCCACGCTTCCTATAATTTCCTGCTCTTCTCGCTCATGCTCATCGGCACCGGCGGCTTTCGCCATCTCGACAAGATGTAGCCGCGCGCGCTACTCCGGAGCGCTCGCCCCTTGTTTGCCGTGGAACAGCCAGCGGTTAATGTTCGGCCAGAACTCTTTCGCCTCAAACGAAAGCGCATCGACGGCAACATCGATCCCCCACTCCGTGCCGGTGTTGCCAAAGCTGCGCTCGCGCACCGGATAGTAGAGCGTGGACAGGCCTGCCGAAGCGCCCGCGCCAATTACTTCGCTCGCATTGAACACTTCCCTGCCCGCGTCGTTGCGGGTAATCACCGCGCGGCTCAGCGCATAGCCGGTACGCTTCAGGAAGCCGCCCCGCCCCAGCGTGTAGTAGCGCGTGTCTTCATGCGTGATGGCGGGCACCACAAACTCAACCATGTAGTTTTCGCTGGTCTGGTCCACAGCGGTATGCCAGAGATAGCGGCCGAAACCCACCCCACCGTTGCCAAACTCGGGCGTGGCATTGGTCTCCAACGAGTAGCCGGCCAGCAACGCGGGAATGAAGATGGCGGAATAGTCGAACGAGTCCTCGGTCGCCGTAACAAACTTCTCCTTCACCGATTGCGGCGGCAGTTTCTCGTCGGTGCTGATGGCGCGAAAGTTGGGAATGATGCCGAGAATGCGCCTGGTCTGCGCATCGTTCGCAGCCTGACCTGCGCCCTGGGCCGCAGTCTGCTGCGGCGCGGGCGTCGCAGTTCCGGCGGCCGATTGAGCCGGATCGCCAACCAGCGTCGTTGGTGCCGCCGAACTCGAGACTCCATCCGATTCCTGTGCGTTGAGGTTGCCCCACGTGGGCAGCAGTGCAAACAGAAACGCGCCCAGCAAAGCCGCGCGCTTGAGGTGTTGCCGGTTCAGACTCCGGCCAGGCAGGCTTTCCAGCCTCGCGTATCGGTGAAAGGAAAAGAAAAATGGCAGCTTCATGAGTCGTTAGATGAAGGCCGGGTCAAAAGGACACGACCTTCATCCCGGATGCGCAATTTTTATCTCAGATTCCGGTGCGACCGCTTCCCGCAGTCCAAGTTTTGTCCGCGATGATAACCGCAATGGGATCATCGCGCCTCCACATACCCAAGCTTGCTACTGAGCAGTTGACCGGGTGCAAGATAGAGCAGGCGCTGCGGTTGGTCATCCGCATAGGCGACGGCTCCGGCGGCGCAAAGGAGCACCAGAGCCGCAACACCAGTGGCCACGGCGCAGACCGGGCAGGCCGCCGCAAGCACGACGGTACCCCAGATTGCCGCGCCCGCACCGCCGTTGATTCCGAGAAACAATGCCACTCTCAAATTGTCGTCGCCGGGAATGATGAGGGCTGCGATCTGCTGGGGCATGTAGGTGCGCGTACCGCCAAACGCGCGCGAGCAGACCAGCTTGTCTGCGGTGAATGAGTGAACGTGGCAATCCTGGCGGCGGTCAGGGTGGTCGACCGTCACCACGAAGAGCTTGCCTTTGATTGGCGCGGCTGTTTGCGCCGCTTCCCAGGTCTGGCTGAATGCGAGGACGGGTACATCCAACGTTGTTGTCGACTGGGCATGGGCCATGATTTGAGAGACGCTGATGAGGGTAACAAGGACGAGGCCCCGACGGATGGATTGCTTCGGCATGGCGAGTCTCCGGGAATTGAACTGCTTCAATGAGACAAGGAGATGAGCACAGCGCAGGCAGGGGCTGGGACAGTTTTGCGAGTGTCACAGACAATAGCAAGGTATGGCGATTGCAGAAGACGGCGGTGGGCCGCTTTACAATGATGAGTGATGCCCACTGATACCCACGCCCAGCAGCTTCTCGCCCTTCTCGCCCGCATCAGCTTCCGGCTTGGCCAGTTCAAGCTTTCTTCCGGCGGCTCCAGTGACTACTACATCGACTGCCGCACCACCACGCTCCATGCCGAAGGCGGCCGCCTCACCGGCCACGCCGTGCTTGAGTTGCTGGAGAAGAACCAGATCGACGCCGACGCTGTCGGCGGCCTCACCATGGGGGCCGACCCGATCGTGTGTAACGTGGCCACGGCCAGCGCCTGGCGCGCACTCACAAATCCAGCAGCCCCATTGCTGCATGGTTTCCTCGTCCGCAAAGCCGAAAAAGCCCACGGCACCAGCCGCCGCATTGAAGGCTTCTCAAAGCCCGGAGCGCGCGTGGTGATTGTCGACGACGTATGCACCACCGGCGCCTCCACCATCAACGCGATTGAGGCCGCACGCGAGGCCCAGATGACCGTCGCCGCCGTCGTCTGCATCGTCGAGCGCCAGGAAGCAAACGGCCGGCCCGCTGTTGAAGCAGCCGCGGCCGGCGCGCCTTTCCTCACCCTGTTCACTGCCAACGACGTGCGCGCCGAACATCTGCGCCAGGCCGAGTAAACAAACCGCTGTTAAGCGAACTGGTGCAACAGCGCTGCCTCAAGCCGCAGCCGGTGCACGCGGATCCGGTCCGTGTAGCTGATCAGTCCCAGATCGCGAAAGCGGTTCATGAAAAAGCTCACCCGCGATCGCGTGGTGCCGATCATCTGCGCCAGCGTCTCCTGGGTGATGGGCGGAATCATGGCCTGCGCTTCTTCCGGCTTGCCGAACTCCGCCATCAGCAGCAGTGTGCGCGCCAGCCGCCTCTCGCTGGTATTGAAAAGCTGATCCACAAGGTCGGCCTGGGTGCGCTGGCTGCGCGCCAGCAGGTACGACAGAAACCGGTCGCAGAACTCGTGCTCCTCATGCATCAGCAGCAGCATCTCATCGCGCCTGATCTTCATCGCCATGCACCGGTTCACAGCCGTCACCATCGTCACCCGCGGTCCGGGCGCGGAGCCCAGCGATTCCTCCCCGAAAAAGTCGCCCGGAGAAAGGAGCTGAATCGTCGCCTGCTTGCCCTTGGCAGAGACAACGCTGATCTTCGCTCTACCGGCAAGCAGACAGAACACCGCGTCCGCCGCGTCGCCCTGCGTAAAGAAGGTGTCCTCGGGTTCAACTTCCACAATCTTCTTCACAAGCCCAAGCCGCGAAAAAAATGCCGCTGGGTCGAAGGCTTTTTCATGATTTGTGCCCGTCATCCTTGTTCCTTCCCTGCAGGCATTTCGTTGCGCAATAGGCGCACTCATCCCGGCAACGGCCTGCGTTGCATTCAAGCCTGAATGGGGGTGTTGTTCCGGAGCAGCCGGCTCTGGAAAAATTACAATAGACATGCCCTGAGCCGCGTCATCAAGGCGTTGATTTCCTCAAGAAATCAACACCTCGCACGCCGCCCGACTGGGCACTGTTACCGTGGTTTTGCTCGAATACGCCGGCCGCCTTACAGGGCCGATCGCCGTCCCGTCACCAGGTTGATGACAAGCACGATCAGCGCAAGAACCAGCAGGAGATGAATCAAACTGCCGGCAATATGCAGACTGAAGCCCAACAGCCACAGGATCAAAATGATCACAAAAATCGTCCAAAGCATACATCCTCCGTTGTCCCTTATTTTTTGTTTGTCGTCTGGCGCATGAGATCCGCAATCACTCCCATGCGCCCGCGATCGTTCTTGTCAGGACACCCATTGTTGTGCAGCTACTCGGCCGCCCGGGCCTGTTCCTTGGCATTGCGCACCGCATCAAGGAACGGCTGCGCCGCCGGCGGAGGAGGCACGTCGCCATGCAGAATGGTCCGCGTGGGAATCTCGTGCCCATAGACTGCCGCAGTCGAGTCGTCGTCACGGCGAATCGCAGCGCCATTCAACGTGATGCCTGCAAAAATCCCCCTTGCGCGCGAGTAGGTCAGAATCTCCGCATTCAGCTTCCAGTCCGTATTTGCCGAGGCATGACGCCCCACCGGTCCCGCGGCAGCTGAGGCATCGGCGCCGATCTCAAACTTGCTGCCCATCAGCCGATTCATGCCCGCATCACCCTGGATGATCATCACCAGATCGATGCCTTCCACACCGATCTGCAATCCCCAGCTGCCGCCCGTGATCGAGAAGAACGCCGGCGCGCTCCAGCCATTCGCCGTACGGCATGTTGCCACGCCTCGGCCGCCCTCCGCACCAAATACAAATCCACCCTTCACAAGGTGAGGAACCACGGCGATGCAGCGCGCATGCTCCAGCACCTCTTCCGGAATGCCCTTGTCCGGCGCCGTCATAATCTCATGCAGCACCGAGCCTGCGTGCGCCAGCCGCTCATCGCTCGCTTCACGCGATGTGTCTGCCCAACCCATGCTCGTCAAACCCAGAAATGCCGTCAACAGAATTGCCTTCTTCATGGTCCGTCTCCTTGTTGTCTTATCTGCTGCTCAATCTTGGTTGCGCGTCTTTTTTTTGACGTCGTATCCTGTCGTGCATCGCCAGGATGATGTTCATTGGTGAGATGCCGAAACCCGTCCATCGGGATGCCGCCGACCGCTACTAAACTTTCGTGCCCGGATTGTCCAGCGAATTCTGCTCATTGCCTTTCATGGGATGCAAAGGGGCTCCGGCGGGATGTCGTGGCGTGCGGGAAAAATTCTCGCCGCGCATGCAGCTGCGCAAGCCTCGCTCACTCAGCTCGGGAGTCGCCTGCCTTGCGGCCAGCCGGCTTGCGCTTCACCTCATTGCGTGCGTCGCGCACTGCGTCCTTCACGTCACCCCAGGTCTTCTGCGCCTTGCCCTTCACCTCCTGGGTAAGCCCCTCCATCTGCATATTTGTGTCGCCGGTCCACTCGCCCAGGTCACGCCTGACGCCTCCCCCCGCCTCGTTGATCTTCCCCTTGACGCGGTCCGTGTTTACCATGTCGTTCTCTCCAGCGATCAGTTCCCTGCCACCATGCATCGTTTCTCGTCCCCCCCAACCACGCAGCTATAGCCCGCCGCGATCTTAAGTCCTCTCGCATGCGGCGCGCCAATTCGCCAATACCTCCAATCGCGATGGAAGCAAAAGCATTTATCTCCAGACGAGATCGACTTGGAATCCGCTGGCAACCGTGTAATTCTTACCGGACTCGGCAAAGATTTCGCTCATTGCCGCACCGGCTTGCCCGACCCGGTACTCTAATGAATGGCCGCGCATGCCGCCACATCGCCCCCATGGATCTCTACGAGAAAATCCGCACCCTGCCCACTCAGCCCGGCGTTTATCTGTACAAAAACGCCGAGGGCGAGGTGATCTACGTCGGCAAGGCCAAAAACCTGCGCTCGCGCGTGCGCTCCTATCTGCTCGAGGCCAATCAGGCCAATGCCAAGACCGGCTCGCTCATGCGCGAAGCCGTCGATCTGGAATACATCCTGGTGGCCAACGAGCACGAGGCGCTGGCGCTTGAAAACAACCTCATCAAGCAGCGCCATCCGCGCTTCAATATTCTGCTGCGCGACGACAAGACCTATCCCTACGTGAAGCTCACGCTCGCCGACCGCTATCCGAAAGTCTTCGTCACCCGCCGCCTGCGCAAGGACGGCGCTGCGTACTACGGCCCGTACTTTCCCGGCAACCTGGCCTATCGCATCGTCGAGCTCATCCATCGCAGCTTTCTCATCCCCAGCTGCAAGGTCGATCTTTCGCGCTATCATCCCCGCGCCTGTTTGCAGTACTACATTCATCGCTGCCTGGGCCCGTGCGTGGAAGGCTTCACCACGCCCGAGGCTTACGCCGCTGCCGTTCGCGATGCGCAACTCTTTCTTGAAGGCCGCTCCGCCGAGCTCGAAAAATCTCTCGCCGCACGCATGACTGCTGCCGCCGAGGCCGAGCAGTTTGAAGCCGCGGCGCGGCTGCGCGATCAGCTCTCCACCGTGCACCAGTTGCAGGAGAAGCAGCGCATCGCCACCACCGAGCAGGACGACGACGCCGACGTCTTCGGCTATCACTTTGAAGCCGGCGCCCTGGCCGTCAATCAGTTCCACGTGCGCAAAGGCAAAATCGTCGACCGCCGCGAGTTCTTCTGGGATGACCTGCCTGAGCTGCTTGAAGCGGCGGAGGAAATGGGTGCATCATCCACTTCCAATTCCGATGCGGAAAGAGTGGGCGAACACCACACCGAATCCGTCGCGGAACGCGAAGTTCCCTTCCACGCCGGCTCTGTCTTCTCCGCGCTTCTCAAACAGCTCTACATCGATCAGCATTACGTCCCGCGCACCATTCTTGTTCCGGTCGACTTCGATGACCGTGCGGCGCTGTCTGACCTGCTCACCGAGCGCACCGGCCATCGCATCGAGCTCGCCGTGCCGCAGCGGGGCGAGAAGCGTTCCCTCGTCGATCTGGCCGGCCAGAACGCCAAGCAGTCCTACATCCAGCGCTTCCGCGTCCTCGAGCCAAGCCGCAAGGCCATTCAGGAAGCGCTCGCCGACACGCTCATGCTCCCCGAGCTGCCCCGCCGCATCGAGTGCTTCGACATCTCCCACATCCAGGGCGCGGAGACCGTTGCCTCGCTCGTGGTGTGGGAAGACGGCAAGATGAACAAGCAGCTCTATCGCAAGTTCAAGGTGATGACCGTGCTCGGTGTCGACGACTTCGCCTCCATGCGCGAGGTCGTCCATCGCCGCTACAAACGCCTGCTCGAATCCCAGAACCCGCAAAGCAATGTGGACGCCACAAGCCCTGCTTCGCCGCGTGCCTCAAGTTCTGTAACAGGGCACGACTTCAGTCGTGCCGAGAAGGCCGGAAAACTGTCCGGGGCTTTAGCCCCCGAGGCCAAGCCCTCCAAAGAACCCAACACCCTTCCCAGCCTCATCCTCGTCGACGGCGGCCTGGGCCAGCTCCACGCCGCAGCAGAAGCGCTCGAGTCGCTCGGCCTCACCAGCCAGCCGCTGGCCTCGATTGCGAAAAGAGAGGAAGTCATCTACCTCTACGGCCAGGAGAACGATCCCATCGTCCTCGACCGCCGCTCGCCGGTGCTGCATCTCATCCAGCTCATCCGCGACGAGAGCCATCGCTTCGCCGTCGGCTACCATCGCCAGCGCCGCCAGATGCGCGACCGCGACTCGGAGCTGCTGAACATCCCCGGCGTCGGGCAGCAGACAAGGCAGCGCCTGCTCTCCCACTTCGGCAGCCTCCGCGATGTGCAGCAAGCCACAGCCGAATCGCTCGCATCAGTTGTCCCAAGAAAGACTGCGGAAGCCATCTGGCGGCATTTCCACAAGGATGCGTCGAAGTCCGACATCTTGTCTTAGAATCAAGGGCAAGCTCATCCGCTCTTGATTGCCATGACCCTGTTTTCTCGATTTCGCGGCGAGGGTAGCGACCACGTCCTGGCGCACGACCACTGTAGCCTCCATCGAGCGGAGTTGGAAAGAAGCGAACTCTGCGGCTGCTTCTACTGCTTGGCCAACTTTCCTCCCTCAAAGATTCGAGCATGGATCGATCAGGATCAGACTGCCCTTTGCCCTGAATGTGAGATTGACTCGGTCATCGGCTCAGCCTCCGGCTATCCAATCACAAAGGGATTCCTGGAACGCATGCACAAGCATTGGTTCTCTTAGCGCCAACGTACCCGCCAACATTCCAGTTGCAGAAAACTCTCCCGTGAACTATAGTTAACAGCTGATCGAGGCCCGCAGGACGGACGTCTTTTCCCAATGGCTCGACCGGTTACCGGATGATAGGGCAATTGCGCGGATTCTAGCGCGAATCTACCGCCTGTCGCTGGGCAACTTTGGAGATGTGAAGCCTGTTGGGGAAAGCGTCAGCAAGCTGCGCATCGACTACGGGCCCGGTTATCGCGTTTACTTCACACGGATTGGCCGGCAGATTGTTCTACTGCTCGCTGGCGGGACCAAGAGAACGCAACAGAAGGACATTGACCGCGCCAAAGCAATGGCCCAGGAGATCGACAATGGCTCTTAAGACTGCCCCCTGGGATCCCGCCGAGTACTTGACGACACCCAGCCGCATCGCCGCCTATCTCGAAGCCGCATTCGAAGAGGGCGACCCCGCCCTGATTGCTACCGCGCTCGGCGATATTGCGCGCGCCAAGGGCATGACGCAGCTTGCGGCCGAGGCTGGCGTCACACGCGAGGCGCTTTACAAAGCCCTCTCTCCCACCGGCGACCCGCGCCTGTCCACATTTCTCGGAGTTGTCAAAGCTCTTGGCATCAAGCTCACTCCCCACGCCGCCTGATTTCCATGGCATCAATCCCATCGCCGCCATCGATCCAGAGCTTCTAAACAACCCGCGCCTCCATCTCCCGCATCCCACTTGCCGTGTGTAAATCCGGTAAGTCAGCCGGTAAGTCAGGGAGATGAATCAGATGAAACTGCGTAATAACTATCACTCACTCCTGCTGGGGTCGGCCACGGTGCTTGCGGGCGCACTGGCCGTGGCAGGTTGCCACAATCAGCCGGCCCACGCCGATGAGAAATCGGTAGTTACGAACTCGCTCAACAACAGTAACTTAAACAGCGTAAGTGTCTCGCAGGATCGCGACAAGGGCGTTATGACACTTACCGGGAACGTCGGCACGGACGACCAGAAGTCGCAGGCCGAGAACCTCGCCAGGCAAGCCGCTCCCGACTACACCATTGCGGACGAAATCGGCGTTCGTCCCGCCGGTGACCAGAGCCAGGCCAGCTCCGTCGACTCCAAGCTCGACAGCGCCATTGAAGATAACTTCGCAGCCGCAATCAAGGCGCGCAAGGTTCTCGACGACCAGAGCATCCATGCCAAGGCCAAGAACGGCACGCTGGTTCTGACCGGCTCGGTGAAGACCGCGCATCAAAAGGATGAAGCTGGCTCCCTCGCCAAGAAGGTCCCCAACGTGCAGCAGGTCGTGAATGAGCTCGAAGTCAACCCCGGCAAGCATTCCCCCGCAAGCTCCTAAGTTGGGAGTTAGCCAAGGGAGTTAGCGGCCTGTATCATGATCGACCAACCCGGCCATCCTTCTGGGGCAAACTACAGCCCCCGGCAGGATGGCCTTTTTTCGCATATTGGTCGCATACCAATCGCATGCTAATCCATTCCCTTCAACCCTGCGTCAAACATCCCATGCAACCACCATCGAGCCGGTTGCTTCCAAGCCTTTAGAGCGCCGTTATGCGTTCGACTGTCGGGCAGGGGCGTCAGGTTTTCGCGATTTCCCTCGACTTGCCGGTGACGAAGGAGAATCGCAAATTCAGTCACCGGACCCTGCTTGGCCTCGCGCTCTTCCCGGCCTGACTCATGCCGGCAATTTCACGTACCAAAAACCCATTGAAGAAGAGGAATGAAATGCCCAACCCATCCAGCACATTGAAGGAACTCGAATCCACCCTGCGCCTGGTCATCGAAACTCTGGTCGATGGCCAGGAAGGGTTTCAAAAGATCGGTGATGACCTGAAGGACGAAACGCTCAAGAAATACTTCATGGCGGAGTCGCTCCAGCGCGCTCAGTTCCGCGGCGACCTTGAATCCGTTCTCCATCACGAAGGGGTTCACGATGTTCACGAGAGCGGCACTGCCAGCGGCGCCGTTCAGCGCGCCTGGGCCGGGCTCAAGGCAGCGCTGGGCGGCGGCGACCACACACTGCTTGCCACTGCCGAAGAGGGCGAAGACGAGGCCCAGCAGGCTTACGAAGACGCCCTCAAGACGGACCTTCCACTCCCCGTGCGTCAGCTCCTGGTCACCCAGGCCGCACACGTCGCCACGTCTCACGATTTTGTGAAGGCAGCCCGCGACAGTACTCGCTAGGGCGTGAACTTTGGGTCGATGCAGTCATTCAGGTCGACAGCGCGGGAACCGGAGAGCTGCCCAGCTACTTCGTTCCCGCCGCTGTCGCGCTTGCCGCACCAGGCATCGCACTCGCCCGCCTGCCCGTGGCCTCGGTCGTCGCAGCTGTCCGGCAAACTTCAGGGACATTCGCCATCTGCTTGACAAATGCCCGGTAACTCATCGTCCCCGGTTGCAGTGTCGACCAGTAACTGGACCTGCTCACGACGAGTTTGTGCCGATCGACGAGTTGGTTGCGCATGATCTTGATTCCGCATTCCAGGTTGTTCTTCGGCTGCAAAATCGTCTTGTCCGGATCCTTCTCCGGTAACTGCCTATCTTTGTCCCAGTCAAAGTCGCAGCCGTAGCGCACAGCGTCCATATAAGTCAGCTGCAGCAATCCTTCGCTGCGCACCCTCCGCTTGGTGACGGTATCCATGACTGCCACCTCCGGCTCCCTGTGCCGCACGTTGGTGGTGGGCTCAAGCCCGGCCTCGGCCCCGGCCAGCGCCTGAAAAAAATAGGCCCAGTAGGCGCGCCTGTCGGCTTCACTCATCCTGTTGAAGCGCGGGCAGAATGGCTTGACTGCCCGCTCCACGCGGCTCGAAAGCATCTCCGCCGGCAGCGCTGTTTCAATCATCACGTCCCACTGCGGATCCCATGCCGGCTTGCCGAGCTCTTCTTTCTTTTCGGCGATCGGCGTGGGTGGCGCGGGCTTCACCTGCACCTGCTGCGGCTGCTCGGGCGCCGCTGTGCTGGGCCCGCAGCCGGGTAATGCCCCGAGCACCAAGCAAAGGCCGAGGGTTGCCATCCGCGATTTGCAAGTGACCATCATCCGATGGATACGATGCAATTCCAGTGATCGGCGTTGACTGCGCATTCTATCGCGAGGTGTATCCGATCGAGCTCTTGCGCCAGAGATTATTTCGAGCCGGCGGCTGGATTTCCCGGAATTGGTCATTCTCTACATTGGGAGTTTCTAATTACCTTCGCGCGTTGAACTTTCTTTGCTGCCTCCATTTTCCTTCCCGTTTCTCCGATACGCTAGCCATAACTCAGATTCCCCGCCGGCACGCAGGCCCCTCGCCCTCGGATGAACGCAAGACAACATGCCGCCAAAGGAGTAACGCCGTGAACGGAAAGCTACTGATCGTCGAAGACGAACCGATCGTCGCTCTTGATCTCCAACAGGAGCTTGAGTCCTTTGGGTGCGAGGTGGTTGCCCTGGCCCAGAGCGCGGATGAAGCGCTGATGGCCGTTGAGGAGTGCCAGCCCGACCTGGCCCTGATGGACCTGCATATCATCGGCTCGCTGGACGGCATTCAGACCGCGCGGCTGCTGCGCGACGCCTACCAGCTGCCCTCCATCTTCCTGACCGCGTACAGCGACGACGCTACCATCGCGCGCGCCGTGCGCGAGATGCCCTACGGCTATCTGACCAAGCCCTTCCAGACGCGCGAGCTGAAGGCCACGCTCCAGGTAGCGCTGCACAAGGCCAAGGTCGATGCCGGCCTGCGCAAGGCGCACGGCAAAATCTCCTCGACCGTGGACGGGATGCACGAGGCTTTGCTCACGGTGACGCTGGCCGGCGACATCCAGTTCATGAACTCGGCCGCGGAGCGGATGATCGGTCATACCCGCGAGCACGCCACAGGCTGCCACATCCGCGAGATTGTTGACCTGCGCGACACCCGCAACCGCCCGGTCTCGGTCCCCGCGCGCCATGGCCTGGGGAGCCCGATTGAAGAGTTTGGACTCACGCTTAACCTGGCCGGCCGCGTCTCCATGCTTGTTGACATGGCGATTTCTCCGTTTTCCGACAGCGCCGGCGTGCAGACCGGCTATGTGATCACGCTGCGCAAGGCCGACGAGCGGGTGCGCTCGCAGGCCGTGGAGGAGACCTTCAACGCAACCGACCTGTTCGAGCTGGCGCCCATGGCGATGGTGCAGCTGGACTCGACCGGGCACATTGTCCGCGTGAATCAGGCCTTGGTGCGCGAGTCCGGCGTGCCGGAGGAGAGCCTCGTAGGGCGCACCCTGACCGGCCTCAGCATGGACCCCGACCCGCGCATCGCCGGCAAGCTGATGCATAAACTGCTCCAGGGCGGCGCAACGGTCACCACCACAAGGCCGCTGGTCAGCAACTAGAGCGAGCTCGACTGCATGACTTTGCGGCGGCAACAAGCATAGGCCTTGCCGAAGCTTTCAGCCTGTCTCCAATCTCGCAGCGCCCCGTGTCGCAGGAGGCTGGTGTGTTAAATCTCGAAAGCGAACGCCCGGGCGAATCCGTTCACGCAGGCTGGCTGCCTGCGGACCTGCAGTCCCCGGAAAACTCCATGGAGATGCTCGACGCCCTGTTTGAGGGCAATCCGGACATGGTGCTGGTCGTGGGCGCGGACGGCCGCATTGTGGGCGCCAACTCCCGCGCCCTTGCCGAGTATCACTACCGGCGCGATGAGGTTGAGGGCCAGCCGCTCTGCATCCTGCTCCCCGAGGCCGCTCACAGCCGCCATGCCGAGCACATGGAGAACTACATGCGCAATCCCCGCGCCCGATCCATGGGCTCCTGCATGAATCTCAAATCAGTCGATTCCCGAGGCAACGAGTTTCCCGTTGATGTGATGTTGTGGCCGTTTCAGAGCGAGCATCAACAGTACGTGATCGCCGTATGCCATCCCCTCGACGCAGCCGGCTCGCGCGCCCACCGGCAGATCCACGCGCTGGTTGAAAACGCCCGCGAATACGCCGTCAACCTGATCGATAGCCGCGGGCACATCCTCACCTGGAATGAGGGCTCGCAGGGAATCTATAACCTCACCGCCTCTCAGGCTCTGGGAAAGTACTATTCAGTGCTGTTCACGCCCGAGCAGGTCGCCGCCGGCGAGCCGGAGCGGCAGA
>Ga0302320_10013049_pt1 | contig 17393 bp, 18 predicted proteins | sample Bog_T0_3_FD_202130 | JGI IMG/M metagenome (GOLD analysis project Ga0302320, IMG submission 202130) | Peat permafrost microbial communities from Stordalen Mire near Abisko, Sweden - Bog_T0_3 | ecosystem: Environmental > Terrestrial > Soil > Wetlands > Peat | place: Sweden: Abisko, Stordalen Mire...
GGTCCCCGACACGGGCTCGCCGACGACGGAGGTGACCTTGCCCCCGGCGGTCACTGGCCTCAGCGCGGTGTCGGGCCGGGTGGGCGCCACTATGGTCATCACGGGGGCGCATCTGGCCTCGGCCACCCAGGTCTCCTTCGGCCGGACCCCCGCGGCCGGGTTCACCGTGGCGGCTGCCGACCGGCTCGAAGCCACGGTCCCGGGCCGGGCGGAGTCGGGGCCCATCACCCTCACCACCCGCGGCGGCGTGGCCCGATCGGCGCCGTTCGCCGTGGAGCCTGTCATCACCGGCGTCGCCCCCCTGGCCGGAGCGCCCGGCACGGCCGTCACCATCCGGGGGACGGGATTGGCACAGGTTTTCAACCAGACCTGGATCAGGATCGGTGACCGCTGGGCCACGGTCCTCGGGGGGAATCCCGACCGGACCGAACTCAAGGTCGCCGCTCCCGCGGGCGCGCCCCAGGGGAGCGCCGGGCGCGTCACGGTCCACACGCCCGGGGGCCAGGCCGCCGTGTCCGCCGAAGCCTTCACGTTGAACTATCTCGTCCCGGCGGTGACGGGCCTGGCCCCCGCCAGCGGCGTCCCCGGCACCGAGGTCACCCTAACCGGCGCCCACCTGGAGGGGGTGACCGAGGTGCTCTACCGCGGGGTCCCGCTGTTCCCGGGAACCTGACGCCTGGAAACCCATCCCACCCCCTGCATCCAGGCCATGGTGCCCCGCGATGGCGGCGACGGCGCCTTCACCGTCAGGAACCCCGCGGGGAGTTTCCTCACCGGCGAGGAAACCGGCACGTCGGTTCATCATTCCGGCCCCTCGAAGGAGGTGCCCACCCTGATGATCAGTTCGCCCCCCAATCTCCCGGTGGACGGACTCGATCCCGCCACGACCCGAGCGGTCTGGTCCCTGGTCCAGGATGACCAGAATCCCGATCCCGCCTACCGCGGGCGCACCGCCGTCGTATTGCACCTCATCCTGAACGATGCCGACCAGGGGGCACTGGAAGCCTTGACCCCCGGGGTGCACACCTTCGGGGACCTCCTGAAGGCCATGGGCGCCGACCCGGTCCTGGGTCGCTCCCCCGCCACCGCGAGCCTGAGGGAACTGGTAAGCCTCCACCCTGCCTGGTGGGCGGCCCCGAAGCCTGGGTCCTCCAGTGCCGGCACGCCCTAGAGAAAGCGCAGCGGCTTCAGCTCCGGCGCGAAGCCGTGCTTGACGGCCTTCTCGTAGAACAGGGCCAGGCTGTCCCGCTCGGCTTCGCCCAGGCTGTAGGAGATGTTCTCGGTGAGGTACTCCTGGAGCTCGGGCTTGGTCCAGCCGATGGTGCGCCAGGCCTCGTCCACCATGGTGGCCAGGTTCTGCTTGCCCATCTCCAGGCTCTTGTGGAAGAACGGGCCGGCGCCGCCGGGCACCCCCAGGGGCGGGGCGTCCTCGCGCACGCACCACAGGGCGAACACGAACGGCAGGCCGGTCCAGGCGTGCCATTCCTCGGCCAGGTCCAGCACCAGCAGCCCTTCCCGCCGGGCGCGCATGGCCACGTCGCCGATGAGCAGGGCGGCGTCGCACTGGTCGAGCATGGCGGTCTGGTCCGGGGCCAGGTCCACCACCTGGGGGTGCACGCCGAAGCGCTCCCGCAGCAGGATCTGGCTCAGCACCACCGAGGTGCGGGAGGAGGTGTCCAGCGCCAGGGTGCGGATCTCCTCCGGGGGGACCTTGGACAGCACGACCACTGAGCGCACCCGCTTGGGTGAAGCGATGCACAGCCCGGGGACGATGCGCAGGCTGGGTATCCTCAGATACTCGATGGAGCTGATCAGCCCGGCGTCCACCAGGCCCTCCCGCAACCGGTCGGCGCACAGGGAGGGGACGTGGAACTTCAGGTGGAAATGTTCGAACCCCAGGCCGTGCTTGAACCCGTAGTTCAAGGGCGCGGCATTGAGATAATCGATAATGGAGATGCGGAAAGCATGATTGTCGGACATGTGCCAAGTTTAGACCTGACCCGCCCACCCCCGGTGGGTGAAACTGGTCACATGATCCCGCTGCCGAACCCCACTTTCACCCTCGCCCTGCCCCCGGGCTACCGGGTGGAGGACATGCTGGCCTACCACGGGCGGGACCCGCTGAGCCTTTCGGAACGGGTGGAGGGGCCCACCCTGGTCAAGGCCATGGCGGTGGAGGGCAGGGGTGTGGTGCTGGAGATGGCCTTCCGGGACGGCGCCGCCCACTGCCGGGTGCTGGAACCCCTGGGCTCCGGCCCGGCCGACCTGGGCCCGGTGCGCCGGCGGGCGGTGCGGATGCTGGGGCTGGGGACGGATCCGGCGGCCTTCGAACGGTTCGTGGCCGGCATGCCCCTGCACCGGCTGGTGGCGGCCCGCCCGGGCCTCCGCATCCCGCTCACCGCCGACGTGTGGGAGAGCCTGGTCTGGGCCATCCTCGGCCAGCAGGTGAACCTGGCCTTCGCCTACACCCTGCGCCGCCGGCTCACGGACCTGTGCGGCGGAACCACCGGCCTGTGCGACAGCACCACCGGCATGGCCCTCCGGGTCCACCCCACCGCCGCGGCGGTGGCGGCCCTGGACCCTGCGGACCTCAAGCCGCTGCAGTTCTCCCGGGGCAAGGCGGACTACGTGGTGGGCCTGGCCCGGAAGGTGGCCGAGGGCACGCTGCTCCTGGAAGACCTTCCCGATGGCGACCCCGCCGCGGCCGCCCAGTGCCTGGCGGCGGAGCGGGGCGTCGGGCCCTGGACCACCCACTACGTCATGATGCGGGGCTGCGGGTTCGGGGACTGCGTGCCCCTGGGCGACGCCGGCCTCACCCTGGCGCTCCAGCGCCACCACGGGCTGGACCACCGGCCCACGGCCAGGGAGACCGCCGCGCTCATGGCGCCCTACGCGCCGTACCGCAGCCTCGCCACCTTCCACCTGTGGGCCAGCCTGAAAGGAGTGCCCGCATGAGACCGTGGCTGCACGAATACCCCAGCCCGCTGGGGCCCCTCCTGCTGGCCGCGGAACCGGGCGGCGCGCTGGTCTACCTGGGCTTCCCCAACCGCCTGCCGGCGGCCCTGGACCGGGACCCCCGGGGCCTCACTCCGGATCCCGCGGTAATGGACCCGGTCGTGGCCCAGTTGGAAGCGTATTTCCGGGGCGAGCGGCGGGTGTTCGACCTGCCCCTGGCGCTGCGGGGCACCCCGTTCCAGCTCCGGGTCTGGGCCGAACTGCTGCGGATCCCCTACGGGGCGACCATCAGCTACGGTGAACTGGCCCGCCAGCTGGGCGACCCCAACCTGACCCGGGCTGTGGGCGCGGCCAACGGCGCCAATCCAGTGTCGATCATCGTCCCCTGCCACCGGGTGATCGGCGCCGACGGCAGCCTCACCGGCTACGGCGGGGGTCTGGAAATGAAGCGCCGGCTGCTGGCGCTGGAACGGCCGCAGTCAGGGATGCTGTTTACAGAGGAGGGCGACGGCTTCCACGTGTTCGGTGAGGGGAAATAGGTCGGCCACGGCCAGTTCCTTGAGCTCCCAGGCCGGGGCCAGCCGGCCCAGGTCCCGGCAGAAGGCGGCGCCGTCGCAACCCACCAGGACCATGGAGCCCGCGCCGGCGGTCTGGAGCTTCTCGCACAGCTCCGGGGTGAGGCCGGTGCGGGGCGGATCCAGCAGGATCAGGTCGTCGGCGGCGCCCAGGCCGGGCGAAACCCATTCCGGGACGTCCGCGGCCAGGCAGAGCGCTTCCAGGCCCAGCGCCGCCAGGTTGGCGCGGGCCCATTCCACGGCCGCTTCGTCGTTCTCCACCAGGATCCGCTGGCGGAATCGGCCGCCCAGCAGGGCGGAGAAGAAACCCACCCCGCCATAGAGGTCGAACAGGGTGCCGCCGGGGAGGCTCCAGGCCCCCAGGATCTCGCCGAAGGCGGACCAGGCCCAGTCTGGGCAGACCTGGAAGAAGCCGCCGGCCCGGTGCCGGAGCAGGGCAGGGCCGAAGTTGTGGCTGACCGGACCGGAGGCGGGATGCCAGCCGTCCGGCTCCAGCCGCCAGCAGCGGCCGTCCTCGGCCACGGCGGACACTTCGCCCGCCGGGGTGCCGGCGGCAAGCTCCCAGCGCTGGCTCTTGGGGCTGAGCACGCGGGCCTCCAGGGCCTCCTTCAGTCTGGGGATGGCCCGGGACAGGGGCTCGGCGGCCGCGGGGCAGCCGGCCACCGGCACCACCGTGTGGCTGTCCCGGCGGTGGAAGCCCAGCTCCCTGCCGTTCCAGTGCAGCTGGATGCGGTGCCGCCGGGCACTCTGCGGCGCCTCCAGCCAGCGCCAGGGGGGCGCCCCCGGCAGCTGCCGGGCCAGCAGGTCGGCCACCATCTCCCGCTTGAGCGCCCCGGCCAGGGGGCCGGCCTCCCATTGGGAGCAGCCGCCGCAGATTCCCGCCAACGGGCACCCGGCCCGGACCCGCCTGGGGTCCCTGCGGGTCCAGGCGGTCACCTGGCCCTCGCCGTGGCGCGGCTTCCAGCGCACCAGGGCCTCCACCTGCTCCCCGGGGAACAGGGCCAGGGGGGCGGACAGGAGGATCAGCCGGCCGTCCTCGCCCCGGCCCACGCCCATCCCGCCCCAGGCCAGGCGCTCGATTTTTCCACACCATTTGACGGATTCCTGGGGCGGTCTCCGGTAGACTGTTCCCCTGTTCTCTCTCATGCCAGGTGAGTGTTCCTTGCCTTTCACGGTCGCCGTCCCCCCATTGCACCGTAGCAGCCTCCAGTGCCTTTTGCGCCATGAGGTAGGCGAAGAACTGGAATGGGCCGACGCGGGCCCGGCCGAGGTGGTGCTGGGCACCCCCGGGGAAGGCTGGCTGGCCCAGTGCCCGGAATGGCCGGGACTCCCCGGCGCGGTGGCGCTCATCCACGCGGGCTTCGAGCGCATGCTCGACCGCAGGAACATGGAGCGGCTCAACGAGGTGGGCCGCGCCCTGGCCTCGGAGCAGGACCTGGACCGCCTGCTGGAGCTGATCCTCACCCATGGCCGGAGCCTGGTCCGGGCCGAGGCCGGCTCCATCTACCTGGCTCAGGACGGCGAGGCCGGCCGGGAACTGCTGTTCGCCCACACCCAGAACGCCAAGGTGGACCTGCCCTACCACCGGTTCCGCATGGCGGTCTCGGTGGAAACCATGGCCGGCTTCACCGCCCTCACCGGCGAGACCCTCAACATCCCCGACGTCTACCAGATCCCCCCGGAGGCGCCGTACCGGTTCAACGCCAGCTTCGACCGCCAGGCCGGCTACCGCTCCACCTCCATGCTGGTGGTGCCACTCACCGACCACGAGGGCAAGGTCCTGGGCGTGCTCCAGTTCATCAACCGCCTGGAAGAGGGCGCGGGCGGCCCCCAGGTGGTGCCGTTCGGGCCGGAGCAGGAACGGCTGGCCGAGAGCCTGGCCGGGCAGGCCGGGGTGGCCATGCGCAACGTCAAGCTGCGGGAGGACATCGAAAAGCTGTTCGAGCACTTCGTGAACGCCTCGGTCACCGCCATCGAGCAGCGGGACCCGGTCACCAGCGGCCATTCCGGCCGGGTGGCCACCCTCACCGTCGGCCTGGCCGAGGCGGTCAACCAGACCGATGGCGGACCGTTCGGCGCGACCTTCTTCACCGGCCCGCAGCTGAAGGAGATCCGCTACGCCAGCCTGCTCCACGATTTCGGCAAGGTGGGCGTCCGGGAGGAGGTGCTGGTGAAGTCCAAGAAGCTGCCGCCGGGACGCCTGGAGCTGATCCTCCAGCGCCTGCGCGGCCGCCAGGAGGAGGCGGCGCTGGCCCGCCTGCGCAGCGACTGGGAGCGGGGCCGGGCCTTCGACCCCGTGGAATGGGCCGCGCTGATCCAGGTCCAGGAGGAGGAGATGGGGCGGCTGATGGCGGCGCTCATCCGCAGCAACGAGCCCACCCTGCTGACCCAGGAGGTGGTGGAAGGATTGGAGCTGTTGGAGCAGCTGAGCTGCACCCGGTGGGACGGCAGCGTGGCCGAGGTCCTGGAGCCGGGGGACATGGCCGCCCTGCACATCCGCCGGGGCAGCCTGTCCGAGACCGAGCGCCTGGAGATCGAAAGCCACGTGACCCACACCTTCGAGTTCCTGGTGAAGATCCCCTGGACCCAGGACCTGGCCTCCGTCCCAAAGATCGCCTACGCCCACCACGAGCGGCTGAACGGGAAGGGCTACCCGAGGCAGCTCACCGAGCCCGACATCCCCCTGCAGAGCAAGGCCATGGCCATCGCCGACATCTTCGACGCCCTCACCGCCCAGGACCGGCCGTACAAGGCGGCCGTCCCCCTGGCCCGCAGCCTGGACATCCTGCACCAGGATGCCCGCGACGGGCACGTGGATCCCGATCTGTTGCAAATATTTATGGAAGCCAGGGTGTTCGAGCGGACCTTCCCGGTCGCATAACGCCCTGTCACTACGTGCCTCCGGTGTGCCAAAATGGCCTCTTGGAGAAATCTACATGTCCGAATCCGCCGAGCGCGCCCCCAGGACCCTGGACATCCAGGCCATCCAGGCCCTGCTGCCCCACCGATATCCCATCCTGCTGGTGGACCGGATCCTGGACTACGAGCCCGGCAAGTGGATCCGGGGCGTGAAGAACATCACCATGGGCGACCCCATCTTCCAGGGCCACTTCCCCCAGAAGGCCATCTTCCCGGGCGTGCTCATCGTGGAGGCCATGGCCCAGACCGGCGGCTGCCTGGTGCTCCTGGACACCGCCGAGCGCAAGGACAAGCTGTTCTACTTCATGGGCATCGACAAGGCGAAGTTCCGCCGGCCGGTGGTCCCGGGCGACCAGATGATCATGCACATCGAGATGCTCACCCACAAGGGGCGGATCTGCAAGCTGCGCGGGGTGGCCATGGTGGACGGCCAGAAAGCCGCCGAAGCGGAGTTCATGTCGATGATGGTCGATGTCGAGAAAGGCGAAGCCAAATGAGCGCACAGGTCCATCCTTCTTCCGTGGTCAGCCCGGAGGCCACGCTGGAAGACGGCGTCGTCATCGGCCCGTTCTGTCTCATCGAGGGCGACTCCCGCATCGGGGCCCGCACCGTGCTGCGCAGCCACGTGGTCGTCGGCCCCTTCACCGACCTGGGCGAGGACAACGAACTCTACGCCCACTGCACCGTGGGCATGGGGCCCCAGGACCTCAAGTTCAAGGGTGCGCCCACCCGCCTGCGCATCGGCAACCGCAACGTGCTGCGGGAGAGCTGCACCCTGCACCGGGGCACCGAGCACGGCGGCGGCCTCACCACCCTGGGCGACGACAACTTCCTCATGACCGGTTCCCACATCGCCCACGACTGCCACGTGGGCAGCAGCAACATCTTCGCCAACTGCGCCACCCTGGCCGGCCACGTGGAAGTGGGCGACTTCTGCAACATCGGGGCGTTCTCCGCGGTGCACCAGTTCTGCCGGGTGGGTTCCCACGCCTTCATGGGCGGGTTCACCGTGGCCACCATGGACGTGCTGCCGTTCATGAAGACCGCTGGCGCCCGGGACACCAAGAGCTACGGAGTCAACACCATCGGCCTGCGCCGGCGGGGGTTCTCCGACGCCGCCATCGAGGGCCTGAGCAAGGCCCATCGGCTGCTGTTCCACTCCGGGCTGCTGCGGGAGGAGGGCCTGGAGCGGACCCAGGCGGAACTGGGCGGCATTCCCGAAGTGGACTACCTGCTGGCCTTCATCCGTGAGTCCAAGCGCGGCATCCACCGTGGTTGAAACCCGGCGTTCGGCCACCTTGGCCCTGGTGGGCCTGCCCAACTCCGGCAAGTCCACGCTCCTGAACACCCTGGTGGGGGAGAAGCTGGCGGCGGTGAGCCAGATGCCCCAGACCACCCGGGCCCGCATCCTGGGCATCGTCAACCGCGGCCCGGTGCAGTTGGCCTTCCTGGACACCCCCGGGGTGCACCTGGCCCGGCACGCCCTGAACCAGCGCATGCTGCACCACGTGGACATGGCCCTGGACGAAGCCGATCTGTTGTTATGGGTAGTGGACGCCGCCGGCTTCCTGGGCCCCGGCGAGCGGGAGCTGGCCAAGCGGCTCAAGGGAGCCAGGCAGCCGGTCTACCTGATCCTGAACAAGCTGGACCTGGTGTCCCGGGGCACCCTGCTGGAGAAGATCGCCGCCTACAAGGACCTGCTGGCGTTCCGGGAGATCGTGCCGGTGAGCGCCAAGCTGGGGCAGAACCTGGAGCCCCTGTGGACCCTGCTGGAGCGGGACGCCCCGGCGGGGGAGTGGGCCCACGGTGATGAAACCTTCACCGACCAGACCGAGCGGAGCATGGCCACCGAGTTCATCCGGGAGAAGGTGTTGCGCAAGACCCGGGAGGAAGTCCCCCACGGCGTGGCCGTGGAGATCCGCACCTGGATCGAGGCCGGCGCCGAAGACTACCCCGAGGACGGCCCCGAGGGGGGCACGTTCATCGAAGCAGAGATCGTGGTGGAGCGTTCCGGCCACCGCAAGATCCTCCTGGGTTCCGGCGGCGAGATGATCCGCGACATCCGCCAGAGCGCCCAGCGCGAGCTGAAGAAGCTGCTCCAGCGCCCGGTGCGGCTGGCGCTGCACATCAAGGTGGAAGAGGGCTGGCGCGACCGGCCGGAGCAGTTGGACAAGTTCCACCTGTGAGGGTGGTGGCATCGGGCAGGCCAGGTGATCTAAGGCGGGCGATTACCAGGTTTTCCTGGACCTGATTTCTCGCCGAAAACCATGATGCAAAAGCACAGAGCTAGGGCTTCCACAAACAGTTATAATTTCAATAAAGGCTACCAATAAAATACGATAAATTTTAAAATTCTAAGAGTCCAAAAATTTGTGAGGAATCCAAATAATAATGGAATTTCCATTGATAACCATTTCAATCATAACTGCTGCAAATCAGTGATATCTCTATCATAGGGAATAGGTCCTTTTGGCTGCAGAAGTCATTATAATTAATTCTTCCAATCTCTGATTTGCTATAGTATCACCTTCACTGCTAATCCTATTCCATAGTATAGCAGCCCATTTATGAGCACTCCGAGTAGCCAAATTATATATTCGACCAGATTGCTTGCCCCCATTGAGAAAAAATGTAGAATTTGACCCGGGCAAAGAATATATATAATTTTATCGATAATCCGATATAGTAATGGGGCAGAATAATTTAAAGGGACTTCTGACATACCATAAACAGGGAGACAAAAAGGATTAAACATGTAAATATACCAATACGTGAAAAAACAAATGATTCCTATGACAATACCTGTAATTGCGAATTTTTTCGGAAGATTAAGCACAACCATAAAGTCCTCCTGTTATTTTTTGTCGGTTGATTTTCTCAATATATCAATTAGTTCCTTCGGCGTCGATGCAGGCGGGACCTTGATTCCTCCAGCCTTTAGGACGTTCACAACGAATGTGGCACAGTTTTGAGAGCTTGGGTCATAATCCTGGGGCTGCGAAGCAACCTGATTGATATAGACAGCCATCGTGCGGGCTTGCTCCGGGGTGACCCTCAAAGTCATGGTGGCCTCAATCTGGCGTCCTGGCGGAAGACCCTCAATATGTCCAGGCACGGAAATACCAAGGGGGTAATGAAGCCCAACCCTTGACGCTACTTCAAGTGCCCCTGCCCTAAATGCCTCAGCATCGGAATTTGGAACTAGCCCAAAAGCTGGGTTATCACCCAATGCTATGGCGGCATGGCCAAATGGATTTGCACTTTTAACCTGCAGAATAGTCACGGCTACGGTCTCGGTCTTCCTGATGATGTCGATCTCCGGTCTTCCGGTGGCCTCAATGTGGATTCGGCCTGACCAGGCCGGACCGTCCGTGCTTTCCGTGCTCGGTTCATAGGTGGTCGTTTGGGTGTTGCCTGAAGTTCCCCGGATCTGGATGGATTTCAAGATGGCGTTGACCGGAGCGGCACCGGTATCGATATAGGCATAGGTCGTCGCCCGATCCTCCGTTGGCTGGCCATCGGAGTAGCCTGAGGCATGGGTGACCGTCCAGCTTTCCCCAGGGCTGGCGGGCACGCTTCGTGACCAGGTCTGGGAATAGGCGGCGCCGGTGCCACCATCCACGCTCACGGCCTCGCTGACGCCCCGCAGAATCGGGGTGCTGTGGGGGAACCGGTAGGTGAGGTACGTGAACGTTGTCTTTACCCCCATGGGATCCTGGATCGCACTAACCTCGGCAAGGTTTGGGTCGGAATAATTGAATACCCATTCACGATGGGGGGTGGGAGGGGCTGTGGGTGCCTTGGGCAGGCCTGACAGGTAACTCGGGACGGGGAGGCTCCCGGCTGCGCCGAGTAGCACCTGAGTTGGACGTCCCACCGGTCCGCCGGCCGCAACCGGAACCGGGATGGACGATAGCGCGTCCACGGACGAGGGGAGCCGTTCTGAGGAGCCTGGATAACCCCGTACCAGACGGGAGGGGGCCGAAATCCCGATGAAGTCGGCTCTGAGAAGATCCACCACTTCAGCCGAGGTGCCGTGGTCGGCCCAGGATACCTGGACTCCCTTGCCACTGGCGTTGGTGGCCTCCACGGTGAAAACCTTCACTCCGGACCAAAGGCTCTGCTGCCAGCGGAAGCTGACCCAGTGCCCAAAACGATCCACCCACAGGAAGGGGACATAGTTCTTAAGCAGATCATGGTAGCCATAAACTCTTGCGCGATTCCGATCCAGGAGCACCTGGAAGCGGGTTGTGGCGGAAAGTCTGGCAATCTTCGGAGCCCAACTCCCCAACTCCTCCAGGTCAGCTGCGTAGAGGCCATAAGTCCTCGAACCTTCCGTGAGGTAGCCCTTAGGAGGAGCCTTGAACCCGAAGGCAACTGGCAACTGGAGGCACCTGTCTGGTCATGTCGTCTTGCGCATCAGTGCAAAGGCGATCTCGTGAAAGGAAATCAAGCGAATGACCATGGAGCAGCTTTCAATGGCCTTGCAATTCCGAGTTCGACCGATCTATTTTCTCATTCCGATCCTGGGCTTGGCGGCGGGTTGCTCGGGCGATACGCCCAGCTCGACTTCCGGTCCCGCCCGCGAGCCTGTTGGCGTCCCGGCGCCGGCATCCCCAAGGCCTCCCGCCGAAAAGCTTGGGACCTTGGCCTTCACGCTGGTGAACGATGGCCCGGCCGAGGGCTACGAGGAAGTCCACCTCAATCTGGCCAGCGTCGAGATCAGGCAGCCGGACGGGGAATGGATCGCTTTGCCCATGACGCCCTCGCAGCGTCGCCTGGAGGTGATGAATCATGAGGGCGGACGGGTCAAGGCGGTGGTGGAAGGCGCGAAGGTGCCCGTGGGCGAGTATGAGGAACTCCGGATCCGCTTTGCCCCGGGCCATTCGGTCAAATGCCAGCCGGGGGGGGCGGTGCGGGATCTCAAGGGCCCGAACGAGTTCGTTGCCACCGGCCTGCCCATTTTCGTCCGGGAGGGCACTAGGCTGGAAGCCGTCTACACCTTGCGCATGGCCCGCTGTATCCGGGAACTGCCGCCGGCCTCAGGACGGTTTGCCTTTCACCCGGTGCAGTTCTACGGCGCTTTCAGAAATGATTGGGCAACCGGAGTCGTCCTGGGCCAACTGACCATGGCCGGCACCGGCACTGTCGTGTCCGGCGCCACGGTCATGGCCGTGACCAGCGTCCGGGACAAGGATGACGCCAATCTGGGCCAGGATCGCCAAGGGATCGTTCAGACAGCCACTTCGGACGCCAAGGGTTACTACCATCTGGCTCGGCTGCCACGTTGCCAGGACTGTCGGTTGGTGGTCCGTCCGGGGCTCGGCCCCAAACCTCACCAGTTCAAGGCGAGCCGTATCCTGAATCTGAATAAGAGATTCCCTGAGATCTTCAGCCTGCAGTTGGATCCACTCAAGGAGGAGATGGGCTCCATCGTCGTGCCCCCAAACCCTTTCGGAATGGCAAACGATTCGATGGAAATGGGCGAACTCACCATTTTGAAAAAATGCCCCGCCCGGGAAGGAGAGCCGGAAACCATGGTGGTCGTTGACTCCAGGGCCCTGAGCCAGGATGGTCCGACCGAATTCGAAGCCCTCTGTGCCGGCACCTATGAAATCCGCTACTGGAAGCAATCCTTGACCGGGTTCCCTGGTGCCGTTCCGCCTGCCAGTTCCGGGATTCTATACGAAAACATCCAGGTGCTGCCCGGCCAGCGGGTCCTGGTGACGAAACGGCAATGAGCATGGACGCGGAGATCGTGGTGTTCCGGCGGCGAGATGATCCGCAACATCCGCCAGAGCGCCCAGCGCGAGTTGAAGAAGCTGCTCCAGCGCCCGGTGCGCCTGGCGCTGCACATCAAGGTGGAGGAAGGCTGGCGCGACCGGCCGGAGCAGCTGGACAAGTTCCACCTGTAGAAGCGCTGGAACAGCTTCACGTCTGCAGCGATGACCCGGATGGCGTCCCGGTCTTGCCAAAAAGGCGACAATGATTAATTTATTGTCATACCTTCCGGCATCCCGCCCGATCGGATCCATCCATGCGCCACCTCTATACCCACCTCGGGGAAGCCCAGTTGGCCCTGCTGCTCATCGGCCTTTCGGTGGCGGTGAGCCTGGGCAGCCTCTGGCTTTCGTACCGGTTCCTGCCGCGCCTCCGGTTCGAGAAAAACACTGCCGATTTCGGCCAGATCTACGGCAGTTCCATCGGCACCATTTTTTCCTTGATCTTCGCGCTGGTCATTGTCGCCGACTGGCAGAATTACGACCGGCTGAGCGCGGGGGTGGTCACGGAAGTCAATGTGCTCAACAACCTGCACGAGAACCTGGAGTCCTTCCCGGCCGGACTGCGGATTCAAGGTCAGGCCAAGCTGGCCGCCTACGTGAACCGGGTGGTCACCGTGGAGTGGCCGCTGATGGCCGATGGCCAGCGCGATCCCGGCTCCGAGCGGCTGCTCGACGAGCTCACCGCGCTGCTGGGTTGGCGCAAGCCGGTCGGCCTGAATGAACTGCCCGCCCAGGAGGAGATGCTCAGACTCCTGGCTGAGGCCCGGAACCTGCGCCAGGACCGGATCCAGGGCGGCACGCCCTACCTGGACCTGCCCATGTGGATGTCCCTGGGGGTCGGCAGCGTGATCCTGCTGGGGTTTTCCGCCCTGTTGAACATGCCGAGCAGGCGCCAGCACTTCATCATGCAGGGGGCCCTGGGCACCAGCATCGGGGTGGTCTTATACCTCCTGCTGATCTACGACACTCCGTTCATCGGTCCCGGCGCCATCACCCCGGCCGCCATGAAGGCCCTCCCGGAACAGAACTGGGTCGTCCCATGAGCGACCGGGTGGAGCAGGTGGGTGAGTTCCCGAAACCTTCGGGCGGGCTGAATCATTCCCCTCCTTGCGGATCCTGCCCTTCAGGCAGCATCATGTGGGGGAAAGGTCACTCATGGTCGGTCCCGAAGCCATCCAGGCCCTTTGCGAAGGGATTATTAAACGGTTCTCCCCTGAGAAGGTGGTTCTCTTCGGTTCGTATGCCTATGGCCAGCCCGATGAAGGATCAGATGTTGACCTGCTCGTCATCATGCACTTCAAGGGGAAGGCGCCGCGCCTTGCTGCGACCATGATGGCCCAGTTGCGCCCGCCCTTTCCGGTCGACATCCTGGTGCGGGATCCGGAAACCATCCAGTACCGGCTGCGCCTGGGTGATCCCTTTCTGAGCGATGTGATGGAACGGGGTAGGGTCTTATATGCAGCCCCTTAGTGCTGAGTGGGTCCAGAAGGCTGAAGGGGACTTCGCAACTGCGGTGCGGGAGTTGCGGGCGCGCAGGGCACCCAACTTTGACGCGGCGTGCTTTCATTCCCAGCAATGTGCAGAGAAATACCTCAAGGCCCGGCTCCAGGAGGCAGGGAGGATCACTGGTGGCCTGACGTTATGGCCCGCTTTGGCACTCCATGCACACGCCGGTATTCGGCCCTCACCTTTGCTCAGGTCCAGGCTGAAATCGGAGCCAATCGCCCCTTTCTCATGTATTGGGACTTCTTCCCGGTCGACCAGATCCGTGAAGGTTTTTGAAAGCTGGGAGGTAGCCCCCATGCACAAAGGTCGAGCTAACTCACGGCCGTGATATGGGCCAAGTTGAAGTCTGTATAAGGCGAGCAACAGGGATTGCCCTGGGACAACTGCCAGGTCCATCTGTGAGGGTGCTACCATCGTCCCCGTCAAAGGGAGGGAACCATGCGCATCTTGATCGTGGGAGCGTCGGGGATCATCGGCAGTGCCGTGATAGCGGAGCTGGGCGGGCGCCACGAGATCGTCACCGCGGGGCGCACGTCCGGGGAGCTGCGCCTGGACATCACCAGTGCTGACTCCATCCGGGCCATGTACGAGCGGGCCGGACGGGTGGACGCGGTAGTCTCGGCCACCGGCAAGGTCAAGTTCGCGCCCATGGAGGTCATGACCGCCGAGGACTACGACATCGGGCTCAAGGACAAGCTCATGGGCCAGGTGAACCTGGTGCTGATCGGCCGGAACTACGTCAGCGAGGGCGACTCGTTCACCCTCACCACCGGCGTGCTGGACCACGACCCCATCCGCCAGGGAAGCTCCGCCTCCATGGTCAACGGCGCCGTCAACGCCTTCGTCATCGCCGCCGCCATCGAGATGCCGCGCGGCCAGCGGATCAACGCCGTAAGCCCCGGGGTGATCACGGAGGCGATGGAGGGCTACGCCCCGTTCTTCCGCGGCTTCAAGCCGGTGCCGGCGGCCCGGGCCGCCCTGGCCTACGCCAAGAGCGTCGAAGGAGCCCAGACCGGACAGGTGTACCGGGTAATCTAGCCCTTGACCAATCCTTTGCGAATGGAATCGTCCTCCAGCCGCATGGCGTCGGCCAGGTCGGCGAAGGCGCCGTTGATGTGCTCGGAGATCAGCCGGCTGGCGCGCGGTCCGTCGTGCTGGGCGATGGCTTCGATGATCGCCCGGTGATCGGTGGGGATGCGCCGGGCCTGCTCCGGGCTGCGGCCGAAACGCAGGCGCAACGGCTGGGTCAGGTCGTAGGTCCGGCTGAGGATGGCCGCCGCCGCCTCGTTCTTGGTGGCCCCGACGATCATCCCGTGGAATTCCAGATCCAGCTTCTGCAGGTTCTCCTCGCTGCCCGCGGCGATGGCCTGCTCCTGCCGGCCCAGGACGTCGCGCATGCGCCCGACGTCCTGGGCGGTGGCCCGGCCCGCCAGTTCCACCACGAAGAACATCTCCAGCGCCTTGCGGATCTCGTACATCTGCCACAGGAAATGCTCGTCGATGCGGCGCACGCTGGCCCCGCGGTTGGCCGACATGACCACCAGTCCCTCGCCCTGCAACTGCTGGAGCGCCTCCCGGATCGGCATCGCGCTGATGCCGTAGCGGCCGACCAGGTCCGAGATCTTCAGCCGGTCACCGTCCCGGAACTGGCCGGTGATGATGTCGTTGCGGATGATGTCCCGGACCCGCTGGTAGTTGGTCCGGCCGAGGTTGAAACGTTCCGTCATACGTATGCCGGCCCTTCTGTTCCGGGGAAATGGAAAATCATGTCCTCGTTCACGTCGACCCCGATGCCCGGCTTCTCGCTCGGCGAAATGGTCCCGTCGGCCTGGATGCGGATGGGCGGGTCGATCAGTTCATCGCGCAGCGGGTTGTTGAGCGAGCAGTCGGCTTCAAAATAGCCGCCGTTCTCGATTGTACTCAGAACCTGCACCGAGGCCATCTGATTGATCCCCTGGCTGCTGTGCAGGTGGATCGGCAGCTTGTAGGCGGACGCCATGGCGGCGATCTTCAGGGCTTCGGTGATGCCGCCGCACTTGGACAGGTCGGGCTGCAGGATGTCCACCGCCTCCTCCTCGATCAGCCGGCTGAACTCGAAGCGGGTGTAATGGTTTTCGCCCGCCGCCAGGGGCACCGGGGCGAAACCCTTGGCCTGGCGGTAGAGGCGGTAGTCGTGGCCCGGGAACGGCTCCTCCAGCCAGCCCACGGCGCAGGCGGCGAAGGCCGGCATGGCCCGGCGCGCATCGCCCAGGCTGTAGCCGGTGTTGGCGTCGGTGAGGAGGTCGATGTCCGGCCCCAGCGCGGCGCGCACCGCCTCGACCCGGGCGATGTCGGCCGTCACCGAATCGCCGCCGATGCGCAGCTTCATCGCCCGGAAACCCCGGGCGGCGAAATCCTTGGCCTCCTCCACCAGCGACGCGGGCGGCTGGATGCCCAGGGAGATGCCGCCGGCATAGGCCGGAACCCTGCGGCTGCGCCCGCCCAGCAGCTTGTACAGCGGCCAGCCGACGGCCTTGCCGCGGATGTCCCAGAGCGCCATGTCGATGCCGCTCATGGCCATGGCACAGGCGCTGCCCATGCCGTGGCTGCCCAGCTGGAACTTGTAGATTTTGGACCAGACCCCGTTCACGTCGGTGGCGTCCATCCCCGTCACCAGCTGGCGCAGGGTGGTGTTGACCAGGGTGGCGATGGCCAGGTGGGCCCGCCCGTGGTGCGACTCGCCCCAGCCCACCAGCCCGCTGGCCGTGGTCACCTTCACGAAGACGATATCGCGCTTGACCATGGTGCCGATGCCCAGACGCACCCGGTGCTCGGGCGGAACCGGGACGGTGACGGGATAGGCCTTGATTTCAACGATTTTCATGGGGACCTCGGGAGATTTCAGAATACTTGATAAAAAATATTATATCAAATATCATCGGGAATCCCACCCGGAGGACCCACCATGAAGCTCCAAGGACGTTCCATCTGCATGCCCGTGGCGCATGAGTTCGAGGATCTCGAACTGCTGTACCCGCTGCTCCGCCTGTCCGAAGAGGGCGCGCGGATCACCATCGGCTGTTACCGGGCCAGCTTCAGCGCCCGGCCCTATGTGGGGGACACCAAGCCCATCACCGGCCGGCTGGGCTATCCGGTGCCGCCGGTGCCCATGGTCCAGGGCCGCCGGTTCGAGCTGGCCGACATGCTGACCCTGAAGCCCGAGGATTTCGACGCGGTGGTGATTCCCGGCGGCTTCGCCCCGGACATCCTGCGGCGCGAGCCCTACATCGTCGACTTCATCCGCCGCGCCGACGCCGCCGGCAAGGTGATCGGGGCCATCTGCCACGCTCCCTGGCTGCCGATCTCGGCCGGGATCGTCCGGGGCCGCCGGGTCACCAGCTGGATCAGCCTGAAGGACGATCTGACGAATGCCGGCGCCCTGTGGGAGGACGGCGCGGCCGTCGTTGACCGCAACCTCATCACCGCCCGCTGCCCGGACGATCTGCCGGAGTTCTGCCTGGCCATCATCGCCGCCATGACCCGAGGGGAGCAGTGATGGACCCCTCCGGCGCCCCGATCGGCAGGACCCGCTGGCTGCACCTGATTCCCGTCATCTTCCTGCTCTACACCATCGCCTTCTTCGACCGGGTGAACATCGGCATGGCCATGCCCAGCA